>Ga0065711_1042945_pt1 | contig 15030 bp, 13 predicted proteins | sample Hoacrofraction12_FD_59098 | JGI IMG/M metagenome (GOLD analysis project Ga0065711, IMG submission 59098) | Hoatzin crop microbial communities from Cojedes, Venezuela - Epithelial fraction 12 v2 (version 2) | ecosystem: Host-associated > Birds > Digestive system > Esophagus > Crop | place... | reverse complement strand
TTTTTTTTTTTTTTTTTTTTTTTTGCAAGCCAATGTTGTTTTTCAAGTTGAAGCCTGCAACTGCAAGTGGACCTAGCTTATGTGAAACTTTTAATGCATTGTGTGAACTTCATGGTTCTTATACTATATTGTTAGGCAACGTTGGGACATCACGCTCCCAAGGGAACAACTAAGTGTTTGAATCTTATGTGAGTGGTAAATCACAAAGAGTTTCAGTAGAAAGTCATAATAATCAGAGCTTCTTAGAAGCAGCAGCCCATTCAAGTACCTGCCTTTATGGGCTTAAGTAAATACATTTAATTTCCTCTTAGTGTCTAAGATATCATGAAAGTGTTTGAAGCCAGATTAACTACTTCACAGTGGGAATTACTGGTGAAGTTTGCAGATCTATGTCTGATTTCAAGATCTGCCCTGAGTCTCTTGTATGCTACAGAGCAGTATAGTTCAGCGTGCAGGGCCTATAGAGCTCTGGCATGTGGGAACTCAATTCTCATGTCTGCCAGTGGCTGAAGGGAGAAAAATAAATACTTCCAGCTTCCAGAAACTCGAACTGTGCTGCAAGGAGCACTGAGCAATACAGAGGGCTGAAGCCATAAGGAGACATGCGGGAACCTGCTGTAGCTAAAAGTCCAGTTGTCTATGTGGTGTGTTTCTGTATGAACATTGTGTTGGCTTTTTGAGCACGTTAATGCCTTATTTTATTTAACATATTCTTTAGCACTCTGTGGTGTATGTGCTGTGACATATATTATGCACATTGTGCTGAAGTACTTACAGCAATCAGGTGGAACCAACTGTTGCTTGGTGAACTCTTGAGCCTCTGTTAAGGCAGAGCATGTTAAATTATCAGCAAGAGAGAAAAGGAAACTTGATGATTACCAGTGAGAAGAGTTTATTGTTTGGCATTGTAAATAAACCCCTTTTTAAAGAGGTGAGCCAAATATCACAAACTTAGGCTAACTGCAAAGACAGTGCTAGTCATTTGGTCAGAAAGCTTCAAGAAGAAAGGCACGTAAAACTGACCAATTAGGAAAAAAGGGCTAATATTTTCCTAATGGACATCTTAATTTAGGAAGGTAATATATAAAAGGGGAGAATAGCTAGAAACAGCTTTATTTGTGGAGGGCCAGAAAGAAAAGGAGACCTGAGAGTCTCTGGATAGCTTCAGGGGACGTCAGGAAACTTCTAGCCTATTTCAGTGGCAAAAGGCTCTGTTTATTGCTAAAGAAGGGGTTTGTGTGATTTTAGCAATAAATTAGGATTTGGACACAAAATGCTGGCTGTGGCTCCCTGTAACAAAATAAGAGAAAACCCATTTATGTTTCATGTCAACTGCTACTTAAAAAATACCCCAACAAATAAAAGAAAATAAAAAAATTAGCAGCTTACCCTTTAAGATGGAATCCTTCTCTCCAGGAGCCTCATTGTAAATTCCCGTAAGTAAGAATTTCTACCCGTTTTTCTCCAATACTTTTAAAAAAGGTTTTAATTCTCAGATGAAAAATGTTGTCTGTCTGCAAAGTCCCAAAGTCCATTCATTGTCATCTCTACTGTATTAATGTCCTGCAGTCTGTGAAGTTATCTTAATTTACTGAAAATGCAAATTTCCTCCAGTGTGAAACACCTTTACAACTGTAACTACATCAAAAGTCTTCATTAAGTATTTGTTGTTATATACTTGTATACTTGTTGTTTGTGTTGCACTTTTTTACCTGTATGATTGGCTTATCACTGCACAGGAAAGGTAGGGAAATCAATAAATGTTACTACTGGGATATTGGATTTGCTAGAATTTCAAAGAAATTGCTTAAAACCTAACAGAGAACACCCTGACTGAACTGACTCTGGAGTAATAGTAAATTTAAAAGGAACTGATAAATAGGAGCTTGTATGAATGGCTCAGACTTGTTTTCCTATGAACTAAACTTAGAGGCTGCTGGTTTTCTACATAAATACAATTAAATACCTTTGTTAATGGATCTACTGTCCATTTTCTGTCAGGAGATATTTGCCTACAGTGGTCCCCTGTGGTCACAGGTTCTGACTAGACTACAAAAGGATGAAGATTCACAAGCTATATAATGCCATTCTCTGCGAAGGAAAGTAGGTTCCTTCCCCCTATCAGAAGCAGCTAGTTTTACAGTGGGCTGAGCAGAGCTGTATGATTTTTCCTATTTCAGCAAAAATGTTTCTGTCTCACGTACACACACAGCTTGACTTCCTGAAGGGTACAGATTAAACGGCTGGGGTTATTTGAAATGTGTCTGAAGTTCTCTTCCTAGCCATAAAGAATTGCACTATAAAGATTTATAATTTGAAAGGGAGGAGTTTCCTCTTTTTTGGTGCTGTACAAAAAGACTTGGTTTCTTTTAATAACTGAAATGGTTTCTACCTCTGTCTGACTCTACAAGAACCTCTTACAAAGTTCATAGAGTAGTTACAGTTCACCATGTGAGCTAGTCAAATACAAACTTATTTCTTTGAGCAGCCGCTAGTCATCTTTTTCATTAAACCAGTTGTCTAATTCACACCCAGTTTAGAGACTATGATTTTATAGACAAGTCTGAGGAACTCAGAAAGTTATAAATCGTAGAGACAAGATGAAATGTGGGGAGCTGCTTGGGTTGACTTTAGACTGGAGTCTGGGCTGTAGTTCTGAAGAAAGTGTTGTGACAGAAATTTCTGCATGGCTTCCACAGGGTTGTTTTTTTCTTCCAGTTTCCAATTCTTAGTTTCCTGTGTGTCTAGTTTGTTTGTCTTATTGTGTATGTATATGTATGTTTATTTTCACAGTCAAAATTCTGCCTTTTCCAGAATGAAAGAGTTCTCTGTGAGAATGAAGGAAGGAAGAGAGCAGATCCAGGTAGTGGAGGTCTGAGTGTTTCTAGAATTGCTCCTATATTAGAAAAGAGTTTAAGCATTGTGTCAGAAATACACGGTCACTCAGCTAGGTTTGTAAACCTGATACCCCAGTTTTCTTGTTCTGACTGCCAAAGTAAGTCTATTCTAATTGATACTTTAACACATTTTGTTTGCCCCAGTTATTCATATTGTGAGGGGTTTGTCTAAAAAGAGGTGCCCTGTCACCAAGGACAGCATTATTTTACCATTATTACACAAACTCAGCTGCTTTTCATAAAACAGTGAAATAAATTATGCCATACACATGTTAACTAAGAAGTTTCAAGATGGGAACTTACAGGACTGAAAACATCACAGAAAAATGAAGGTCATTAAAATCAATTCATTCACTTGGTATGTATATGAAAGCATTGTGTGGAATGCACAATAATGCATTCGATCTAATAAAAGGTTGGACGGGGAACTTCATCATTGTGAAACCTGAGGTTTGTGTCCACAGCAAATGAGAGGATGAACATATCCTAAAATTCCATCATTTATTCTCTCTGTCTTTAGCTTACAGTACCCAAAAGTGTTTGGTTCGTTAAGGAGCTGTTCCTGTTTCATGACGACTGTTGCATCTCTTCCATGATGCCACCACACAAGTGATGTGATCATTCTCATGGGTCACAGAACAAAGTAGTCAAAATCGTAAATTATTGCAGCAAATAACTGCAAGCAAGCCACTGGCTGACAAATCACATAATCACAGAATCACAGAACAATCTGAAGATAGTCTAGTCTGACCGCCCTGCTCAGAGCGGGGTCACCTAGAGCAGGTTTTCCAGGACTGTGTTCAGTAGGGTTTTGAATACGTACAAGGATGGAGACTCCACAGCCTCCCTGGGCAACCTGTGCCTATGTTTGATCACCCTCACAGTAAAAAAATGTTTCGTGATGTTCAGAAGGAACCTCCCGTGTTTTGGTTTGTGCCCACTGCCTCTTGTCTTGTCACTGGACACCACAGAGAAGAGTCTGGCTCCCTTGTCTTCATTCCCTCCTGTTGGGTATTTATACACAGGGATGAGGTTCCCCTGAGCTTGCTTTTCTCCAGGCTGAACAGGTCCACCTCTCTCAGCTTCTTCATATGAAAGGTGCTCCAGTAGCTTGACCCTCGTTGCTGCCCTGCACAGGAGTTGTTCAGGTACGTCCGTGTCTCTTTTGTGCTGGGGAGCTGAGAGCTGGACACAGTACTCCAGATGGTGTCTCACCAGTGCTGAGCAGAGTGGAAGGATCACCTTCCTCGACCTGCTGACCACTCTGCTTAAAGCAGCCCAGGATACTGTTGGCCTTTTATGCTGTGAGAATGCATTGCTGCCTCAGGGTCATTTTGTTGCCCGTCAGAACCCCAAATTCTTTTCTGCAAAGCTGCTTTCCAGCTAGGTGGCCAGCATGTAGCACGTACTGGTGCCTAGGGTTATTCCTTCCCAGTTACAGGACTTTCTGTTTCTCCTTGTTGAAATTCTAGTTTCCTCTCTGCCCAGTTCTCTAGCTTGTTGAAGTCCCCCTGAATGGCAGCAAAATGCTCTGCTGTATCAGTCACACTTCCCAGTTTTGTATCATCTGTGAACCTGAGAGTGCACTCCATCCCACCCTACAGGCCATTAATGGAGATGTTGAACAGCCTGATTGTTCAGCACTTTTTAATCCACTTCAGTGTCCACTTACCTAACCTGTACTTTGCAGCTTGTCTATGGTGATGCTACAGGAGACAATGTCAAAGACTTTGCTCAAGTCAAGGTAAACACTCCTCACTGTTCTTCCTTCATCCACTAAGCTAGCCACCACATTGTAGAAGGCAGTGAGGTCAGTCAAGCATGATCTTCCTTTCAAAAATCCGTGCTGAATATTCCAAATCACCTTCTTGTCATTCGTGTGTCTGGAAATACTTTCCAGGAGCAGTTGTTCATCACCTTCTTAGGGACTGAGATGGTGGTGAAGGGCCTGTAGTTCTCCAAGTCTTCCTTTTTGCCATTCTTGAAGATTGGAGTGATACTTGCGCAGTTCCAGTCTTTGGGAACCTCTCCTCTTGGCCATGACCATTCAGACAATTGGGGCTGGCCTCATAGTGACATCAGCAGCTCCCTCAGCACTTTGGAGTTTATGTACAAACACTTTGTTTATGTGGTCGCTAACCTGGTCCTTCTTCACTGAGGGTAAGTAAGTCTTCCTTGCTCCATATTTTCCCTCTGGTCTCAGGGGTCTGGGGTTCCTGAAAGCAGCTTTTACTGGTAAAGACTGAGGCAAAAAAGGCATCGAGTACCTTGTCCTTTTGTATGTCAGCTGTCACCAGTTTCCCAGCTCCATACAGCAGTGGGCTCACATTTTCCTGTTGTTGTCACGCACTTCTAGAATACTTCCCTGTTGTCCTTCACATTCCTTGCCAGATTAAACTCCAGGTGGGCCTTGGCTTTTCTAACACTATCCCTACACGACCACTTCCCTTTTTATATCTGTTCAGTTGGACGAATATAATGGAAATGAGAAGTCAATAAGAGTTGTTTTTCAACATCTACCTGTAACTGTTGATTTTGTTGATTAACAGAGAGGGGGGCAAATATAAAGTCATATTAACTACTAGCATGTGCTACATGTGACCAAAAATTGGCAGAAATATGGCTGCTTGTTGGTAGGCTATGAACTGCCAGACCTTCAAACACTTTGAATTTGATTGACTCAATTGTCACTGAGAACTCCTTGGGATAAAATGTTAGACTAAATCCAAAGATAAACAGCTTAATTGTATTTGTAGCAGGGAAAATTGCTATATTTGCCTCATCCATGTTTTAGGTTTGGCAGATAGATATGGAAGTGTATCTACAGCTGAAAATTCTGAGAATAGTAAGGAAATTGTATAAAAAATTATTTTGTATTACTGGTTATAGAACCTCTGCAGTTTTTAAAAAGACTACTTGAGAAACAAGTGGTGAATAAGAATGGATAATATAACACATGGATGAAAGTGGAGTTTATAGAAACTGCTGATGTTCAGAAAATGAAAGGACTGGTAATAGCAATTAATGATTGTGAAGTCTGCTGCTCTGCTCTGTGAGATGTTGAAACCATATCTGAAAAGGGGAGAAGATTAAAATACGTATTGATTGGCTGATGGGCAACAGGTAAGATTTAAAAGCAAAGAATTGACTAATATGTGTGGTATTAATTAAACTCTTCTCATCATTGTGAATAAACAAGGGCTGATAACCCCTATCTGTAAATTCCTGAATTGACTGCAGATTATGTGTACTTCAAAGGTCTATGCATGTAAACCGGAAATCACCTTCAGAAGGGTCTTTTCCTGCAGCTCAGAGGAACTGCAAGACACGGTGTTTTCTGCTGCATGGTTTTCATTCAGAGTTTTCGTGCTGATTTAATAGGCAACACATAGCAGGTGGATTGGTAAGATAGGCCCTAAAGTGTACAGGTTTGCCAGAAATGCCTAATATGTCTTCCCTGAGGACAGACAACACAGAAAAGGCATGTACGTCAATTTAATCAGCTCTTGATAACCAGATGTGACCAGTTATAAAATACTTGGATTAAACCTGCAAACATGGAGATATCATGGTCCTGTTGAGAAAGGACAGTAAGAGTGGTGCTTTGGAAACAGGACTGATAAACCATACAGAGACGAAGGTGGGATACCTCCTGTGTGACATCCTGACCCTATTGAAGTGAATAGGAATTTTGGCCTTTTATTCATTAAGACCTGTATGCACCCAAGACGGATTACTTGCCTGCTAGGATGCCCAGTGCTTGAAGGAGTGTTACTCAGGCAACATGTGCTTCTCGGTATTTCTCCTGCCTTGAGTGCAGATCTTTTTGTGAGGAGAAACTGTAACAATACTCAGCACTTCTTTGTTGAGATTTTGGAATCCTTTTGTAAAGTGCCTTTAGCTCATTTTAAGTCTGCTGCAACTATGGCCCAGAGAAGTTTTAATGGACTTAAACATTAAAGCTAAAACTCTCCCCATTGTGAGATAAATAGAACCAAATGTTCTGCCTCCTTATCTTATATGGGTCCCGTTTCCCTTATCTGTAGTTCTCTCAGATTTTGGTCTCCCATATTTCGATACTTAAAATAAAACTTAAAAATTAGAAGAATGAAACCTGTGTTAGAAGGGTTCAGTGAAGAGGACAAAGAGTCTGCCTCATGACTACTTGGTGTCCCCAGCTTGTATGCAGGTTCTATATATATCTTTTTCCCCATTTTCCTTTCTACGTCTTTTCTATAAATATGTTTTACTGGCGTTAAAGGCTATCCTGTCATGGAGTGTTGCATGACCAGGAAAGATCTTTAGCACAGAGAGCAAAGAAATGCAGTTGAAGAAAGTGTGACACTCTTTGCCATCAGCTGAAAGCACAGAAAGATTTCTGTAGTTTAGCGGAGTCCTTAAGTGAAAAGATTTGGCTGAAACTCAACCTGATGGTTGACTCAGCTTTGTGTACTAGCTAGTCTGGGAATCTGCTTTTTAATTTAAACAAAAATTAGGTGTTCCAGAATGTCAGAAGCTGAGCTGCGGCCTGTCAATCTGTACAGCACAGGTGTGGAGAGGGGAGCAGGGCTGCGACCTCCCTCCGCTGCCTCTGCTGTGCACCTTCCCGCCTCTGCGGAAGCACCACCGAGCATTGCAAGCACCAACTGGCAGTTGTGGTGGCCATGCTCTCTGCCTAACTTATCCCTTCTACATCCAGCCACTTTTCCAGTCAAGCATTAATGCGTTTTCGCATTCAGAGATCTTTGCAAGCAGGAGGCTGTGGCTGTCTTGGCCAGCCAGTCATCTTCTCTGAAGTACTGGCCCTCTCAGACAGAGTCGCATTGCTCTCTTATAGGTGAGGCCAAAATGGACTGGCACCATTGTGAACTGCTAGTCGTATCTTGCGTTCCCATCACATACTCAGACAGCAGTGCTATGTCATCTACAGTCTTTTTCACCTGCTTCCCTTCAGTCATATCTGAAGCTCTTACTAGAGTTTTCAATTGATTTCTGCTGCTGCGTCACCCAGTCGATTGCAACACTGCACAGTGCAAGTTTTAAACAAGAAAAAAATGCTGCCCTGGTTATTCCGTGGGTTGTCTATAAGCTACTCAGGATTCCCTGCTGTTTGTTTTCACATAAGATTCGCTGCGGTTTCTGGCAAAGCCAGTGATCTCAATAGCAAAGTTTCAGGGGTAGCATCACTATGGAGATTTCTCTCTGTTCCTCTTGTCCAAGCTCCTTGAAAAAGCGAGGAGGTTGATAATTGCACAGTTTTCAGTACTTAGCACTGCTCTGTATTATGTCGAGGTGTATCAGACAGGGGAGCGTCATACTGGTGGTGCTAAGGCTGTACTTCCAAAGGCATCAGTTACCAAATTAGCAACTATACCTCACGAGACAATTGAACAGCTTTACTGTATTTTTTCCATCGTAACAGCATGCATTACCTGATGCTTTTAATCTAGAGAACCTACTAGTGCATTAGAGCCAGTGGAATAATAAAATCTGTCATTTGCAGAAGTAAGCTGAGGGACAGAACGACTGACTGGCCCCAAATACTGGTCAAGAGTAAATTTTAACACAGACTTATGGGATCCAAGTCCTCAGCCCCCTTTCAAGACACCAAAGTGACCTAGGTTTTTTGTGTTGCTATTTCACGTGCTTTCCACTCATTAAAAAAAGATGCAACAAATTCAGTAGTAATGTATGGTTGAGACCTAAGAAAATTGAGGTCTAAGAAAAATTCGGTATTTTCTTCCCAGTCGTTTCAATCACAATTGGATTGTAGCTGGCCTTAGAGATGAGTATTTCAACCAAGCAGCTAAATGAAAGGTGAAACCTAGCCCTAGCAATCTGGTCGTGAAAACATTCCCTTTTTCTTCAGTGGTTTAGAGAACCAGGTTCTTGGCATAGCCTTGTTATAATTTGTAAAACATCTTAATTCTCCCCTTTTTTTTTTTTTAATGCAGTTGTATAAAGGAGGGAACTAGGATCATTCCTGCTGTGTCTTTCCTGGTGCATCAGTTCAGTTAGTTAGTTTCTTGTGAAGAGCATCAGGAGGTATGGGGAGAAAATACATGTGTAATTTGACGTTTATGATAAACTGCCTGAAAATGATGACTGAATAAATATTTCTGAAAATGAGAAAAGTGCATTTACTTGCCCTTTAAATCCACTTAGTTCTCCTTTTGTTTGATTTCCTTATTCTGTCATTTTAAGCAGTGGCCTGGGCTGCTAGTATCTGTCAAGCTCCGGGCTTGTACTGGAAACACACTGCAGCTTGTCCCACTGGAGATGTTCAAGCATACTGTATTAAAATCTTACTTTTGCTGAAGGTAGATACCTACAGTTCATCAGCCTAATGCAAGGAATAATTAGGACTAATTGGGATGAAATCTAGCAAATTACTAAAACAAGGCAGAGGTTGTTTTTTTTTAAAAAAAATTGATGTTCGAAACTGATTTATTTCTTTACTAGGCATCATGTGGTTCTGAGGAATAGACCCCTAGGACTAAGTCACCTTGTCGGGGGGAAGAGGGGAAGAGTAGACAAAGAAGACAACTCACAGGAATTGCTCATGGGCGCTGTGTTTCTTTGCAAAGATGCCACACATCTAGCGATTGTCCGTCTGAAGGTGTGACTCAAGGCTCCAGCTCTCTTTTTGCCTTTTGGTGCCAGGCCCTCAGTTCATCATATTCCCATCTTCTACGGTTTGGAAGGTGCTTTTTCCTCTCTGTTATGCCCACGCAGGAACCTCTCACACTAGTGGGCAGCCCTGAAGGCTGTTCAAAGTTTGTTGGGTTTGCAGCAGGACACCAGGACTGGCCACGCGGAGTGCGGGCTGAAGAAGACATACCGAAGGGACGCCTGGCACTAACCTGATATGAATGTTCTCATTGAGTGCAAGAATGAGGTGGTACTGTGGCAGACAGTGTTTTACGGCAAGGAAAATGCAACAGGAATGAGTTTCTAAAATTGTGTTCAGCCATCTCAGCATGTGTGTTTGACCTGTGACGGCTGGATTTCTGTAGCACAGAACACAACCCAACTATCTGCTTGCATACACAGGATGCTGACACCCACAGTGCCTGGCAGGATTTTGCTAACAGGGTTTTTACACCTGTTCCTCTTACAACAGAAAACACAGCAGAAGTTTTCAACTGTACAACTTTTTTTTGTCTTTTTCCTTTCTCGTCATGTACATTTAGGTCTCTGTTGCTGTAAAGCCTCTTGTGCCTTTCATCTATCATGTAAGTAGCTGCCTGTTTAGCTGGGCTGTTCATGCTTCCTGCTTTGTCTAGGTTTTTCAGAAATATTCGCATTTAATATCTGTTCTTACATGGGCAGGGGAAGGAGAGCTACAAGTGCTGTAGAAATGCTCATAAATAATGATCAGTTCAAAGAGAGGGTGAGAGATTGGAAAGTCACTAATCAGAAAAAAGAAAAAAATATATATGAAACTGGATTTTCTTACTCCGTGGTATTTCCACAGTTTCTTCTCCTCCCTCAGGAGTGCTCTGGCTAGGAGTCACACTTCTAGTAACAGAATATTTTCAGATACCCTAGGTTGCATCAGAGAGTGGAAGCCAAAGAATGGACCAAAATACTGAGCTTTCTCTCATGAATACCTTTATTTCTCCAGAACTGCTTGAAAACGGACTTCTACGATAGTTGCGCTTTCCCGTCTCGGGGGAGGTGGATGTCAGCAGAGCTGTTCCCAGCCTCCCTAGAAAGAGAGATCATTTTGCCGTGACAGGGCTGTTTGGAGCACTGTCATTCCCAGCTGTCTTTGAGAAGCGGATCCCCAAAATGGCATAGTCACAGACACCCTTTGGAGCAGAAGCGTGCTGCGACTTAGAGTTACCGCAGAAGTGTGTGTAAGCTATGACAATTTAATGTTTCTACTACAGTAAATTTTAGGCAGGCTGACGCTGTCTCTATTAGTAACTCCACAGCATCTAACTGATAATGCTGGCACCAAGGTTTTTACTACGCTTCAGGAGCTCAAGGCTTTTTTGTCAGAATGTTGCAAAACCCAAGATAAGTTCATTAGCAACTAAAAACTCTGAAAAGGATTTAAACTGCAAATATGGCGTGGCACAGACCTTTCAAAAAATGTTTCAAGGAGAAGCCCCAGCATATTAATTCCTGTGAGCTTGGTATGGCTTAAGCATAGGTTGAAGTGCAAGATAAAAGGGAACACATCCCACACGCTAGGAGAATGCCACAGTGCACTCGGGCAACAAAATGTGAAGGCTTACAGGTGTCGCTGCAAATTCACATAGTGATGGGTATGGGTGGGTGCGCTCGGAGTGCGAAACCAGGCCGGTCTGGAGGCTTCCTCTGGGAAGAAGCTGCCACGAATGCGTGGGCAGATTGGCAGGCTGTGATGTGCCGCCCGGGCAGGCAGAAGGGTTCTTTGGTCTGGGGAAGGAGCCGTGGGGCCCTGGCGGCCGGGTGCCCCATGCTGGGCTCCGCCGGAGGCCCCTGCAAAGCTCGGCATGGCGGGTCCCGTGGTCCTGAGTAAACAGATGTCTGTGGGATGATTCACAAAAGTATAATTACACACAATAGTGCAAATGTTTAATTAATCAGGTCTCATGTCCTTATTATCCCCTCACTGGGTTTCACTAATAATGACCCAGAGGAAAATTCTGCTTCTGTCTGTGAATTATATTTTATTTACAAGGGTTTCATTTCTTAGATATTTTTTCCCTCTCATTCCTGGACAGCACTACCAACAAGAAAATAAAATTCTGATGTCCTTTACAAGTAAAACTTGCAAATGGCCAAAAATGCAAAATTAGGGAGGGCTTTGTGCTACTTCACATGGTTCCTTTAGCAGAATAAATTAGAATAACTTAGCACTTAATATGTCTCTCGCCTCACATTCACAGGGTGCATAAATATTTGGCTGTAATCCTATTACTAAAGCTGAGAGGAAAAGAAAAGAGGTCTTGAAGGAAAAGCCGTTCTGGATGAGGAAAGAAAGCAATCCCTTCCAAGTTGCTTTGTAACCCGTATGAAGGGTTAAACTGTGGGAGGGTGGCTGGACCCAATAATGGAGTTCCAGCCTTCTTTGCCGACAATGCCTCTGCCACCCCCAAAAGCCAGCCTCTGGAAAGAAAGTGTTAAAAAGGATATTGTTTGCATTAAGGGGCTGAATTTTCCACTGGGTAATCATCAGTGGAACCCAGTGAAGGGCAAATGAGGATGGCAGGCCTGATTAATTAAACATGTGCTGTGGTGCTAAGAGCAAGATTTATGCTATTGGTTTTACAAGAGTCATTGATATCAATACTGCTAGCAGAAATTTTGAGCTGCTGTTTACTGTTTCCATTTCTCACTGAAAAACTGGTGTTAAAACTACAAATGAGGGTTACAGAGCATTGCTGTAGCATTGTAGATGTGCTCTCTAAACGTTACTCCTGCTCTATAGAAGAGATCTTGCAGTGCTGCTATCAGATGCTCTGTTGCTCTATTTCCTTTATAATCTCCAATTCTGGAGGCTTTTAAACCTGATTACAAAAATTTTCTTTGGGCTAAAATCCACTTTAGAAAGATCTCCATCCAAGTTACCTATGTTTGCTTATGTATACATGAGTGCACTCCCATTTGTACAGAATATTATATGGAACTTCCTCAAAAATGAAAGGAAAAATAACAGTGTATGCATTTGTAAGCTGTAGGAATGCAAACAGGTATCTATCAGTGATCTGTGAAGCTGTACACATGGTGATGTGTGGCACTGCATTCTGCTAAAGCCAAATGATGTGGTCTGTTTGAGCCTGAAAGAGGCAAGTGTCATTACAAAGCATTGAATAGAACAAAATAACATTTTTGGTATAACAAGGGCTACTGTACATGGGCACACTCTACTCTAAGCAAAAAGAGGCTTTTATAAAGCTGTTAAGTGTTTTCATCACTTCCAGGTTGATATGCGGCACATTCAGAAGTATCTATTTCATAATGAGTCAGTAAAGTAGAAGCTGAATTCCCTTGCACTATAAACACTGTTTCAGAAATGTGTTTATAGGCAATTCTGCTTTTGTTCATTAATATGCCACAGGAAATATAGCAGTAAAATCTGAAGTGTGGGGTGTGAATGTGTGTCTTGGGGTGGAAGGAGGGTTGTCTGTTGCAAGTCAGCTTGCTCATACCATGGAGAGTGTGAATGGCAACGAACCAAGTCAGTGTCAGTTCAGCTTTTATTTTCTTGATAGCACACTCATGTGTTTTCTTTTCCAATTACACTAACGTGGAACATTTTGTTGGAGTGATGCCTCTTCCTCTGGGGTAATATTTGTCCTTTCTTGATAAGAAACTCTTGTAGTCATGTATAGCCGAGTAGTCTGTAGACTTTGGAGTAACTTTGCAATGTCTAAGGACTGAGTCAAGCTTGCCAGGCTTTGTGTGGGGTCTTCTTGGCCTGCCTGGAGCTTTGGTTTAGTTAATTTAGCTGTAACAACAATTCTCCCAATAATAAGGTGACTGTCACCTAATTTGTTTTACTTTTGCTTAACTTTGTACAATCACAGAAGAGTCATAATTTTATAATTTATACTATAAAAGTATTTTATACTTCAGCCATAACGTTACATTTTATAGTATAGTTACTCTGCGCAGAATGCAAAATTTATGACCCTACCATAAAGATGTCATTATTATATCATTGTATGCAACCCCGATATGAGGTCAGAGGCCCTGGGAATGGTGACACAGCATACAGGGGTACAGGTGTGGGGTGACATGAGAGAGGGAACAGGCTGGCACTGGAGACCCCAGGGCTATAAATGACTTACTGCTGTCATCTGAAGAGGCACGGACCTGGGACCTGAGCAGAAATAGCCACAGGAGCAACAAGCAACAGGTATCTGCCTACCAAGTGCGGAATACACCGTACAGAGTAGATTGGGACGTAACGTGAGCTCCAGACTGATAAAGACAAGAGTGAAGTGTGGAAGTGTGTCACACAGGTGCTGCTGCCGACCTGAGGACACACAGTGGCTATGGGAGGGTCAGTATAAGCCCAGAGAAAGGGCAAGATAGTAGGAGGTTTTGTATAATGATTTTTACACTGTATTATTGAGGAGATTTATTTTGTGTTAATTAGGTCATTGGGACAATGAGTGTTAGCATTGTTCTAGTTGGACTACTCATTAGAACTACTTACTGTTGCTTAGTTGCAGTGTAGGATTTTAATTACGCTGACAAGAAATTCTAGGCTTCCTTTATAAGGTGTGCTGCTCTTTTTGACCCATAACAAGTTTTTGAGTGTAACATCAAAGTGCAGCTGGCAGATGAGAAATTGCTATTTGTTTGTTTCGTTAAGCATTCCTGTCTTATAAGGGGTGTTGTAGGGTTCAAGTATTATAGCACAAATAGTGCCTACCTTGAAACGGGAAGCCAGTTAGGGTTTTCCCATAGCAATGCTTTTCCTATATTTATCTTCTGAAGGTAGATAGCAAGTGACAGCTTTGATTGAAAATTCATTATAATATATATTTTAAAATACTGAACAAGCTAAGCCAGTAACCTCAGAGAAGTGTCTCCCGTGATCTAAACTAAGGAAGTTTATGGACACCTCAACGAACAGTGGATCTTCAGGCAAGCTCAGCAGCAATAAGCACCTGCCTGATGCTGGGGCATCATGTGAAGTTTCTGAAGTTACGGGCACCCAACATCTCCGCTGTTGATCTGGCAGCAGGTGCTGGCCCCTGCAGCCTCTTGGCTTCTCAGCATCCTGTAGAGCTCAATGCTGAACAAAGGCTCAGTGGTGCTGCTGGCTGGGCAACCTGTGGTCATCCCATACTCTCTGCTAGGGTCACAGAATCATAGAATCACAGAATCACAGAATCACAGAATGTTCGGGGTTGGAAGAGACCTCTGTGGGTCATCTAGTCCAACCCCGCTGCCGAAGCAGGGTCACCTACAGCAGGCTGCACCGGACCTTGTCCAGGCGGGTCTTGAATATATCCAGAGAAGGAGAATCCACAACCTCTCTGGGCAACCTGTTCCAGTGCTCCGTCACCCTCAGAGTGAAGAAGTTCGGAATCACAGAATCACAGAATGGTAGGGGTTGGAAGGGACCTCTGTGGGTCATCTAGTCCAACCCTCCTGCCGAAGCAGGGTCACCTACAGCAGGCTG
>Ga0065711_1042964_pt1 | contig 15031 bp, 19 predicted proteins | sample Hoacrofraction12_FD_59098 | JGI IMG/M metagenome (GOLD analysis project Ga0065711, IMG submission 59098) | Hoatzin crop microbial communities from Cojedes, Venezuela - Epithelial fraction 12 v2 (version 2) | ecosystem: Host-associated > Birds > Digestive system > Esophagus > Crop | place... | reverse complement strand
AAAAGAGTGGCAGCAGACTGAAACAGCTGTGGAAAGACAATGTAAAAAGCCAGCATAAAGACACAAACCAAGACAGAATGACTACAACAGAAAGGAAGACCAAGAAATGAATGTCAAAAAGTGAAAAACCAAAAGAGATTAAAGAAACAGAGGAAAAAAAAAAAAAAAGAATAATACAGGTAAGTACTAAGGAATGACACAAAACTCTTGCAGACAACAATATATGAAATCCTCAGACTTCATCTGAACACTGAAATTGGGAGGAAGATTAAGTAAAGGGCAAAACTAATAACCCACGGCAGCAAACTAAAACAGCCGTAGAAAGACAATGTAGAAAGCACGGCCACTCTGGAAACCGTTTGACTTAGAAAGACAACTTAACTAGGGAGGAAGATTAAGGAAGTCAACGCAAAAACTGAAAATCTGACGGCAGCACACTAAAACAGACCTAGACAGACAATGCAAAAAGCTGCAGATCTGTAGCAAAACTAGCAATACCTACAAATATAGGCAACGATTTCCAAAACTTAGCCTTCAATAAGATCATGATGACATGATGAAAGGGGCAACGTGTGTTTCATCGTCTACAAGTTGGGGTGCTGAGACCTAGAGAAAGAGAGAAACCTTTAGGGGCCTGCAGTGGATCCCTCTTCTCGCAGCAATGTCTGGTAGTTTATCAGGGTAACATGGGAGTGTGATCACCCTTCACCTGAGAAAGGTGCCAGCCCAGGGCCACTGGGAGCAGGAGAGAGGGATACACCAGCTCCCCTCACTCTGCACTCAGCTATAGGCAGCCCTCTTGCCTTGCAGGACTCACTCTGTTGTCCCCAAGGGCGGCAGAGATGCTGAGGGGTTCTGACATCCCAGAACACCCTCCTCCTCAGATGGGGACGGCTGTTCAAAACCCCAGGTCTTTCAAACTGGCTTCTGTCATCCTGCTTCCTTATCACTGAGAGTGCAGATGCTAAAAAGCCCTTCCGTGTTAGGAGCAGTTTAATGTGCAAAAGTCAAACACCAGGTCCATGAACACAGTGCTGCAGGGCTGGGCTGACTCCTCAGCAGGCAGCAGGCAGAGGCCCTTCTCCTCACAGCACATTCAGCCACCACTGAGCAGGCCCATAGTCTTTCATTTTAGGAAGGTCTACAAAAGGCAAAGGAGATGTGTGAAGCAAGAAGAGGGTGTGTGAGAAATGCCTTTGATTTTTCACAGAGAAATCTCCCCTAATTTGTCACAGTCTTTTCCTCCTTGGACAGTGCCCTGTGCCCGCAGACATTTTCTAAACAGCAGCTCCATCACTTATTTCCTTCTCCTGGCATTTGCAGATGCACAGGAGCTGCAGCTCTTGCACTTCTGGCTGTTCCTGGGCATCTGTCTAGCTGATTTGCTGGGAATCGGCCTCATCATCACTGCCATAGACTGGGATCACAATCTCCACAACCGCATGTACATCTTCCGCTTAACCTTTCCCTCCTCGACCTGGGCTTCACCTCCAGCACTGTACCCAAAGCCATGACCAACTCACTCTGGGACACCAGAAGCGTCTCCTATACGGATTGTGCTGCACAAGTTATTTGTTTCTATTCTTTTTCTCTGCTGAATCACAGCGTGAATTACCTCCTTGGCAGAGGGAAAACTCCTGAGCACTCATCTCTTTTTCCCTGTACGGCCTCCATTAACAGGAGGATTGGGAGATTTCTCCATTTTTCCCCTCCTCTGCATGCTGCCTTTGTTCCCAGCTAAGGTGGGAGCTCCAGGCAATGCTGTTTGCAGGGCTCAGGGAGGCAACTCCTCATTCAGGACATGGGATCTTCTGGACATTCCCTGATTTCCCTGGGAGGTCCTGCTGAGCTGCAGGGTGTCTTCCAGAAGGGCACAGCTCTCTCCTTCCGTCCCTGTGTTACCTCGCAGCCCCTCAGTACTGAGGCCATGGAAATGCTGCTGGAAGGCTGTGTGCAAGCAGCTGTGATGAGCCCTCTGTGTCCCTGGCACAGAGGGGAGAGCTGAGCTCCTCCTCAGGTAGGATGAGACAGTATGAGGAGTTTGGAGATCTGCCCTTGGTGACTGGATTCACCCGCTCCAGCATTGTCCAGCTTCTTCTGAGTGAGTGGAACCTCTGAGTGTAGTTGCCGTCCAGCTAAGAAAGGTGGCAGCCTAGGGCAGCTGAGACCAGGGCTGATGGACAGACTGGCTGTCCTCACTCTGCAAAAAGGGATGGTCCCTGTGCCTCACGGGATGCACCAGGTGTTTCTTGGAAACAAGCAGAAATGCCAAATATGTCTGCATTAAAAACATCCCGCACTGTGGTAGCTAGAATCAAATTACTAAAACAAAATCCACAGAGCTCTGCTCTGCAGCTCAGTAAATTGTAAGAGACAATGCTTAAAAGCTCTTAAATACTACAGGTTGAGTTTATTTAACTCCACTCCCAGTTCCCATTAACCCATTGTGTTATGGCAGAACTGATTCCCCCAGAACTCACCGCACAGCCCCCTGCTCTCTGGGGCATCCTAAGCCAGCACCTACCAGAGTTCCCAACCAAAGTTCCTGCTGAAAGGGGAGAGGTGATCTGAGGGGAATAGGTTTTGGTCTGAAATGTCAACCCTAACTTGTCACTGCCTCTTTCTCCTTTGACAGGTCCCCATTCATAGAGACAGCAAATGTCCAATAGCAGCTCCATCACTGAGTTCCTTCTGCTGCAATTCGCAGACACACGGGAGCTGCAGATCTTGCACTTCTGGCTCTTCCTGGCCATCTACCTGGCTGCCCTCCTGAGCAACGGCCTCATCATCACTGCTATACCCTGCGACCACCGCCTCCACACCCCCATGTACTTCTTCCTCCTCAACCTCTCCCTTCTCGAACCGGGCTCCATTTCCGCCACTGTCCCCAAATCCATGGCCAGTTCCCTCTGGAACACCAGGGCCATCTCCTACATGGGGTGTGCTGCACAGGTCTTTTTTTTCTTTTTGTGTGCTGCAGCAGAATTTTGTCTACTCACCATCATGGCCTATGATCGCTACGTTGCCATCTGCAAACCCCTGCAGTATGGGACCCTCCTGGGCAGCAGAGCTTGTGTCCACATGGCAGCAGCTGCCTGGGGCACTGGGTTCCTCTATGCTCTCATGCACACTGCCAATACGTTTTCACTACCCCTCTGCCATGGCAATGCTGTGGAGCAGTTCTTCTGTGAAATGCCACAGATCCCCAAGCTCTCTTTCTCATACGCCTACCTCAGGGAGGTATGGCTTGCTGTGGATAGCATCTGTTTAGCTTTTGGGTGTTTTGTTTTCATTGTGCTGTCCCACTGTCTTTTTCTGAACAGCCCTGGGCTTGCAGCTTCCTGAGATGGAGACACTACTGACAACAGAGACCACTAAATGTCTCACTCTTTCCATGTGTCTCAGCACCCCTCTTCTAGCCAAGAACACACATGGCTTGTTTCACCAGCTCAGGTCCTTAGTTTTAGTATCTCTGTACCTCTTCATGCGGCTTTAAGATAAAACAGAGGTGCTGTGGGTCCTTTTTGCATCCTGGAGCACAGCTAACAGCTTGGAAGCACACTCCAAGGAGCTAGCGATTTGTCCTAACGATGACATCTCATTTAGAGAAAATTGACTCAGTCCCCAGCCCCACAGGCTTCATTGCCCACAGCCCCACAGGTTAAGGTGAAGGTGGGACACTTGTTCCCATGGACACTTCTGCATGAATGGAGAAACAAGATCAGAGTTTGACTCTGCAGCTGAAACTCCCTTCCCCAGAGAGTGTGACAGCAACAAAAAGATAAATTTGAAAGAGACAAGAGGAGAAACAAGGAAGAATACAGTGAGGATTTTGCTGAGAGAGGCAAGGGGAGAGGCAAAGGAGAGAGGAAGAGAGTTGCTCAGGGAAGGAATCTGCGCTGCAGGTCACGGCCAGCAGGTGCCCATATCTCCCCTGCAACTGGGTTTCCATGAGCAGTTCCCTCACTTCCTGCCCATCTCTACTGCCCAGAGCTGTCCTTGCCAGGAGCTCTTTCTCTGGCCTCTCATCTCTTCCCTGCCAGTGCTCACAGACCCCAGCCCAGCTCCTCTGTGCCCAGCTCTGCCCTGCAGCCTCTCCGTGAGTGCAGGGACTAAAGTGCAGCTCACACAAACCCTGATGAAAGTCGCAAGGGGATGCTGTTGCTGTCTGTAGTCCCCAGAGCTGGAAAGTGAAAATGCAGACTCAGGAAAGCTTCTCTCTACAGTAATCTCTCCTTTTTCTTTCCAAATGAAAAGTCCCCTTGGAAATATCTGAATGGCTTCCCAAAGAAACTAAGAAGAAAAACCTCAGAACACAGACACCTTCCCTTTCATGGAGCTCCATCTGGAAAAATTCCCGTGGAAATGCAGTGGAGGTGATCTGGAGCTGTGAGCAGCCCTGACCCATGCAGCAGAAGGACCCTGCCCTGCACAGGGTCACTCCTTCCAGCCACAGCTTCTCCCTGTACTGTTGTAGGGAGCGTCCTGGGCAGGTTGAGTGCTGACCCCGGCAGGCAGCAGAGTCCTTGCCCCAACACACTGCCCCTGAGGTGCACAGACTCTGCTCGGAAGGACAGCTTGGGGCAGCCCGGGCTGCACATCCACCTTCCCAACCCTGCAGCTGTCCTTGGGAGAAGGCAGCTGTCGTGGCCTGTCCCTCTGAGGGTGCAGAAGGCAGTCCCTGCTTTGCAGCACATCCTCACCTTCTACAGAAGAGAAACTGTGATATTGCTCATGGTACATCCCATGGTCGTACCATGGAGTGTGCCAGCTTTAAGAGATCTTTCCACAAAGTACAGACACATTGCCCTTCACACAGAGACTTACCGTGTTAAAGGCTGAAAAGATTTCTCCCCCAGGCAGCTCTCAGCATCCTCCCACCCCACACTGCCTTTAACCTCTCTCTGCCTCGGTCCTCTCCCCTCGCTGCCTGCAGGCAGTGCCCTCAGCCCTGCTGTGCTTTGCAGAGGAGCTGCTCCAGGGCAGAGCTGTCTCTCTGCAGTGCTCCTCACTTGCCGTGATCTCCCTGCATCCCAGGAGCCCAGCAGCAGAGGACCAGACCGAGACACCACCCTTTCTCCCTACTCTGGGCTCCCTCGAGGTGTCTTTTCATCTCCAGAGCAACCTGCTTTGAAACAGCCTGAAGCAATCACGAATGTTTCCTCAGTTCCTCCTCTCAGAGAGTAAGAAACAAAAATCACCTTTCCTTGTCCCATCATTACATAGGACAACCAGAAAGTGACAGGGAGGGATGTCCTTTAGCCACGCTGAGGGAAGCGATTCAGCCTAGTCACTCCAGGCATCTCATCCTGGGTTTGAAGTCCTGGGGCTAGGAAAGGACTCAGCTCTCTCTCATGCACACCACAAGCCCACAGTGGTAATCCTCTTGATTCAGTTCACATGTGCACAAAATAGCCTCCTGCATGGAAGCTTCTTGTCTCAGCTCCCTTGCTAATTAATGGAGATGGATGGCAAGAGGAAGATGTCCAGACATAGATTCCTGGTGACAGGTTTGGTTCCAGAGGTGACCAAGATGCGTGCTGGTAACTGCAAGCTCTATTGGAGCTGTTCATAGAGATAGGGAAGTGTCTGAGGGCACCTTCCTGGAGGCTGTTTGGAAAATTCCTTTGGCCATCTTAAACGACAGAATGTTTTCAGATTCTAAGACAACTGAACCTGTAAATACTCCATATGTCCAGGGTTGCCCATAGATGTAATCAGCTCATGAAAAGGAGTCCTGTGGCACAGGGAGAGCTAAGTGTCTCTCTTTCTGTTCTCCATCAGCTGTATTGTCTACATGGCCTGAACAGTATGATGGCATTGGTCTCAGGTGCATCCCTTCATTGCCTAAGCTCATTCAGGGCAGCTGAATCTGCATTTCTTTTACATTTATGGGCTCGTAGTGCTATGTGAAATGCCAGAGCTCTTCAGGATAACAGCATGCACCTGACATGCACAGCACAGGTCCTATACAGGAACCCTATCCCCACTCAGACTCGTTGTGTGACAGGCACCACCCAGGGCATCTCACACAGATTTGGTGCCTTTGGGCACTGAGTGAATTCCACCACTGCAGTGACGCAAGGTCTGTCCCTTCTCTACCCAGTGGACGCAGGGTAGTGCATGAACACCAAGAACATCACAGCAGGGTCTCCACTTGAGGGCATTCCCTCTCAAACTGTGCTGGTTCTTCTCTCCCCCATCATTTAACCACCCCTTTGATGTCACAGTCAGGGATGAGGCTAACAATTTCGACAGTGTGCCTGGATCACATGATGTCCACACCCAAAGACGTTTTCAACATCATCTCTTCCTTCCTGAGATCAGCTTTGTCTCTACCTCAGGCCCTCAGGGCTGCAGAGACACAGCAGACAGCAAACCCCTCTCCTGGCCTTGCCAAAGGCAGGGTTTGCTCTCTTGGTGGGCACCTCATTTCTCCTTTACATTGCCGTCTGCCATCCCCTCCAGCATGTCTCTGGTCTGAAGCAAAGCCTTTGCACACACAAGGCCTTGGGCAATTGGTAGCAGGTTTCTTTTTGCAAGTCTGCTCTCAGCCCAGATGGGCCACAGCTGAGGTGCTGCAGCCCAGCCATGCACCAATGGCCTCAGCCTGGGGCACAGAGAGGAGGAGCTGGAGCCCTGCAGGCCATCTCTTCATCCCACTTGGAGAGAAGAACAGTTGAGGCATATTGGGACAGCTGACATGATTGGCGTGCTGTGGTGGGTGACTACAGGTTGATCAGGAGAGACAGACAAGAAAGATCAGGAAGGAGGTTTCCCATGTGTGAAAGAGCTTCTTGTATGTTTGGAGCTCCTCTATGGGATGAACAGGCTGGATGAGCACTTGCAGGTGAGAGTTAGAGACTGGTAAGGGTGACAGTCTGGTGGTGATAAAGAACCAGTTAATGGCCCTTTGCTGACTTTAATTACCTTGGCATTTACTGGAAGGGGACCACAACAGCAAGCAAAATTGTCCTGGAGGTTTCTGTAGAGTCTTGCTCAAGACACAGCTTGGGATGTCAGTCATAGCTCAGTTGCCAGACTGATCAACAATGATGATATTCATATGCATCTGTTGCTCACAAAGTAGTAAGAGCTGGACATGGATGTGAAAACCAGTGTTAGCCTTGGATGCCGTGACCATGAAATAGTGGGGGGTCTCACATTCCAAGGGGAAGGAAAAGAGAAGAGTGCAGATGTTAGAGTTCAGAGGATCAGGCTTTGGACACGTCTTGTGACTTATAGTGGGGGAGCCCATGTGAGCAGCACAGACGGGCAGCAGATCTCAGTACAGATGGTCTTCAAGGACAGTGTCTTTTCAGTACGAGACTGTGCATTTCAATAGTCAGGACAACAAGCAGAGCTAGCAGGAGAGAATCTTGGGGAAACAGAAAACTTACGGGAAAGCTCCACAGAAAAAAGGAAGCATACAAGAGGTGGCTGCAAGGACTGAAACAAAGAAGGAATTCAGAAATGTGCTTGGTTTTAGAAAAGCCGGAGTTCTGCTAGAGTTGACACTTGCATGGGAGTTCAAGGCCATAACGATGAGCTGTTACTTCTTCAGGAACAGTTAAAAAAGAAGCAAAGTTTGTGGCCGCTGCTGAATTCAGTAAGAGCAGAGGTTGGTAGGTCTGTGATTCTTTGTGTCCTCTTTGCCTCACACTCCACGAGCAATGGCTCCCCATTCTAGGTGCCTAAGAGGCGAAACCCAGAAGTGGATGGAGATCAAGTCACTGATCACAACACACTTTGGACAGTGACAGTGAGGCAATGGCAAAGAGGAACCGCTTCACTAGAAAGCCAGGTGGTAGTCCTCTAGTTCTGCAGAATTACATGTCTGAAGGGGCTCAGATGAAAGGTGACCTTGGAAAAGTCACTCTTTCTGTCCCCGGGAGGCATGGCCGCTGCTGGTTTCCCTCTCCAGAGACTGGCAGAGGCTGCAGGCTGCTGGCCTTAGCAAATCCTTACAACCATGTCTGAGCCTAGAAATGGTAAACAAATAGATGATGCCTGCAGGTAGAGGAGGAGGAAGATTCTGCTGAGAACTCAGCAGCAGGGACGTTCCCTCCTGTGCCCATCAAGGATGATACAGACATTTCCATCTGGTGCGCATGCCACAGCCTAGGAGAAGGGGAATGCTCACTGCTGGGGGTGGCTGAGCTCAGTCATCCACACGAGCTGACCTTGCTGACCAGCACCCTTCGCTGCAGACTGTCCAATCCAAAGGGGTGGTAAGGGGGTAGTTTGCTAAGTAACCCCTGACTTGATCTCATCTACTGCTGGCTGTTCTTGTCCAGAGTCCTGTGTCAAATCTCAGAGGCCTGGGAGACCTTGCAGGTGGTAACAGAGACAAAGAGGACATAGAATATCTCACAGCTATCTACACTTCCTCTGACTCAGTTCAGCAGTGTTCCCACATTCTATCTCTTTCTTCTTTAACAGTTTCTGATGTAGCAAAAGCTCATCTTGGTTCCACTTGGTTTATATAAGGCTAAGCCTGTCCTAATCTTGCTGTCCTACCTAACGATGGGAAAAGAACAGGTGATTCTTGGAGCTAACTCTTTTGGTGACAGGAGAAATGCCACTGCTGAAATTAAGCATCTCTCCTCAGCTGAGTGAGCAAATATCAGTGATTGCATCAGCATGTTTCACAGCAAGTTGTCCTGGAGACCAAATGACACCTCAGGGAGTCCCAGGTGGCTAGAGAAAGTGCTGCCTTGGGCTGGTCCTGTGCTGCTGAGCTGGGCTGGGCTCCTGGGACGGAGGGATCTCATGGCAAGTGGGCAGTGCTGCAGAGAGACAGCTGTGCCCAGGAGGAGCTCCTCTGAAGAGCCCAGCAGGGCTGAGGGAATGCCTGCAGGCAGCGAGGGGAGAGGAGCGAGGCAGAGAGGTTAACATCTGCCTGGTGTTGGAGGACACGGAGAGCTCACTGTGGGGAGGAATGTTCCCAGCCAGTCAGTCTGTGGCTGCAGGGCATTGCATCTGCAGATCCTGGGGGGATCTCCTCAAGCTGGCCCATCGCACAGCCTGCGGGCTCTGTAAGTACAACTCTCAGAGCTACTCTGGTGTAGGGGAGGAGGACGTGCTGCAGAGCAGGGATTGCCTGCTGCAGCATCCTGGGGCTGTGTGCTGGGGCAGGGACTCTGCCGCCTGCCAGGGTCAGCACTCAGCCTGCCCAGGGAGCTCCTGTGGTGCTGTGGGGAGAAGCTTTGGGTGGAAAGCGTGATCCCCAGCAAGGTGGGGTCCTTCTGCTGGTGAGATGGTGCTGTGTGGGTCGGGGCTGCTCAGAGCTTCAGCTCACTTCCAGAATAGTTCCAATAGAAGATTTCAAGGAGACGGTCAAGACAAGGATTGACTCTGTGCTTTTCAAATTCTGACACTTGGGAAAAGGGACGGGATACATGATGAAGGAGTTCATTATTTTCACAAGTCACTGAGACTCCGGAACTGTACCTTTCAGTGATCAGCTGGTCTTCCAGGAGTCTCCTAATGTGCTTTCAGCCACTCCTCTGCCTATGGACAGAATCAGTATCACCTTTGCTAGACCCATCAGGCTGAATCTCCCCTGGCCTTTCTTCAACCTTCAAACACGAACATGCACCCAGGCAGTGCCCTGCAAACAGGCAGGTTTCTGTAAGGCCAGGGTGAGCGCACAGAGGTTCGGATGGAGTCTGTGAGAATTGGAATGGAAAAGACATGGGACAGGGAAATATCTCCCAGGAGGAAAATCTCCAGGCAGCAGGAATATGATTAGGAAATGACAGGAAAGGAAAACCAGAAATGTTATGGCAAGAGGAGTTTAGAAAACTCCATGTGATCTCTTCCAGTGCAGAGTCCTTTCTCTGAGCAAGCCCCTTTGCCTCCTCTCCCACCCACCAAAGCCTCTGCCCTCAGGGCTGTGGGCTCCAAGCCATGAACCACCTCCTCTGCAGCAAGTGCTCCAGCAGAGCCATGGGGCAGCTCTCCAGCCTCGTGTCTATTTCTCTTCTGCAAGTCATAGGGGCTCAGAGCTCAACTTCCCAGCAATGTTGGTGTCTGGGAGGCGGCGTGCACAGCTGGGTAAGGGGAACGCTGTGCTGAGGGCCCAGCTGCCTCTGCTCTGGCTTCTCTCAGCCAGACCTTCAATGGATATTTGGTTGTTTCTCCACTTGTCTGTGTTCTTGCTATTGTTATTTCATTCTTGCTGTCAGATTCTCGGGGGAGGGGGAGATTTGCCTGCAGTGTCACAGGCTGATCTTGTGGGTCCTTGCATGTACGTGTGTCCATGGCACCAAGTGTCCCAGCTTTCATCTGGCATGTGGGGCTGTGGGCACTGCAGTCTGTGGGGCCGGAGGATCAGCTGCTTTTCCCTTCATCAGATGCTATCCTCTAGGACACTTGGCTGTCTTTTTGAGGTGTCGTTCCAAGCTGTGAGTTTCCCTCCAAAATGCAAACCTGACCCTCGCATCCTTTTTTCATCTGAAAGCCCCATGGAGAAACTCAGAGCGGCTACAAAGGAGGAAATGCTGTTGCGATGGTGAAGTGGCCCATGCATGTCCCTGGCTCAAAGTGAGGTGCTGAGACCTTGAGAAAGGGGGAGACATTTTAGCAGTCTGCACTGGATCTGTCTGTTCTCAGTAGCACCTGTGTTTTTTCTTTTCAAGGTAACACAAGAGTGTGATCATCTTCCATCTCATGAAGAACAAGCCCAGGGCAGCTCAGAACAACTCAGAGGGACAGACCAGCTGCCCTCCTTCTGCACTAAGCCACAAGCAATTTTTACGCCTCACAAGACTCCCTCTCTTCCCCCCAAGTGCAGCAGAATTGCTGAAAGTTTCTGACATCAAAACACACCCCCAAGGTGACATGAGGGAAGCTGTAGGAACCCAAAACCTCTGAGACTGCCTTCTGCCATCCCCGTTCCTTAGCACTGGCAGTGCAGATGCTGAAAATCCCTTCTGCAATAACAGCGGGTTCCTCTGGCAAAGTCACACACCAGGTCTGGACCTTGGCCATCAGCGGCCATGAACCCACCGCTGCAGAGCAGGGCTGGCTCCTTGACAGCTGGTGGGAAGAGATCCTGCTCCTCCTGGTACACTCTGCCAGCATCAACCAGAGCTGCAGCCACAGAGCTGAAGGATGGGCTCCTGGAAAAGGAACGGGATGTGTAGGAAGCAGGGTGAGCTTCTAGGAGAAAAGCTTTGATTTCCTCTGAGAAGTCTCTCCTAACCCTTAATTGATTATTCCTCTAGGAACAGGACCCCTTGCGTAGAGGAAGCAAACGTCCAACGGCAGCTCCATCACCCACTTCCTCCTGCTGGCATTCGCAGACTCACGGGAGCTGCAACTCCTGCACTTCTGGCTCTTCCTGGGCATCTTCCTGGCTGCCATCCTGGGCAATGGACTCATCATCATCGCCATAGCCTGTGACCACCGCATCCACAGCCCCATTTACTTCCTCCTCCTCAACCTCTCTCTCCTCGACCTGGGCTCCATCTCCACCACTATCCCCAAATCCATGGCCAATTCCCTCTGGTACATCAGGGCCATTTCCTATGCAGGATGCGCTGTGCAGCTATTTTTCTTTCTCTTCTTGATTGTAGGGGAGTACTGTCTTCTCATCATCATGGCCTATGACCGCAACATTGCCATCTGCAAACCTCTGCACTATGAACTGATGATGGGCAGCAGAGCTTGTGTCCACACGGCAGCAGCTGCCTGGGGCAGTGGTGTTCTCTACGCTGTCTTGCACACTGCCAATACATTTTCAATTCCTCTCTGCAAAGGCAGGGCCCTGGACCACTTCTTCTCTGAAATCCCTCAGATCCTCAAGCTCTCCTGCTCACACTCCTACCCCAGGGAAGTTGTGGTCCTTGGGGTCAGTCGTTCTATAGCTTTTGGGTGTTTTGTTTTCATTGTGCTGTCCTATGCGCAGATCTTCAGGGCCGTGCTGAGGATCCCCTCTGAGCAGGGACAGCACAAAGCCTTTTCCATGTGCCTCCCTCACCTGGCCGTGGTCTCCCTGTTTATCAGCACTGTGATGATTTCCTACCTGAAGCCCCCACCCATCTCCTCCCCATCCTTGGACGCGGTGATAGCTGTCCTGTACTCAGTGGTTTCTCCAGTAGTGAAACCCCTCATCTACAGCATGAGGAACCAGGAGCTGAAAGACGCCCTGAAGAAGCTCATGCTACCAGTAGTATTTCAGCAGCAATGAGTTGCCCATGTGTCTTTGCAAGACCTTTCCAGTGTATCTGGGGAAACCTCCTGTGCTTTGGACATTTTGCCTGTGATAAACCTGTTTCTCTAGGAATGTCTGCAGCCACTCAACTTTCTCAGAGACACGAACCCAGACTGTCTGACCCAGACGTCTTTGCACATGTGTCTGGCCCGATGGTGCAGGTGGACTCCTGTGCCACATCTCTGTAATAAAAGGTGACTTTCTCAGTGCTGGTGTCTGGAGGTTGGGCTCTTCCTTCAAAGCTGGGGTCAGGAACAGCTGGAAGATTTTAACCCTGTTAGTTCATTCTGCTGTGTTGGAATTCTCCATGGTCTGAGGGGAGGAGGGCAAGTGGTGATGTATTGGAGAAAGGGAGCTGAGTGAGCTTTCACTGGTGGCCTCCCTGTTTGGTCATTTACAGCACTGGCCACTCACCACAGATTTATGGGTGAGATTTGCTGCACAGCCACTTCCCTCCTGCTCCTGCACTCAGTGCCTCCATGGGGAAAACGGCCAGCCCTGCTCATCCTCTCTCCTTGTGCAGACCGTGACAGTCAACTCTTTGATTCTTCAGACGCCTCTCAAGAATACAGTTGCTGCTTTGAGTGTCAGGGGTTTGAAATCTTGGCCATCTTTCAGTAGTCTGTGTAATTCTCTGCTTTTACCCAACTCTTTAATCATGTTTAATTTATACTTGTCTTTCTGTCTAAAACAGTCCTTGCATGGTTATGCCTTGTGGAAGATTAACATCACGGGTGGCAGAGTGTTATTGGCATACAGCAGAGAAGTGTGTTTTGTGTAAATGGTGATTCTTATCAATTTTGCTCTGATTGTTCAAAAAGCAGAAGGGTCCCTCTGTGCCTGTGTGCAGCCAGTTCGCTAAGTAAAGCATGTGGGAGCTGCTACAAAGGAGCTGTAACAGGCAGCTGCAGAGCTCAGTGGAGAAGTATGATGTAAGGAAAAGGGATGCGAGTCCCAGGTGGCTGATGAGAGAAATGGTGGGTTGGGGAGGTATGGAGCAAGGTTGTGCATACTTGTCAGACCTCAAGGGACAGTGTCTGCTACCAGGCCAGACCTCCTGAGGAGAGACTCCGGGTCAACATCCGTCAGAGAATACTGCTGTCACCTCTTCTCGAAACTCCAAGATGATAAACTACACTCTAATAAATCACAAATTTATTTTTGTACGAAGCTTTTTGAAATCTTTCTCCATAACCACATTAGGAAACCACTCAACAGTACCAGACTAGAAGAAAATTTCCAGAAGAGTCATAGTTCTTTTAGGGCTTTCTTCAATGTAGTGAGCCCCATGGTGTGTTTGAGCTGAATCCTTGAAGCTCAGGTACTGAGAGGAGATTGTACAAACCTATCCAAATGCGAAAATTAGAAGAAAAACATCCTGAGTGCCTTGAAGCATTGTTGAGGCCCACTGAGGGCCTTTAGGAGCAAAGCCTTCCCAGGGAGTCGTTAGAGCAGAGAATTGGAGGCCATGATGGCACGTAGCAAAGGGAATGTTTCTCAGATGCTGAGAAAACTCTAGGTGTGCTTGGCAAAGGAGAAAGGTGCAGACCCGAGCCCCAGACACTGGCAAGGCAGATCCTGTCCCTCAGGCCTCGCTCAGGGCTCTTCCTGGGGCAGTGGGATGTGGGGTGGGTGATGCTGAGGGAAGGCCAACGGGGTGACAGTTACCAGCCTTCCTGGGGATGTGCAGGGAGGCAATGAGCCCCCCCAGTGCCTTAGAACAACAGGTCTCCTCAGAGCCCTTGGCAGCAGAGACGCATGCCTCAGCCAAGGACACAGAGCCTCGGGTTCTCTTGACAACTGCCAGCCTTGCCAAGGCCCTTTGCCATCTCCACCACAGCCTGTCCTACGCTGTCCCACAGCTGCTTGTGTTTCCCTGCAGGCTGCAGACACACAGCTCGCTTCCTCACCTTGCTCCCACCCTGCCATTTGCATCCAGTCACTGGCGTCTGTCTGCCCTCTCGCTCTGTTCCTTGAAACACAAAGGAATGGACTGATCTCATCCTCCTTCTGGGTGACCACACAGGGTCATTCAACACTTTGAATGACATTTCTTTGGCATGTCCAAGCTGCACTGTGCGGCGGTGTTTCTCTCTGCTGCTGTTTCCTACCTCCAAGGAAAGCTCCACATCTCAGAAACGACCCTTCAAGGAAGCATTCCAACCCACCAGCCTTCTTGTGGCCTTTCACCTGACCACCCAGAAGTAGCCTCCCCATCATCTCCCAAGGCTGCCAGCCTATCACCTTCTCGGATAGACACGCCCAGGCTGTGTGCCTGTTCAGCTTCTTGGGTAGACAAGCCAAAGCTCTGTGTCAGCTGGTGTCCCATCATGTGCTCATGCAGAAAAGACACGACACCCAAAATATCAGCCCCCTTCCTGCAGTGAGCCTGGGTCCTTCGGCAGAGGGGATCTCGCAGTCAATGTGCCAGCCAGGTGCCTGCTGCTGGCCTTTCATGGACACTGACCTCACAGTCCCTTTCTCAGCCACGTGCCTGCTGTTGGTCAGTGACCTCCAGAGGCGTAAGTGACTTCACAGCCCCCTTCACAGCCATTGAACTCCTACGGGGTTATGATTTCTCGAGGCACAACTGACCACACTATACCATACCCGACCATCACCCTCCTTCGGGCCCAGTACCTGAACTGATAAAATTAAGTCTGTTTCATTAAATTTATCTCATAGTTTTTCTACCAACAGTTTGAGTGGAGGAATGATGTTCGGAGTAGCTGCTGTATTTATACTTGTGCATTTTCTGTCTCCACTGCTTCCTTTCTACTGTTTCTTCTTCCTCTGTGTTCTGTCTTCAGA
>Ga0065711_1013468_pt1 | contig 15031 bp, 11 predicted proteins | sample Hoacrofraction12_FD_59098 | JGI IMG/M metagenome (GOLD analysis project Ga0065711, IMG submission 59098) | Hoatzin crop microbial communities from Cojedes, Venezuela - Epithelial fraction 12 v2 (version 2) | ecosystem: Host-associated > Birds > Digestive system > Esophagus > Crop | place... | reverse complement strand
CTCCTTCTCTGGAGATATTCCAGCCCCGCCTGGACAAGGTCCTGTGCAGCCTGCTCTGGGTGACCCTGCTTGGGCAGGGGGGTTGGACTGGGTGATCCACAGAGGTCCCTGCCAACCCCGAGCATTCTGTGATTCTGTATGAATGTAAGTTGTGGTGGAAAACTACCAGAAGAGTAACTTTAATCAAGATAAATCTGCACTGGGAGTAAAATACACGGATTACGAAAGGACAGTGTCCATTCCCGATGGTGCTTTGGGACTCTAATCCCTGTGTGCGTGCTCCTCGCGCTGCAGCAGTCTCTCCTGTAAACTGAGATCCCAGCTTTGCTGAACGCTAAGCCCGGAATCCAGTTTCTGCTCTTGCACAACCGCTTTGTGTCCCTCGTTTTCCCTCCACATCGGATGCACTCAAACGGTTCTGAGGAGCTAACGGAAAAAGCTCGGATCCTGATAGAATTTAATATATTCTGGGAAAGCTGTCTTAAATGGAGAAAGTAAGAAAGCTTGCTGTTTATGCTTCCTTGAAAATGTCCTTTCTGCGGAGGGGTGCAGCGGCCGCTCCTCCTTCCAGCCGGTCGGCAGCAGGAGGGCAGCGCCCCGACACGGGCAGAGCTCCCAGCAGTGCTGGGTTTACAGTTCCAGATAACTGAATTATTTGGTAAATGTAAAGGTTGCATTAAGGCTATTTGGAGGAGTAAACAGGCCGTCTCCTCTCCGGCCTCACCCCCCACAATTTTGCTTTTTACGTTGAAACAAGGCACCTGCGCCTTTGGACACCGGTTTGCTCTGTTCTGGGCAAGACTTCCCACAGACCGAACTATTTTCATGAACTATTGTTTGAATAAAGGAGACCTTTGGGAAAATGGATGCTCAGAGATACACAGTCCACCACGATGAGAATTTCGCGGCAGTTTGCGCAGTGGTGGAATGCAGAATCAGTGGTGGGGGTTCCCCTCCCCTTTCTTTTTTTTGCTTTTTTAAATATAGTTGTCTTAAATGTCTTCTGCCCTTTTTCTCCCTCAGAATTGGGGCATGGAGAGACGTTTTGGCAAAAGGCTTGGTTTTCCCCAAGGCTCTTCTGCGGGGAGGAGGTCCCTTTGTGGACGGTGAACGGCTGGGGAGCTCAGCTGGAGGTTTTGCTCTCAACCTGACTGAAGCTCGTTGCTCCCATGATGGAGGAGACGGGTGCGAACTGATGGTTTAAATCCAAAGGGGCTGGCTGAGAGTCTCACAGGTAACTCTGAGATTAATGAGGTGCTCAGCTCACCCCAGCACCTTGCACCGGTGACCCATCATCTGCAGAGGGGCTTTTCTCCTGTTGGGAAGCTCCAGTTCGCCCTGCAACCTCCATCAGTTCCTTTGCATCTCCAGGGAACGGGACGGTGGCCATTTCATTCCTCTTTTTGAAGGTTCAGCACAGGCTTGGCGTGCCAGAATGCTTCCTGCTACACCAGTGGTGGGCTCCCCAAGGCTTTTGGGTTGGGACAGGCCACGCTGTCCACCCACAAGACCACCTCTCAGGGAAGCACAGATTTGACCCTTGCTGTCGCCATTTCCCTCACAGCGGGTGACAGGCTGAGGGTGGTCACAGCGGGCGAGCTGGATGGCACCCCGAGGCTCCCTCTCACCAAAGAGGGACTGAGGGTGCCGGCTGTGTGCTGTCCTCTGAGGGCAGGTGAAGCTCTCTGAAGATCTCTCCCTGTCCTTATCTCGACCCACGACCCTTCCATCATATATCTTTTTTTTCCTCCCCTGTCCAGTTGAGGATGGGGGGTGACAGAGCAGCTTTGGCGGGCACCTGGCACCCAGCCAGGCTACACCAGGACGGGGCTGGAGCACCTCTCCTCTGAGGAAGGGCTGAGAGAGTTGGGGTTGTTGAGTCTGGAGAAGAGAAGTCTCCAGGGACACCTTACTGCGGCCTTTCAGTACTTAACGGGGGCTTAAAGAAAGATGGAGAGAGACTTTTTAGCAGGGCCTGTTGTGATAGGACAAGGGGTAACGGCTTTAAACTGAAAGAGGGTGGATTTAGGTGAGCTGTAAGGAATAAACGTGAGGCTGTGGTGGTTAGAAACATGATGGGATGGTGTGCGCAGGGAGGAGCTGGGTGAGGAGCCGAGAGAACGCGGCCGGGACCGACCGGCCGCTCGGGGCAGCGAGGGGGTCCCAGCAGTCGCCAACCGAGCACCTGTAACTGGCAGCTGCTTTTTGACTCTTCCCGTGAAACACGTAAAATTGCTCCCGTTCACAGGAAAGGGACCCAAAACGTGGGGGAACCCAGGTGTCCGAGGGAGGAACACTAGAGCAACTGCCCACAGGGAAACGGCGGACCTTTTTCTGAAGACTGAACTATCTTGTGAGAAACGAGGCCTTCACTGCACACAGGAGGAAAAAAAAGAGACAGAATCGACGCTCGCAGAGGAACGTTGCCATTGCACAGCGACGGCAGGCAAGCACTCAGAAATCAGTGGGGCAGAGTAAGAACCCCCTGGGAGTAAGATTCATATTGCACACGTATTTAAGGACTGAATTAAGATTTTTACGTTCTTACCTGCAGCCTTTTCTAATCTTTCAGATGTGTCACTTGAAGGCGCTGCTTTTTGTTGTTTGTGTGAGTTAATAACAGCGTGCCATCGTGTAACCAAGCCTGCGTCCCGAATGTGCGCGGCGCAGAGGCAGCGCGCGGGTGGGAACGCCTAACGGGGGGCCGGCTGCGGCTCTCGCTGCCTGCCAGGCATCCCTGCAACAGACTTCCCAGCCGGTCGCAGCACGCCGGTGAAGGTCTGGTTTGGGGCAAAGAGTTAGAAATTGAAGTCTTAGTTTCATGACGTTATCACTAGTGTGAGCCACGGCAAGTTTGGAAAAAGTCTTCACTCGGGTCTCCTCAGGAGCGTGATGCTCTGCAGCTTGTTGATGCTCAGAGTGTTAAAGGGATGGCTAAAGGATTATATGAATGACAAATACTTGTTGTAAAGGGTGATGTAATCACTTCTGAGCACAACCTTAACGTTTTCTTGTTTGGCTCATACTACCTCAAGCATAATCCTTATGGATCTACATGTATATATATGTATGAAGCATACAATAATTAAGCTCTACTGTGGTTCAGGAGAGCCTCATCCAGGCAACGACTCCGAGCCAGACGAAGCTGAAGAGAGCGAGCACAGCCATAATCAAAATTGCCCCTTCCCTCCTCTCAAGCTGACAAATCTTATGTACTTCAAGAAGAGCCTTTTTTTCTCACTCCCTCATGCGTGAAGACCAGCGATCTATTATTTCATCTGCCTCAAACAAAGGACTCTTGAAAGATGCTCTCTTCAATTTGTTTTCTCAGCCCTGGGGGCACACAATTACTGCTGTTCACTCATGCCTCATGTGTGTAGCTATTGGAAGGATGTGTGTGCTTTCTGTCATTTTTACAGCATTCCCATGGAAATCTCCGGGGCAGCCGGCGCGTTCCCGACTCTGGCTCTGCCCACCGCCGGCTGTGGAGTCCTCAAGCCAAACCTCATTTAGGCGGTTGCCGAAGCGAGCGGTGTCTCTACTACGCCGACAGCTGACCAACGTGTTGCCTCTCGGGTTCTGATCTGCGCTCAGTGAGGTGGGGAAAATGGAGTAGGGAACTGGAGCAGGACCCAGACGCTGCCTTTGAAACCGTAGCGAGATCCTCCCAGCAGCGTTCCTCAGGGAGCACATGGTTGGCACGTGTCAACTCCCGTGACTCGAAAGACAAAACGCTTCGCTAGCCCAAGTGAAACAGGTCGCAAGCGTGGCTGTGGCTCAGAAAAGCACTTGAGCGTCGTCCGCTTTGTGAGCGGCGGGGTGTAAAACGGGATGCGTCGACAGCCACGGGGTCTGCTGAAAGCTGCCCGTCCCAGCTGTGCGTTCAGCTCCCCGCGTCACGGGAGAGGAAAGGAGGTGGCTGTCAGCACCGGGCTGGCCACACCGTGGTTGCAACCTGTTCACAGCCCATTGCTCCGTGGAGGATGAAAACATTACGGTCAAGCACATTTTAAATGCAGGACTCCAGCCTGATGCAAAAAAACCCTTGTTCAAACATCTGCTCAACGTCAATTTTATTACATCGTGTTATCGCAGTATCGTGATATTTGGTGATTCCATACACGCTGCAGCACCGTGTAGGACAGCACGCTGCGGGCTGGTCGCCCATTTAACACGCGATGCCCGGGGTCCGTCTCTTGCTGAAGCTCCCTCCCTCCAGCACGGTCCCAGAGCCGACTTCACACCAACGTGGCAAGAGCCTGGATGTTGTGGGAGCCTTCAGAGGTCCTGTGGACAACACGGTGGTTTCTGACGCTTCTAACGCCGCCTTCGGGGCTGTGCTGAGCCTTGGCCGCGTGGCTCTGGAAGGCCCGGACGGTTCGGATAGCGAGGATGCAGACCGCAAAGCTGGCCAAGTACAAGCAGGCAGCAACGACACCGAAAAGGCCGACGGCCGCGTCGCCGCCCTGGACCACGCAGCTCATGGAGGTGTAACCCCGGCGCGCGTACAGCCTCTCGTGCCTCTTGCAAACTTCTGTGGAGTTCACCTGGCTGACGAAATGCAGGTAGAGGCCGACGGCCGCGACGTACGCCGCGCCGGCCAGGAGGCTGAAGGCGCATTCTCCTGCCAGCGTCCTCACCCTAAGCTGCTGGATGGGTTTTGCCCCCACGATGAGGAAGACGAGGGTCAGTGCTGCGGCTGTCAAGCTGAAGGCTACCCCGCCATACACGCACGGGGCTCTCATCTGGGTGAACTGCATGTCCAGCTCCCTCACCTCCCGCAGCTCCGTGCCCTCAAAGGGGCTGTAAGCCGAGTTCAGGCCAAAGGAGCCGGCGCCGAAGCCGCCGAGGGAGGTGAAGCCGGCGACGGAGGCTTGGGCAGCGCCCACACAGATCAGCACCAGGAGGTTAACCGTGATTTCCACAAACTTCAGAACGCCTGTAAGGAGCAGAAAGATGGGAATAGGTGGCGTCAGAAATCACGTCTTGTGCAAACCGGGGGTGAGAGAAGGGCACCGAAACCATACGCAGAGAGGACCATTACTGAGATAGTCCTCTTGGCTACAGCCACGGAAGAGAGCTGCTTTGGGAAAAAAAAAAGGCAGCGTGAGCTCTCGTGGGTACATTTCAGAAGTTGGGAAAATTACTTTTTTTAATTTGTCAGTGTGCTTGATAAATGGATCTTTGTGCGGGGAAAGGAATCCATAAAAATTTTACTGTGCTTGCGTTATTGCCAAGGCAAGCGCAGAGTGATTGTATTTTGTCCTCTAACTGCTTGGCATAAACACATTGAGCAAGAAATATCCTGTAGGAACAAAATGGTGAGGTTAAAGCTGACAAAAACCTAGAAGCTTCTAGCAACCTAAAATATTATTTTTTAAGCAAGTTATTTGGGTCCTTTAAAACGTGTTTACTGCTTTAACTTACACTCTTTTTCGTCTTTCTACGTGTTTGTTAATTTAAACTTATTATTTAACCAGATGCAAAGTCTACTTCATCTCCTTCAGAGATAAAAGTCTCTCCATAAATCTGAAGAAGCAGTTCCTGAGTGCACAAAAAAAGGAGGAGGGGAAGGAGGCAAAAAACACCTTATATGCGCCGGTAAGTGAAGTGAATTCGATACCAGGCTGCGTGTTCTCTTCCACACCCTCACTTCAGAAGAAAGCCTTCTGACTGCTGAGCTGACGCTGCTCCTCTTTCTCTTATGTTATGCTACTGATAAAGGTAACCAAGGTTTTTTTTTTTTTCAAAAATAAATTGATAAATGACGACTTCTTGTAGTAGCTGCCTGCCAGGAAGGAGCAGCATCTGTTAGGTAAATCCGATTATCCTGTGGCAGCTCACTAGGGGTCAGACTAAGATTAGTAAACATGATGGATGTTGAAGCGTAGCGAGAGTTGCCTGTTCGGGAAATGAAAAGGCCTAGCGTGCGTGTTGCTCCTCAAGTTCTGAAGTTAATTACAGAATTGTGAATCTCATTATTCCACTGAAGTCTGACATCCGAGAATGTAAGATGCTTGACACAACGGTCCTATGTTTGTCTTTAAAGCAGGGCAGGATCTGCCATTTGCATACAGACTTTGATTTTATGCTCCTAACATCGATCAGCACGGCGTTTTCCTCTTGAGCAATGGCTCAGTTGCTGTCAAGGCTGTATGGGCTTGTAAAGAAAAGGGCTGAAGCAGCACGCAAGGGAATTGGACAAATTCCTATCTTGTGTTGCCAGATGCTTCTAACCGAAGCAAGCCAGCGACAGCCACCATGAAGGATTATCAGATATTCCCCTTCGGCCCCTTCTCATTCCCTCCACAGAGGGCAGAGGTAACAAGCACCTTCCCGCTGCCGCTTGCCCTTCACGGGAAGGTGCCTGCCATGGTTTGGCCACTTCAGGAGTTCCTGCTTCCCCCCATACGCAGACTGGTCCCCTCACTTCTGCTAATGCAGCTGCAGCCAGGTACTGAGCCCAGTCAGTCACATCATGGCCCTGCAAACCCTTCCAGAAGCGCAAAGGGGAGCAGCCATAACGGTGGTGATACCTGGGAACAGAGTTCCTGAGGCTCAGCGTGTTCCACTTTGTGTGTGTGATGTGTGTGGATGTGTATATTATATACACATCTACACCAGCACACACACATACAGATTTCACATCCTAAAAAGAATTAGGTAGAGCAGGCAGGGAAGACAAAGTGCTCTTGCTGAGGAGGAATCAAGCGTGCAGTTCTATGTGTGTTAGCTTCAGGGGTGATGCTGATTTCTGCACAACTTGCCTTTTCCTTGACCCTTCCACACAACCATTTCTATGAAGCAGGGCAAGAATCATGCTGGTTACCGAACGTGTTCAGGAGGCTTTGCCATCAAAGGAAATATTTCTGAAGCTAAACGTGAAGAGAAACTTAAATGTTGGTCTGTGAGACAGGATTAGGGACTCCCTGTACCAAATTCAAACAATGCAGCCAAAAGACTTGAAGATTTTAACGGGCAGAGAGTTGTCACTTTACCAGGGCTGTTCAAAATATTTTGAAAGAGTAATAGCTGTACAGGACATTCATTGGAACTGGATCAGACACTTTTTGTCTGCTCAGTTGAGCTGGACAATATGCCTTCCAAATACAGGGAGTCAACTTAGGGCCCCTGGACAGCGCTGGACACAGAAGGCCACTTCCCTTTTGAAGGGCTGACTACTGATTTCATAGATGCTCCATCAGGAAGCAGTTCTTACAAGTCTACAGGGAGGAAAGACCATTTGATTAAGGGAAACATAAATTTTAAATATGTTTGGGAACTTGGAAGATGGGAATTCATGACCAGTCAGCTTTCTCCTACTGCTGTTTTCAGAATTTCCTTTTTGCTTACGACTGGTGAGGAACTCTGACCCGCTGAGCATCAACTTTTCCTGTACATCACCTCGCTGAGCTTTAGAAAAGGCAATTTTCTGCTGTCAAAGTAGTCACCACCTGCTGCTAACCTCTCCACATTTATTACTGACCCCAATCCTCAATGATGCTGCTCCAAAACTACTTACATATTCACACAAATTCTGTATGCAACCCCTGAACTTCACTGAGACGATTGCTGGCCCCACGGTACTCTCTGTTGACAAATACAGTCAGTGTAGGTCTACTGTGTTTTTAACTGAAGCAGTAGATGCTTTAATGGCATCCTTGAAAAATCTCCTTCAACAGGGCATTCAGGTTGGACAGGTTTTGTAAGTACTAGTACAGTTTTCACACACACCTGCTGTAAAATTGGTCAGAGTAGCTAAGCAATGGAGAGAGCTTCATTAGCTGTTACTCCACCAGTTATTTGCAACACATGGATTAACTTTATTAAAAAAAAATTGCAATAACAAAGCCGCCTGTATTAAAGAAAATCCTAAAATGATGAGCAGTATGTAGTATAAAGCTGTGAATTACAGTGAGAGCCAGGAGGGTTTGTGACAGTAGCAGACAGTTAGTGGAAATCCCTAAGGCCTTGTACAACCATCAGAGCTTTGATGGGAATATTAAGCCCTACAGTATGTTCAGATCTGGACCCAGGCACCCTAAGAGCATCATCCAACCTTGATCCGTGACAGTTACAAGCTGATACCCAATCTAATGTACTAGTATGAACAGGACTGACCAACTGGAGAAATAAGGAATAAAAGGACAGTGAAGTTTTGACCCTCGGCTCTGTCGAGGCACGCTAACACACCCACGCTGGCAGCGACCTACGTCAAGCAGCGTACGGCAGGCAGAAAGGGCTGAGCTCAAAGCCACGCTTCTCAGTCTGCGCTGCCATTCCTGCTTTCACAGGCCGGTTAGCTGCGTCGTCTCAGAGTTATAGCCGCAGAAACTAGCCTGCCAAAAGGTCTTCCTAAGGGGAAGCTACTTATCTCTACAGCTATTCCCTAATCCCACAGAGCAATGAATGCATTGCAAGACCTGAGCGTAAAATGACAGGAGGTCTGAAAATCTCCTAACTCTACCGGGTTTCTTATTTTTTTTCCTGTCTCAAGTTCAGAATCTTGGGATCCATCTAAAATGCTACTGATGTGTATTAAAGTCACCACAGTGAACGGCTGGCTTTGGGAACTAGCCCTCTCTGTACTGAGCAAGTAGTGAGGCTGAAGTCTGGGCTCCTGGATTTCCATTCGCTTTCCCATGCTTCCTTCCTGCTTTTCAACTCTGAGGGCAAGAGGAACGGCTGCAACCTTAAAGACGGTGGGTGTTTGTGGAGCCTTCCAGAGAATTCCTTCATTCTGTAAAATCTAAATCTGCAACGGACAGTAGCTTCAATGCATTGTACTTGTTAACTTTGTTTGAATCCAGTCTTTTTTTTGCGGTGAGCACGCTTCCTGCTATAACAAATAGCAGCCTTCCAATTTAGACTGTTCATCTACCATGCGCTTTTTCTCTCCCTTCGATACCAGGTGCATGCCAGGCTATTGCCACGGTATTAATCCACTGATTGATGGCTTCATCTTCTGTCAGACGGGGGGCTCGAGCGCCCAGCAAGGGCAGGCTGTTGAGGGAACAGATCCAGAGGCAGCCGACCTTACTCCAACGGCTCCTGCCCTTGGCTGGGCAGTCACCACTTCTCTCCCCTGCCCAGTAATAACTCTGGCCTAGTATTAGGCCCTTCCAAGAGCTGTTTTAATAAATTTCAAATAGCAGGAAACGATTCAACTCTTTTCTCGTTTGCTGCTGTTTTTTCCTGCAACTTTAAGTGACTCACAGAGCGTGTGATGAGCAATTGCGCTGGCGCGAGTTTAGCAGACAAAATAACACAGCCAGGACCAGAGAGGGACCAGAAGCTCTCTCCTTTTCTCAGGTGAGGTGAGCTGCTTAATCTGCATGCTCTGCCTCGCAAACTGCACTGTGGCTGACTGCGTGGTACCCAGTAGCTCAGCTGTGCGCTCGAGTCTTGCGTGTCGGAAGCTGCACGGAGGCTTTTTCGCACGGGCGCTGTGGCCCCGACGGTCAGGTGTCAGGATCACGGCGGGCGCACCTACGTGTGCTCATAAAGTGAAACGGTCAGCTCGTGTTCGTTCCCCTGTTTCTGCAGCTGAGAGAAATGACTCTGCAGGACAGTCAGTTCTGGCTGTTTCTGTTGAACTCCCCTGACCCCACCAGAGCCTAATTAGAGGCAGCCTTCAAAGGGTCTCCCTCCACCGCGTCTCGGCACAGCAGTCACTTTTTTCCTCTTTGGACTCTGTCTCTTTTGGAACCATTCCCTCCTCTCGAGTTAACATCCCTGTGCACTTCTAAGATATTTTATGTTTGTCAGTCTCCATTCTGGCTTGCTTTCTCCCTCTGCTTCCTTTGCAGGCGGCCACGTACCACCGGGACCCTCTCAGACACCTTGACCCCCGCGGCAGCAGCGCTCGGACCCACCAGTCAGCAGTGGCTGGGTCACATCCCATTAGGAGTCACTCCGGAGGAAGGGAGAGAGGAACGAGAGGCTACAACACACACATCAGAAATAATTCTCCCAGACTTTCTCACCAAAAGTTGTCTTTTGGGTTTTCCCAGTCTGGGTAGCTTTCTGCTTTTCAGAGGTAATCTTTTTTTTTTTCTTTTTTTTTCTACCCCAAAGGAGTAGACAAGTATTTTGACCATATATAGTGACTTATAAAAGCAGCAGTCAGTCCTGAAAAGGATCTCAAATGCTGGACTTCTCTTGCCAGTGCAGGTTTGGCATTCCCCAGAGAGCAACGGCACAGCTCAGTGCGCAGCTTTGGTCACCCCTCTGCTCAGCCGAGTCGGTGGCGGGAGGAATGGATAAGGGAGCAGGGGGGTGAAAAGGGGGGTTTGTTCTGCTTTTGGAAGGGCACGAAAATGTGACGGAGGTGGGGAGGAACCAAAACAGTGGAGGAGAACTGAACCAGGGAAATGAATTGGGCACAACAGTCACAACAGATTAAAAATATTCAATCTGGATGCAAAGTATTAAAACATCTTGCTAGCAGTGTTATTCCCCTTAGGTACACCAGTACAAAGCAAGATCTTCCTGAAACCAGTAACAAGAATTCAACCAACTTCACTGATGCGGGATCAGGGCAATACACAGCTTTGTCGTAAACAAACAAATCCCCCTCAAGCCCCCACCTCGCCCTTGTTTTTGTAGGTCTCTCTGTTCTGCAGCCAGTGGTGGGATTCAGCTTTCACTGAGTTATGTTAAAATTTCCCTAATGTGGAGTAATGTTCAAAGGTGGAAAAAAACCACAACCCAACCCTAAAACACAAGAGTTAGGCAATGTAACACCAAGAGCTATTCACTGAATCTTGGCTTTTCAAAGGACTCAAGGGAACTACAAACTCAGAGCCAACTGAACTTAAATGGCATGTAAGTGCCCAACGCATTTATGCTCATTTGAGATATCTGTCTTACTGGAAATCAATATAAAACCTGGAAAAAATAAATGATTTATGTGCTCCAGAAAGAAGCATTATTATTCTTATCTTTTAATAAGTTGTCCCTCTTTAGTCAAGATCCTCACTCCATCAGGAAATCTCAAAGGATGCCCAACCTTGTTTTTAATGATGCAGAGAAGCCTTAGGTTCACAAGCAAGTGTGCTCAGATCCAAATATATTGTCCTGCTTTTTCTTAAAGGACTACTGTCCCACCTGCTCTATTCCTTCTGCTTAATACCCTCCCATCCTCAGTGCCGTCCAATTTTCACAGGAAAGGGTGGACTTCATTTGCAGAACTACCGCATCAGCCTCTGTCCCCAAATACAGTTTCCCACCACTGTATGACAATAAGATTTACTCGCCGTCAAGACACAGCTTCAGTACAACCCAGCCCCTGCCTGGGAACAACAGCTCTGCTTTACTTGTTCCCAGCGGTTCTTTAAAGCCCCACTTCTAGCATGTTCTTGATTCCTCTCCTGTTAACCAAGCATGAGTCATCTTCCACGGTTTTGGAGAGGGTAGGAAGCAAAAGGTCTTGTGTTAAACTGCAACACTTGGCAACAGCGATTAAAATACACGAGCTGTAAAAGGCTGTACATGGATTTGTAGCACTGGTAGGTCTCTGCACAGTCACCCCATGTTCTGCATTTCAGGAAACCACCTTTTTTCTTCCTAATATGCTCACAGTTCTTTCAGCAGTAAACAAATATCTTGGTACCGAAACAAACTTACAGGAGGGTTGTTTTTGTAAAAAAAAGAGTTCAGAAAACAATGAAATACTCTTGTTCCTTATGCCAACTTTCCATAGCCACTCCCTCCGAACTGAAACTGAGCCACCTTAGAAAGTACAAAGATTGGGGTGTTATTGCTCTTTAAGTAATCATAGTCTGGCTGAAGGTAGGTCAGGCTGGAGGCACCTGTGAACCCGAGCTTCTCATTCACTCTACCAGTTGTGGGTTGTCACACCTGGCGAGCAACATTCCTGACTGGGTGGGTTTTTCTCCTTCAAGCAAGCTCAGCTCACCTGCTCAAGAAANACATTCAATATATAGTCAGTCAGCTGTATCAATTACNTTTGAGAGCCACTTTTTANAGAGAAGAGTATTTTTCTTGGTTCCCAAAATTTGGGTCAGANGTGGGAAAGACAAACCCAGTGATCTTAGAAGAAAGATGGTGCAACTCCTCTTCTCCACTGGTAGAGAGCAGACTTCACTAAGATTTCCCAGTAGACCATAAGGCACACCTGACAGCTAACATCAGCTTTGCCAGTATCTTCCCCTGCCAACTGCAGCGAGCCTTCTCAGTTGTAGTTCTCCCCTCTCTAAAAATAATAATGCACGTATCAGCCCAATGCCAAAAAGTGTATGAAAAAAATTCTGTCTGAAGATGTGGGCAGAGTGAAGTCCTATATGTTGGCAGGGCAACGCTTTGTTAAAGGCTACAGCTGGCATCTGCCGCTAGCGTAGCTCCCCTGCGTGTCTTCATAGAGGTGACTGCTCATGGCTATTTGTATTTCACAGCGAACAGGACTTACCTCCAAGGGAAATACTTTAACTTCAGAGCAGGAAGGTTACCTGCAGCTCTGCCACGGTATCTCATTACTGTGCAATTTTAATTAGGCATTTTGAATAACTGGGATTATTTTAATCTGTACAGCTCTGTCCAGTTCCCACTACTAATATCCTCTGTCTTTGCAATTACAAGATTAAAAAACTTGATGGCAAATTCACTCTGTTAGTCACACTGTATTTAAAACAGACTTTGTAACAGATCGGGGGGGTGGAAGCCATCTAATTACAGTGAGACTATAGGGGACCTTAGTGCTCCCTCCTTACAGCAGAAATACGTTGAAATCCACAGCGTAAGACAGCTTTGAGCACACCTGACAGGAGCTAAGCGTGGCAGACCGCAGGGGCAAAACGTGAAGATGGTGACTGCACACAATACAGCGGTTTCTAATCCTCTCGGGTGCCTCCACAGAACTGTGAGTATCCTGCTGACCGCTGCGGAAAAGATCTAACGTGCTGCTGAACGTAATTGTCAAATGCTTGTTGTCACCCACAAAGTTACCTGCTTTATGCCCACTTAACAGCCCTCCAGGGTTTTGGGACCTGTTAACTGAAGCTGCAGAAGGTCTTTCACTTCAGCCCAGTGCCTCTTCCAGACCACCGTTCCCCCCAACGTCTCCACAGCACTGGAAGGGCTATAAGTGTGCTGCAAAATATTTTTCCCCTCCTGCTCCCCTGTCTGACTCCAAGAAGAACGGTATCAGACCACAACACAGCAACATAACAGCAGCAGTATAATGGTTATGAGCAATGGCATAACTCAAACCAAGTGTCTGCTAGTGCGAACCCTGTGTTTCGGGTGACTTTTCATCTCAGTGTTTTTTCCAGTCTATGAGTATTTGCCAGCATGCATAGCAACAGGAAAAAAAAATGGACTGTGTTTTGTAAGAACAAAAGCTTATAGATGTTTATATTTGAATTAATGCTGGCTTGTAAATACATGAACATATCCTGGAGAAAGCCATTGTCACTCCCTAATTCTATTTCCTCCTCCAGATAAATTCAGTTTGATATTTCCTCCTGGCTATGCCTGAAATTGGAGACTTTTCTTGTTGTTACAAACCATAATGCTGTCTTTTTCTGAGAGGAAATTGGTCTGAAGGCTTTAACAATTTTGGATGTTACAATGTAGGCTAAAGGCAGGATTGTTTGGAAGGCCTACAACATGCTTGAGAAATCTGACACTATTCACGGCGCCTCTTTAAGCTGCATTCATGGCAGCAAAGAACAGGGATTCAATTATACTTGCTCCCCCACAAACTGTTTTCTAACCTTTTTAGTGCTGCCTCCCTTAAATGCCAAGTGGGTTGAAGAACTAAGATAAAAAAGTTACTTAGCTCAGAAATTGTGACCAGCACAGTACAATTCTACCCAAGGCAAAGGTGCAGGCGTTTCCCGAGTCGCATACTGACCAAACACGGGAGAAACTCAGTTTACCTTCACTGTGTAAGTAAAACTAGAGGAAGCATTATTCTGGAATTGCATTGCTCCACCTCTTTCACACCAATATACATTCCAAAAGAAAATGAAAAGTGTTCAAGGTCACGTGACCAACTATCTACGCCCAATTTAAGATCAGCAGTTCTTGGGTTTGACTCGGGTTTTGCTCTAAGGTGAAGGAAGCCAGCACGGCAGCCAGCCTGGAACACTTCTCTCATTCTCTCTGGTAACCAAAAGCACTCAATCCGGTTACATTTTCAAAGGACCCAAGGGGGTCCGTTGAAAACCAAGGATGATTACTAATTTAGTTTTTCTACACAGAAGAGAGAACTACAGAAATTTTACCTGCACTGTGAAAAGCAAGTTGAATGTTTTCTTCCAAAAGAATTTCAGCTTGAAGCATCCCCAGGCCAAAAACTCTTGTTGTTTTCAACGTGTGCTGCTTTAAATGGCATGCACTACTGTGCAAAAGTTGTAAGAAATGGTTATTGCAGGCAGTATTTCCTTAGCTGATGAAAGGTTTGTCTTTATCAGGAACAGTTAAAATAAAAGACTAAGAGGATACAACCGGCTTTCAAACAAACAGAGTTAAGGAGAAATCTTTGGTTTGTGCTGCCTGTCACCAGTTATGCCCATGTTAGCAGCGCAATGGGAGCGGAGCCGCAGGGTGAAACAGCTGGAGCTGAAGTCCTAGGAGCTACACGATAGGCATTAAGCACTTCATTCTAGCTCTAGCTTGGTCCAAAGGGCAGAGTGCCTGCTAGTAGTTATAGCTCAGCTTAGCTTCATCTGAAGGAAACACATCCTTAGACTGCTCTGCAACACGACCCAAAGAGCTGCAAGAGGGGGCTCCAAAGAGATTCAGCAGAAAAGTACACACCGCGAAACTACAGCACAGGCACAGAGCAATGATTTAAAAAAAAACGGAATAGTGAGATTGTGAAGTACGTTTTAATAATAATCACACAAAATTCTTCCATGATTGCCATCTGTAAGATTGGTAGGCTGCTGAGAGTTGAAGCTTGTGAATGAAAAATTAATTAAATCAGTGTTTCATAAGCAACTTGGCGCTTCGTGTGTGCACTCAAAGACCCCCTCATCTGCAGAGCACACGGATGGGCTCTAAA
>Ga0065711_1042963_pt1 | contig 15033 bp, 16 predicted proteins | sample Hoacrofraction12_FD_59098 | JGI IMG/M metagenome (GOLD analysis project Ga0065711, IMG submission 59098) | Hoatzin crop microbial communities from Cojedes, Venezuela - Epithelial fraction 12 v2 (version 2) | ecosystem: Host-associated > Birds > Digestive system > Esophagus > Crop | place... | reverse complement strand
CGAGATATATGTAGAGTCGGATACATTGAGATTGTTTAAATGCAATATTACAGCTAATGAAAGTAATGCAAGCAGTTCGAATTCAAGCAGTTCGAATTCAAGCAGTTCGAATGCAAGCAATTCCGGTGATAACGGAAGTTCGGTATATGTTATGTGGTCTAATATATCGCCTTTAAGCAATGACTGTGTTGACGGAACAAGAACACCGAATCTTCCGTGGGAAAATCAGTGGAGCGGTTCGGAAGAATTTACAATATATACCACATCGGACGTAACTGTTACTGATATTATGGGAAATGCAACAACATATTCACCGGATGAGAACGGAACGGTTACCCTGGAAGTTACCGGTGCACCGATATATGTTGAGGGAGATTTCTAGAATAATAAATAAGTAGAATAAGTAGAATAATTAGAATAATTAGAATAATTAGAATAATTAGAAGTGATAATATTGATTAACAATATTTTATGATTATAATATAACTAAAATTGGTTAATAAATTTGATTAAATATAAGGAGGTGCGTATATTGACCAAAAAGGATGCATTAAGTAAAGAAGAACGTAAAAAAATCGGCAAAGCCATTTACGAAGGAAAATATACGGTGGCATTGGCTGCGGAAAAATATGGATTGAATTTTTATACCGCCAGAAATTATCTCAGGGAATACAAATCAGAAGTTATGGCTGCTGAAAAGAGTGAGAGAAAGGTAAAAGAATACAGCGAAGAGATACATAAGGTATATAAGGACGGTAAGAGAGAATTTAAAAATATGTCCAGAGACGAATTAATTATGGAAATTATTTCATTGAGAATGAATGAGGCCCGGTTAAAAAAAGGATACGAAAAGAAGGGAGGTGGAAGAAAAAAGGCATACAGAGATATAATATATTAGAATGCGAGATTATAGAAGAATATTCTGAAAGATACAGTGTGAATCTTCTTTGTAAGGTAATGGGAGTAACTAATATGGCCTATTACAAATGGAGGAGAGAGAAAAATAAACTTTCGGAAGATAATAAATCTGAAGATGGCGATGGTGAAAATTAGATAAGTATATATGACAATATTGAAGTGCTGATATTGACAATAGAAATATTAAGTTTTAAAAAAAATTACAAATTTGAAAATTTAGGGTGTCAACCATAAATGAAAATGTCCCAAAAATTTTTAAACATTAGCACCGTGTATGCGGTGCTTTTGTTTTACTTGGGGCTCTGCCCCAAACCCTGCCCCTCGTCGGGGAGGCAGAGGGAACAGTGCTACTGTTCCCTTGCGGGAGAGGGTATTCCGTGTCACTTCGTCAAGAGACTTTCGCGGCATAGCCTTGCCCTGTTCCAGGGCTACGGTATTCCACGGTTCTCTTGACTTTGTTCCCGCACCTTACGCACTTACAGAATCCATTCTATGATGTTCCTGATTTCTTACAAATTTCTGGAAGGTACTGCGCCGCCAAGGGTGGTTCATTGGCGGAATGCATTGCTTGTGCGGCTTTGACTTCTTGTAGTCTGCATCCATGTCCTTGGATTTTTTTTCACGCATCGGAATTTCATCCAATACATATATTTCTTTGTCATTGACGCAACAGTAAAGATTATTATCGTAAGCCTGAATTACCATAGCTTTTGTACCTTTCCGGTAGTGTTCCTGCATGCCGTTATGGTTTAGAAGTCTGTAGTAGCGCTTATTAAACTGAATACAATGGCCGCTGTCAATTGTCCTTTCCGTAAGTACAGCAAGAATCAAGTTGATTTTGTCCTCTGCTGGTTGCGTTTCAAAGACAGATTTGATATCTTTAATAGGAAGTGCAAACTTTTCATTGAATTCTTTCAGGTAGGACTTTAAGAATTCATTAGCAGCCTCTATAGTCGTGATTCTCTGTAGGCGTAACTCGATGGGTAATCGCGACTGTAGGGTTTGATTTACACGTTCCACGCGACCTTTTGCCTGGGGAACGCTGCTGGATTCGAGATCCACGCCAAGTTGTTTGCAGGCATAGGCAAACTGGGTATAGGTATCTTCCTCTAATGAGGAAGATTCTTTCTTTTTATAGATAAATACGGTCCGTTTGTCCGTGAAAATCTTGTAGGGAATGCCATAGTCCGACAATATCTGGTGAAATACATGATAGTATCCATTTAGTGTTTCCTGAGTATCGAACCAAGCTCCGGTTAGCATTCCGCTGGAGTCATCTATAGCAAGATGGAGATGCCAGATCTGGCCGGGAACCCATTCATACGGAGTGGCATCCATTTGTTCCAATTCACCAAAATATGCGCATCTAGGACGCCGTGAGTGAGCATCCTCTACGGCAACAATGTTGGCCTGCACCTGGTCTGCATCCTTCTGTCCTTTAGCCAGTTTTTGCTGCTCACGTAACTGACGTTTTATCCGTTTTTTCTTTGCACGTGTCACTTTTGGGGATAGAATATATTCCTCCTCAAGAATATTTGTGACCGTGGAAACAGAAATATGTATGTTTTCATGCTTTTCTAATAATTCCGTGAAATGCACGAAATTGGAATCATAGTATTTCGTACGGTACAAGTCGCGGATTAAAGTCCTCTTTTCTGGAGAAAGAGTTGTTGCCGGTTGCCTGCCCTTGTTACCGTGGCTGAATGCAGCCTTGCCTTTTTCGCGATAGGCTTTTAAAAGTCGATTGACCTGTCTTTTGGTAATTCCAAGAGTCAGTGCTGCTCTGTCCTTGTTTGCTCGCTCAGGATCATCAGCCAGCCGCTTGATTACCTTATATTTCATATCTTCATCCATAGTTAAATCTATTCTCCTGATAATAATCTCCTCCCTTCTTAGAGAGGTATTTTACCACAATTTGGGACATTTTTATTTGTGGTCTACTAGGACATTATCATTTATGACTTATAAAAAATTACAAATTTGAAAATTTAGGGTTGACAAATCCATAAAGGGGGGCTATAATAACGAATGTAGCGCTAACAAAATAGAGGAGGCAGATTATGAGTGCATTGAGAAAACTCTTTTCCAAAAATGAGATCAATCTTGGATTTTTCAAAATTGGAAGAAAAGGGAAAAAATGGTATTTCTAAAGTTAGTGTGCTGAAGAAATATCATGAAATGTAATCGGTTGTGTATAATATAACCGGAAATATAGGATGCCGTAGGCATCCTATATTTTTTTTAAAAATGGAGATTGTTAACATGAATGATAAAATCAGCCGTATTGTTTATTCAATTGGATTGATGGCAATAAGCGGTGTTACAGTAAATGTGGCAAATCTTATAGTTATATTTAATGAATTTAAAAATGGACCTGAATATATTGATTTATTGGCATATAGCTTTTTTTGTGTGTTAGGATTTATTATATGTCCGTATTTTATTGTAAAGAAATATTTGTCCGATAGAGAAATATCTAAATGTAAGGTAAAAAGAAAAAGGACAATTATAATTTTATTTTTAATTATATCGGGAATTATAATATTTAGTGATGGAGTATATGAATTATTGCATAATTTGATTATTGCTTTATCGGAAGAAATTTTATTCAGATATATAATATATGAACTTCTTAAAGATAAATTTAATAAAAAAGAATCAGCAATAATCGGTGCTCTCATTTTTGCGATATTATTACATTTGAACGGAAATTTTATTATTAATATTACTGTAAAATTACCGTTTGCTTTATTAATGTATTTGGTCTACGAAAAAAAAGGGATTCAGGATTCAATTTTTATTCATTGGATTCATAATTCAGCTATAGGATTATTATTTTAGAAGAGGATAAATATATGTTTATTAATTTGATTATATATGGTGTTTACGGTATAATGATAGGCGTCTATTTTGAATATGTAAATCCGATAATTTTATTGGTGTTGTTTTATTTAATACCGATATTGATTAATACAATTTTTTTGTGTGTTGAACATAAAAGAGAAAAATTAAAAAAAGTTATGCAATATTATACATGTTTAAATTCTTTTTTTATGTATATATTTGTTGGAATATTTCTTGAACACAGTGGTTGGTGGACAGCCTTTGTAAAAAAATATTCTGTTTATAAAGATGACATATATGTTGAAATATCAAATAGTTTTATTTCGATTTCTCAAGTAATATATATTTTTATTCTTTATTTTGGAGTAAGTGTGCTTTTAAAGAAAATAATAATACGAGGTAAGAAAAAATGAAAACACTGGAAGTTACAAATTTATCAAAAAAATTTAAGAGTAACGATTTTTATTCATTGGAAAATGCAAGTTTTTATATGGAAAGCGGAGATGTACTCGGATTGGTAGGAAGAAACGGAGCAGGAAAAAGTACATTGCTCAAATGTATAGCAAAGTCATATAACCCCACATCCGGACAAATTTTGTATAAAGGAAAGGACATTTATTCCGGAGATAATATATTGTCAGATATGGGAATAATGATATCACCTTTCTTTTATTCTTATATGACGGTAAAGGAAAATCTGGAGCTTTATTTGGATATTCATAACAAAAAAGAATATAAAAGAAATATAGATGATATTTTGAATTTGGTAGATTTGTACGGTAAGAAAAATAATAAACCGGAAAATTTTTCATTTGGCATGAAACAAAGATTAACATTAGCCATGACATTGGTTGATGAACCGGACTTTTTAATAATGGATGAGCCCTTTGTAGGTTTGGATCCGTACGGTGTACAGGAGTTGATTGATATTTTAAATAAATGGGTTAAGGAAAAAAATGTATCTATGATAATATCCAGTCATCAATTAAATGAATTGGAGAGTATTTGTAACAGGTATATTATGATAGATCATGGACATTTGAAGTGTGTAGACTTAAAGGATGAGGAGGCATTGGAGGATTTATTCAGAGAACAGAGGAGGAACAAAAATGATTAAACCGATATTAAAAACTGTATATAAGAAAAAAGAAGCCTGGATATGTATTTTATTTTCTTTGTTTCCATTGTTGCTTATAATTACAAGCTTTTTGCCTACTAACTTTATGCAAGTTGGTGGAGACGTAGGAGCGTTAAGTTGTATTGAATTTATAGATGCAGTTTTTGGTGTAGAATTTCAGATGATATTACCGGGGATAGCGTTTATGTATTTAATAGTTACATGTATGCATGATGAAATAAAAAAAGGAATATTATATATATATAAAGACATATCGTACAACAAAGTGATTTTAAATAAAACATTAGCTTTTATATGCTGGTTTTTTATATTTTCAATTGTATTAATTATTTCAAGTATTATTACATATTATTTATATATAGTTAATCAGGATTACTCATCGGGAACATTTCTGGCATCCAATACAGAAGATATGAAATACGTTGCAATTAGCTTTATCGGAAACTATCTGAATTGTATTGTTAATATTGTTATCGTTTCGGTTATATCTATAACTTTAGGAAATGGACTAACACTGGTTATTGGAATTATGTTTAACTTGTTTGGTGTAATTGCATCGGACCTGGAAAAGATAAGATATGTATTTCCTTCGGGATATTTGAAAGTGTATGACGGTATCGGATTTATAAAAACATTATTTATAATTGTTTTTATATCATTTATATATATACTTTTGTCAATTCTTATAGCAAAAAGGAATATAAATAGAATTGAGTTCTAGTTATGAAGGATACAGTCTTATTTTTATGGGAAAATATAGAAAATAAGTTTTTATATTTATTAAAATTATGTCTATATATATTTATATCTTTGTTAATGCTTGTTTTTCCGGTATTGTTGGGATCTTTAATCGGTGATTTTTTTAATTGCAAAGGAAAAGATATATATGGAGGTATATTTTTAGTAATATGCATATTTATTGTAATATTTTTATTACAGAGTTGTATAACAGTGATATTAAATAAAGAAGGTATAAGAATAGCTACATATATAAGAAAACAATTCATAAATAAGTTGATATATATGGAAATGTCGGAGATTTATAAATTAAGCTTTGGAGATGTTTCAAGTAGAATTACCAACGATATGGGACAAATCTCGGAAGTTATTATAAGTATCGTTCCTAATATGGTAAAGAATATTAGTCTTACGTTGATAATAGTTTTAATATTATTAAAAATGAATCCGGTAATTACATGTATTTTAATTATTATGATGATTTTTACAGGAATAGTGGTTAATATATGTGGTTTATATATGGAGAAATTATATAGTCAACAACAGGGATTGATTGGGAATATTTCTTCTTGTACTGTTAATATATTGAAAAACATGGAGATTATAAAGACGTATTGCGGAGAGAAATCGGAATGCAATAAGACGAATAATATTCTTGATAAATTTAAGCATAATTCTGAAAAAATAGTTAAATTCGAGGTTGTTTCAAATATAGTATTAACATTATTATTAATTACAGAAATAGGAGTTTTACTATTTGTAGCGGAAACTGTTACGACAAATAAGGGGATAGAAGTTGTAGCGATATCTACATATATTTTATATATCGGACAGATAATTGAGCCGATTTTGGGAATAATAAATAATATTACTGATTTATACAGTAGTAGGCCAAGTATTAAGAGAATAGATAGTGTTCTAAGAGCGGAATCGGAAATCAATTCAGAATGTGATGTACAGAAAAATTTAAAAAATAATGAGATAACGTTTAATGATGTTAAATTTTCTTATAAGCAAGAGGGTGGATTAAATATTTCTAAAGCTGTATTTCCAAGTAATTCGATAACTGCAATTACCGGGATGAGCGGTAGCGGGAAAAGTACATTGTTTTATTTATTGTTAGGATTATTGAAATCATATACCGGAATCATAAAGATAGGTTCTGAGGATATAAGTAAAATAGACAAGAAAAAATTGAGAAAAGTGATATCATATGTTCCTCAAAGAAATTTTCTCTTTTATGGAGATGTTGTTGATAATTTACGCTATGGCAAAAATGAAAAATTTTCACGTCAAGAAATAATAAAAATTCTTGAAAATAAGAACATGATGAAATTATTCAATGACCTTGAAGAGGGAATATATACATTGATTAATGAAAATGCAGAAAATTTATCTGAAGGACAGAAACGTAGAATTAATTTTGCGCGGGCAATACTGGATAAACCTTTTTTATTGTTGTTGGATGAACATACAAGCGGATTAGATGAGTGTATGGAAGATTACGTCATGGATTTAGTTACTGAATTGAAAAAAGAAACAACAGTGGTAATGATTGCACATAGGAAAAATGTTATTAATAAAGCTGATAAAATATATGAATTAAAAAACAGTAATTTAATTGAAAGGAATTGCTTTTAAAGCAATTCCTTCAAATCGTCTATTGTAAAAACATATTTTTTATTACAGAAATGGCATTCCATTTCAACATCTTTGCCTTCGGCAATAAGAGAATTAATCTCATCTTTTCCGATAGATATGAGGGCGCGTCTTGTTTTGTCTCTTGAACAGTTACATTTGTAATCCACAGGTATGGTATCAAGAATTGTTACATCGTAATCACCAAGCAGTGTATTTAATATATCTTCTGTAGTCAATCCGTTGCTTAACATGGTAGTTACAGGATCTGTTGTTTCTAATTTTTTTTCAAGATATTCTATTGTACTTTCTTCTGCAAAAGGCATTAACTGAATTATAAAACCACCTGCAGCTTTTACAGTAAGATCTGTATCAACAAGTACTCCTAAGGCAACTGCAGAAGGAACCTGTTCGGAAGATGCAAAGTAGTAAGCAAGGTCCTCTGCAACCTCGCTGGTTGTGAGACTTATGGTACCGGAATATGGTTCTTTTAATCCCAGGTCTTTTATTACCGTAAGAGTTCCGTAACCTATGGCACCGCCTACGTCAAGTTTGCCAAGATAATTAAGTTCCATCTCTATATTAGGATTGCCTACATAGCCTTTTACGTTTCCTTTCGAATCGGATGTGACGGTTACGCCGTTTATAGGGCCGTCTCCCCTAAAGAGCATAGTCATGATATCGTCATCACCCTTCATCATTGAGCCCATCATTGAAGCCCCTGTAAGAGCTCGACCAAGGGCTGCTGTGGCAACCGGTGATGTGCCGTGAATTTTTCTTGCGGTTTCCACCATATCGGTTGATTCTATAACAAATGCACGTATTTCTCCGTTTTTGGCGGTTGCTCGTAATATATGATTATTCATTTCTTAACCTTCTTTCTTTATTCTGCAGATTTTTTTATTTCTTTTGCAATTATATATAATCTTTCACTGTCAGATTTCGGATCGTCTCTTGTAAACGCATCGTAACAGGTTACGAATTCAAGACCGGCTTTTTCAAGAAGTTCTTTTATCTTTTCTAAAGGATATGCACGTTGATAGTGAGTTTCGGTGAATTTGTGATACATATCGTTGTCCTCTTTAATAAAAAGAGTAAGATTATATTCGTTTATTTTATCCTCTTCATAAAAATTATTTTCCCAGATGAAACTGCAATCTTCTCTGTTTTCCGCAATTACGGAATCACCGATGGTATGGTATTTATAATATGTGTTGAGATCGAATATAAATATTCCGCCGGGATCCAGATAATTGTTTACCAGTTTGAATACCTGTAAAAGGTCATTCTCCTCGGTTATATAGTTTATGCAGTCGCAGATACTGATTACGGCTTTAACAGTTCCGTATAATTCAAAACTTCGCATATCCTGATTAAGATATAGAGTGCTTGAATCGTTGCCATATTTTCTGTTGATAGCCATATTAAGCATTTCATCAGAGTTATCAACGCCTATCATGTCAAAGCCGTTTTTTGCCATGAGTTCCGTAAGCTTTCCGGTCCCACAGCCCAGATCGAGGCAGAGCCCGTCGGTTATATCGTAATCCTTAAGAAGACTTATTATATATTTGCACCATTCTTCATAGGGTACATTATCCATAAAAATATCGTAAACTTCGGCAAACTCGGAATATATATTCATAATAATCACTTCCTGTGTAAATTCTTAGTAGATATTAGCCTATTTTTAGCATAAAAGCAACCTTGCTAAACAAAAGTAAGTGAATTATAATTATTGCATAAAAAGCATTATTTATGCGAGGGAAGCATAAATAAAAAAGTTTGTAAGAATATAATGGTTCATGAGAATATAAAAAAGAGATCGGGAGAATATAAAAGAGGTTCGTGAGAATAAAAAAGTTTGGGAGAATATAAAATACAGAATCATGAAAAATACAAAATCTGCAAAACAAATGAATTCATCAAAGATATCAAAATCGGGAAGAACATTAAAACCGGGAAAACTATCAAAATCGGAAAAAAAATCAACAGAAAAAAAAGATAATTATATATATTCATATATAAGAAAAATATCAGTAAGACTTGGAATTGTTCATGCAATTGCGCTGTGTGTAATAATAGCGCTTATGGTTATAATTCCGTTTAATCAGATATTTTCTCCTCACGAAATGTTGTTTGTAGAGGATGCGGCATCCGAATATAAATCCGGGAATGAATATGTGGAGGTAACCTTAAACGGTTTAAAATATACCGGGTATGATTTGATCAGACACAAAGAAGTATATGGTTCGTATTATTACAGTCTTGTGGATGATAAGGCAACGTTTGTTTTGGTTAGGAAAGGTATTTCAGAGCTTCCGGAAGAGATAAATAATTATACAGTAAGGGCAAAGCTTGTGGAGTTGGATGATGAAGATACGGCGATGCTTAAAAAATTTGCAAAAGATCTTAATTGGAATTACAAAGGACTTATGATGGTTTCATCTCAGATTATTGTGGATGAAACTGAGTATAATGCATCGGTATATTATTACCTGTTTGCAATTCTTATATTGATTATGGTTTACTGTATCGCAAGAATTGTGCTTCAGATTATATATTATATTTTCCCTTGGTTTCACGGCTCTGTGCGAATGTTCTCAAGGCTTACCGGCGGAAGAAAGGGTATTGAATATGTTTGCAGAGAAATGGAACAGGAGATTCTTTTGGAATCCGGAAATATCATTTTGACAAAGAATTATTTTGTATCGATATCCCGTTATAATATTGAAATGGTGCCTGTAAGAAAAGTTATCTGGGTTTATCAGCACAGCACATGGAACAGATTTTTCAGTTTGCGGGAGAAGTATATCTATACTTTGAATTTGTATTGCGATCACGGAATAACGGTGGAATCCTCAAGGAATACAGGAGAAGATGTTAGTCTTGTAATTAATTATATCAAGGATAAATACGAGAATATTATCGTTGGATATTCTAAGGAAAACAAGAATCTTGCGGAGGAGACAGAAGAAGAAAGGTCCGGAAGTTATAAAGGGTAAGGCCCGGAAGTTATAAAGGGTAAGGCCCGAAAGTTATAAAGGGTAAGGCCCGAAAGTTATAAAGGGTAAGGCCCGGAAGTTATAAGGGGTAATGTATAGTTTCGGGAATAACGGTTGAAAGTAACATTTGAAAAATAACAGCTAAAAGATAGCATCGAAAACATATTCACAGAGGTAATGCATATGGATTATGTAAAAGAAAATCTTAAAGATAATGATCAAGATAATGTTCAAGATTATGCTCAGGCTTATGCTCATAAGATAGATCTTCATACTCATACGATTTACAGCGGTCATGCAGTGAATTCGATAGAGGATATGGTGGAATCGGCAAGGAAAAAGGGGATAAGGTTATACGGATTTACAGACCACACGAAAACTATGCCGGATTCTTCGGGGGATGAATATTTTAAAAGGCTTGTAAGGGAAAAGGAAGAGATAAAAAAGCTTGGTAAGAAAATTATAGTGAATTCCGGAAATGTGGCTACGGATAATGAAAATAATAAAGGTAATGAAGTTGAAGGGAATAAATCTGCCTGTCATGAAATTACGGATAATGAAATAATAGTTCTTGTAGGGTCGGAACTTAATATAATAAGTTATGACGGTAAAGTAGACATGGATGAAGATATACTTAAGGGTTTGGATTATAATATTGCAAGTATTCATCCGAATATAGGATATACGACCGGAAGTGTTAAAGAAAATACAAGAGCATATATAGGTGCTATGAAAAATCCTTATGTTAATATAATAGGTCATCCCGATGACGGGAGAATAGAAGTTGATTATGAGGAATTTGTAAAGGCTGCAAAAGAGTATGGAACGATAATAGAGCTTAATAATAACTCTCTTAACCCGGAAGGCTTTAGACCGAATACTGTTGAAAATTCTACCGTAATATTGGGATTGTGCGAAAAATATGGTGTTGAGATTCTTATCGGAAGTGATGCTCATAGAGAGCAGGATGTGGGCAGACACGAAAGAGCCGAAGGCCTTATAGATAAAATAGGATTTCCTAAGGAATTGGTGTTGAATTATGATGTGGAGAGATGTATGAAAAGATTGAAGGGTGTAAAAAAATATAAAGTAAGGGCTTTGATTTATTAGATATATGAGGTAAAAAAGAATATGACAATAAATAAAGTATTTAAAGATGTATATAGTAATTTATTGGAAGAATACGGATATCAGTATTGTGCGAAATTAAAAAGATTTGTTAAGGTTGTAAATAAAGAATTGATATTTTTTTTGGGTTTAAAAAAAGTTTCTGCATTGAAAAAAAATAATAAAAGCTTTACAATTACTGCGGGTATAATGTCAATATATTTTTCTAAATCTGCAGAATGGACGGTTAATTGTACGGAAGATGAACTTTTTAAGTGGTCGTTTAATTATACTGGAAAGGAAATTTATTTTTTTTCTCCAACTCGTGAATACGGGTGGGGGTTTGAATATAATCAGGATAACATGGTTGAAGTAGTGAATAAATCTGTTGAAATAACAAAAAAAATAATTTTTCCTATATTTGATGAAGTAAATGATTTATTATCTTATGTTAAGTATGCAAAAAAATATAATTTGATTGCATTGGGAGGATGTGATAAATTCCTTGATGATTCGCTTGTTTTGATATTGACAAATGATCATGATGATTTTATGGGATATTTGAAAAATGTGGAGGAAAAGGATAGAGAGTTTATTAAGCAACGAATTAAGGAAATATATACTATGCCCAGAGACAAGGTGTACAATGATCCTGAATTACTAAAAGCTGCACTTGAGGAAGCTGAAAAATGTAAAGAGATAAATCTTAAAATGTTAGAATCCTATAAAATTAATATATTATGATGTTTTGTAAGCATTATAATTAAATGATATTATTTATAAATTTAAAAAGAATAAGACAGAACCGGACACGGTAGAGGTTCCTGAACCTGAAAAAGAAAAGGAAGAGGGATATAGTTATACTCCAAAGATATCTCCGGAAAATGAATTTGGGTATTGGGGAACTTTGATTGGAATAGCGATTATAGGTGGAACGTTAGTAGAAGATGTTGCTACCGGTGGTGCGGGAATTGTCGATGATGCTACAAGTTTTGCGTTAGCGTATAGTTTGATTAATTAAATTTGTGAGGTAAAAAGAATATGACAATAGATAAAGCGTTTAAAGATGTATATAGTAATTTATTGGAAGAATACGGATATCAGTATTGTGCGAAATTAAAATTATTTGTTAAAGTTGTAAATCGAGAGTTTTTTTTTTTTATAGGATTAAGAAAGGTATCGGCAAGGAAAAAGGGAAATAAAGCTTTTACAGTTAAGGCCGGTATTTCATCTGTATATTTTTTTTATGAAAGTTTTAAGATGCTATTTTGTTTTAATGAGCATGAACTTCAGAGGTTTTCACCAACTCGAGATTATGGATGGGGATTTGATTATAATGATGAAAATATTACGGAAATGGTAGAAAAAAGCGCCGAAATAACTAAAGAACTTATAATTCCGATATTTGAGAAGGTAAAAGATATGGAGTCATATGTAAAATATACGAAAGAATATAATGTAAATGTTCTGGGACTTTGCGATACGTTTATGTATGATTCTTTAGTTTTAATACTTACGAATGATCACGATGATTTTATGGAACTTATGAAAAATACAAAGGATGATGAAAAAGATTTTGTAAGGAATCGAATTAAAGAATTGTATACTACACCGAGAGATAAGGTATATAATGACCCTAAACTGTTGAAGGCTGCATATGAAGAAGCGGAAAAACGTAAAAAAGAAAATTTAGAGATGTTAGAAGCTTATAAGATAAATGTATCATGATTTTTTGCAAACATTGCAATCAGTATGAAAATACTAAACACTCGGACCGGCAAAAAGCCAGTCCGGGTGTTTAAGTAATAAAGAATAATTTTGTTTATTTACTGTAACTTATAATGAATTTATAATTCTACAATCCTATATCCCTACAACTCTAGAAACCTACAATCCTGTGAAATCAGGATTTATTTTGCCCCATCCTTATTATTCTCTTTATTGATGGTATCCACAATGGACTCGATAATCTGTTTTTTAATAGATATATCAAAACTCAGAAGAGTTATTAGAGAGAAAAGCTGAATAAAATTTTTATCCTTATTATTGCAGCCGTCAATCTCTATACCCTTTGTCAGATCTATTGTAGCTTGAATATCTTCTTTGATTCCTTCTAAAGATTCCTTTTCACTTTCACAGATTTGCTTGTATATATCATCAAGACTTACCTTTGAGTCCTCTTTAAAATATCTGTCTGATATTGGTCCCAAAAGAGTTTTGATATCATTTATGGTAATGATATTCTTGAGGTAATATATGAAAGTAAGCATTATCATGTGATGAGTGTTGTATTTTTTCTTTTCCGGAGAGGGCAGAAGATTGTTTTTTGCATAATTGTTAATCATGGTCTTCGTAAGAATCTTATCGTCCTCAAATCTTTTGCTGTTTCCCAGATGTTTATCCATAAAGGTTGTTACCTGATCCATATATAAGTCTATGGCGGGAATCTCCGAAGGATCTATAATATTAATTTTATTTATAACGTCATCCAGTATCTTTTCAGAATCAATCATTATAATTCTCCCGATTTTTTTAATATTATAATTATACATTCTTTAGGGTAAAAAATAAAGTAAGTTTTAGTTTGTAGTTTACCGAATTTGTCGAATGTGTTATAATTTAAGCAGTTGAAAAATCGGTAAATTAATTAAAATTCATTAAACAGGAGGAAATTTTTTATGGGAATTTTATCAAGATTTAAGAGTATTATGTCTGCAAATATCAACGCGTTACTCGACAAGGCTGAGGATCCGGAGAAGATGATCGATCAGTACTTAAGAGAGATGGAAAGCGATCTCGGAAAAGTAAAGTCAGAGACAGCAGCAGTTATGGCAGAGGAAACAAAGGCAAAGAGAGAACTTGACGAATGCACGGAAGAGATTGCAAAGTATCAGCAGTATGCAGAGAAAGCAGTTGTTGCAGGCAACGACAGCGATGCAAAAGAATTCCTTGCAAAGAAAGCACAGCTTGTTACAAAGCAGGCAACACTTCAGCAGACATATGAAGCTGCTTCTGCAAATGCAGTAAAGATGAAGCAGATGAACGATAAGCTTACAAAGGATATAGCAGAGTTGAATTCAAGAAGAGACAATATCAAAGCTAAAGTTGCAGCAGCAAAGACTCAGGAGAAGCTTAACAAGCTGGGACAGAGTGTAAGCGGATTATCTGACAATATGTCGGCGTTTGATAAGATGGAAGCAAAGGCAGATGCTATGCTTGATAAGGCAAATGCAATGTCTGAACTTAATGCAATGAGTCAGGGAACATCTGTTGAAGACCTTGCAGCTAAGTACGAGACAAAAGAGTCGCCTGCAATAGATGACGAACTTGCGGCACTCAAGGCAAAACTCGGAAAATAAAATCCGAAAAGTAATATCCGGAAAGTAATATCCGGAAAGTAAAATCTGGAAAGTAATATCCAGAAAGTAAAATCTGGAAAGTAAAATTCGGAAAGTGAAATTCGGAGTATAAAATTTGAAATGTAAGGTTCAGAAAATGAACCAAAAATATAAAATTTAGAAATCACCTTAGAAAACAAAACTCAGAATTAAAGAATAAGTTAATCAGTAATTAACGAAAAACGACACATTCAGAGGAACCGTCTATCTAGGCACCAGATGTTTAGTTGATAGTTCCTCTTTTTACCAA
>Ga0065711_1009495_pt1 | contig 15033 bp, 10 predicted proteins | sample Hoacrofraction12_FD_59098 | JGI IMG/M metagenome (GOLD analysis project Ga0065711, IMG submission 59098) | Hoatzin crop microbial communities from Cojedes, Venezuela - Epithelial fraction 12 v2 (version 2) | ecosystem: Host-associated > Birds > Digestive system > Esophagus > Crop | place... | reverse complement strand
CGTCCCGGCGGGGAGCGGGGCCGTGATCCCGCGCTCCCCCCGCCCGCATCCCCCGGGAGGGTTTTCCAGGATTCTCCCGGTTGCGCAGCCCCGCAGCCGCCGCTCACCTGCGCTGCCCAGGAGCGGGCGCGGCGAGGCGGGCGACCCGAGGGAAAACTTGCGGGAGGGAATCGTGAGAACGCTACCGGAGTGCGGGGTTGAAGCCGTGCTCGCACCCTCAGCTCCCCGCTTTTTCTGTGCTCGAATGCGTGATGCGGGTTGCATTCCCCCGCTCTGTTTCCCCCATGGAGCCGCTCGGAAGCCGGACAGACCCGCAGCAAGGTCTGTCTGCTGGGGACGGGGACGTGCACCCGTCCGGCTGCCCTTGGCCACGGCTCTTCAAAGTCACCCAGAACTGGTGCAAAACTCAGGGAAAATAAGTAAGCACGCGCGTACCAGCTGTCCCTGCCAGGTCACGCTCCGTGCTTCCAAACCTGAAAGCCAGGCCTCAGTTTTGAGCAGTCTCACGCATGACCGAACCCCCTTCCCGCAAGGAATTCACTTGTCGGATGTGCACGTGCCCTATTTTGCTGCTAACCCGGACTGAGAAGTGACACAGGGAAACGGAGAGCCTTGTCTCGCTCCTCACGCTGCCCATACGGCCCGCAGGCTGCTGCTGCTGTCCCCATTGCTCTCTCATCTCGTGTCTTTCAAGCCACACATGTACCGAGAGGATCTGTGGTGCAGGAGAGCCCATGTGGGATAGCCGGGGATGGAGCTCAGCCTAACGTCCTCCCGTGCAGGCTGAGCTGATCAGCCAGGCTTAGCTCACAGACCTCAAAAAGCAGGGTGAGAGGGGTACCTTCCCTGCCCTCGGTGAAACAGGGAAGCCTGTCCTTCCCCACACCCTGCATACCCATCACTCCTTTCCTCCAACTGAGATCTCTCACGTGGCTGTTTCATAAAATCCCCGTCGCTGCAGGCGCTGCTCTGCAGCTGTGGAAGCCGAGGTCTCTGGCCCAAGCAGTACAGCCACCGCCAGGCAAGGGAGCAGGAACGCTTTGCCCGATGTCACGCAGCACAGCCGTGAGCCAGCTCCATCCCCTGCTCCTCTCCCTGGGGAGCAGACAGGATCACCAGCGCTCAGAAAGTTGGAGTAAGTCCTTGAGCCCCTTCTAGGGAGCGGGGCAGAGCCTTCCTGGCTGTGAAGGGCAAATGCAAACGTGGACTCATGAAATTCAAATTACCCGCTGCGTCTAGCCCTTGTTTTCTTCCATCTCTCCAAGACGCTTCTTTCCATGTGGAACTTTAATACTTAATTTTCACGCTTAAAGCTGCGCTGATCCCCTCTATTTGAGCAGCAGTAGTTGCCTTAGGTCTGCTGCCACTGGGTCTGTAACCAGCTGCCCAATTTGTCACTCTTAGGATCACAGCAGGCTTTTTACTGTACCTTGACCAGTAAAAACTGGATCAGCGATCAGGCTAAATCCCCCAAGGGATAAATGCTCCGGAGGCCCACGACCCCCGAGGAGTGGCAGCACGGCTAGCGGGGAAGGGTTTCTCTCTCATCTGTGTGCCAGCTGACAGTTGTGTCACACGTGTGAGCTCATAGCGCAAGGAGACCCTTGTTCACAGCCAAGGGCTGGGTGTGACGTGTTTTCATCACCCTGGTTTTGCGGGATGTGATATGTGACAGCCCTGCTAAGCTCAGATTCATCTGGGATCCATGTGAGTATCACATGAGCTGTGGCTGCCCTGAATAGGTCTTGCAGAACTACTCACGCCTCATGGAAAGATTTTTGAAAAAGCGCTATTTAGAAACATAGTTTTCCTGGTAAGATTTACGAGACTATTTCCAAGGGACATTTTCTGTTTTACTTCCAAACGCTGGAACACTAACGCAAGTGTGAGCTGTTCCCACCATAATCCTAACGCCATCCTCACGTCTGGGCCACTGTGTTCCCAAAATTGTTCTTGCTGGTAATTAGCAGAACCCGCAAATCTCATCCAGAACTTTCTCTTGATTTTGAGACTTTCCTCCTTGACCAACTTCCTACCTTTTTATCTCCTAGTTGCATCCAGTAAGGACCAGCTGATCAAGCCGTTAGGATAGTCCTAGATGCTAGAAGCTGGCATCACTTGTAACAGCTCCAACAGAGCCAAGATTTTGTTGTCCTCATTCCTGACCCCGTGACTGCCCAGCACCTCACAGCTGCAATGCGATGGTTTCAGGACATAGCTGCTCCAGCCACCTCTATTGTAGGAAGCCCTGGGTCAGCTGTCAACAGCGCTGAGCCCATGACCCATGGCAGGGCTGCTCCTACCCAGAAGAGCCCCTGACACCAGCCGGATGGATTATCAGATCATTACACCATACAAAAACCTGTATTTGCATTTCAGCTGCGCAGTGCAGCCCCTCTCCCAGGGGACAGCGGTCCTGCCTCGGCAGGGAACTGCTTTAATGATTAACAGAGTGCCTTCATCTCCAACAGCTGCAGTTCCACCAACAATACCCTCCTTTTGCAAAGGTCTCCAAGCACTTTATAAACATTCGTTAATGAAGCTTCACAGGGCACCTAGGGAACAGCTGAACATTGACACAGGGCAGGGAGAAGCTTGGGCACATCCCTCGTCCGAGCCGGGCTGGCTGCAGCCATCCTACCTTACCTGCAGCAGCTGGTCCAGCATCACCTCACATGGGCCACACGCTCTTCACAGCTCACAGCCCATGACAGCACTGTGAAACCTGGTTTGGGCTGGCTCAGAGCTTTAAGCTGAGCCCAAATCCCTTGCTCTTTTGTCTGCAGTCGCCATGGTTTGGTGGCCTATTTGTTGGCAGCCTCTAATCTGTTGGGATGAGTGGGTTGGTGCTTTCTTCCTCCTTCAGAAGGTGCTCCACATGCTTTGGGCCCCGCTGCAAACCCACAACCACTCCTAAAATGGTCCTTTCAAATAGAATATCGACCCGCGATCTTGGTCTCACAAGCATCTCTGAAATTTCATGCTGTGTCCTGGATTTTAAAATGGGTCAAAACTCACCCAAGCATCAAATCACTCTCTCAGATTTCATACTAAAACTAGAGAAAACCACGGTTTTACTTGTTTTGGGATGAAAAACCATGTCTAGTCACTGAGAATGTTGTGGGTTTATGGCAGTACAGAGCCATGCACTCCCACCAGAGAGCATAAAAAAGATTACAATGATTAAGGCTACAACAGGAATACAGATTATTTAATACAGTAGAATTTATTCTTAATTTCCAGCTAAACCCTAGACTCTCAATACTTGGACATCACAGGCCTTGAGGCCTTGGAAGTCTGAGTATGTGGATCTTTGGAGAAAAACAGACTTTAAACAAGGTCCAGCCTTTCAGACATTGAGGTTTCCTGTTGGTATGCTCACACTACCAGCATCTGTCAACAGGAAAGCCCTGAATTGCTGCAGTTCCCAAACAGCAGTTGTGGTTCATAGCAATCCCACCTAGCTTTTATCAGAGAAGAGTTTTTTGTGTGGCATCCAGCATTTCTGGACAAGCTGCTACTGCTCTCTGGTAGCAAGGAGGAGCCGGGCTGACACTGCTTTGAGTCGTGGGGCGGGCAAATGTTTTAACTGATGACAAAGCTGCAGATACCGATTCAACCCTCTATTTGCAGAAAACCTCCCAGTCAGCTGGCACGGACAGGTACTGCCTAAGGTCACTCGCAGAGCTGGGCCAGCAAACTCCATCCCCAGAGGCAGCACCTGGCGTGGGACATCTTCAGCCTTCTGCTCACTCCCCGAACTGAATCTGTGATCATGGGATCCGAAGAAAAAGGCATCTTACCCCTTCCTGGGGTCCCCCGTGTCATCTTCCTCTACAATTTATTTTGTAATATCACATACAGTGGAATATAAAGCTGAAGATCAATCTCATAACCATATTAAGACACTCCGGGGTGTATTTTATAGGCCCATTAATATACTTCTTGGGTGGTTAAAGTCACCCATAGCATAAATTAATTGCTCCATAAAACATGATCTGTCATATCCCATGGCTTAAATAACACGCAATAGGATGGGTATATTGGGATGTTGAGCTGGTTGGGTGGCAGCACAAGGACACCGAGTGACCACCCGGCAGCAGGTACACCCTCCCCAGGATGCCAGGCTCCGGGTGTCTTACAGGTAGTTTGAAACCAGTCATTTTAAAAAGCAAAACTCAAAAATCCTACACAATCAAAAACTGTAGATCTCATTACCTTTCATGACCATTTGTGCTCCTGAGTTTATTAGTCTTTTTCAGGCGTATCTCCCCTGCAGAAGCCATGGCTGCTCCAGGATATAATTGCTGTGGGTGCGGCTTTTTGGCAAGGGGAAATCAGGCTGCTCACAGCCTTGGAAAGCTCCTGAGAAGTCCAGAGCAGGGGGGAGAGGGTACAGCCTGTTGATTGGAGTAAGGATCAGAAGGACTTTGCAAGGGAAGCTGAGCCTCCCACATGTTTCAACTGTCCATTTCAGGCTGATTTTATGGGAGTGGAGGTCTGCTACACATCAGAGCATTTCCAACTACTATTTCCAAAAAGGAAAAAAAAATTGAAAAGAAAAAGAATAGTCTTGACTTTTCTAGGCTTCTTGACTATGATCTAGTCACAGAAGGAGCAACTTCCGGCCGCTAGTCTGGCAGATATTGTCACATTCTTCCCTAGGATTTTTTCTTTTGCTATTTTCATGGCTCCACATGAGTTACCAGAGACTTTTCAGTAGACAATAGCTCTGCCCTGCTAAGATAAGCTATCCCAATTCATCTGTCTCAGCTGATAAACCTCCCCCTTTCTGCTCCTGCAGCTCCAAAAGGAAAAAGGCTCACCTCTGACTTGCGCTGCAAGAGCTCAGCACAACTGCCCAAGGCACCAACCGTCACCCAAACTCACTTCAGACCCAGAAAGTCTCGTTCTCTCCTCCTTTGTTACCCTCCTCCGTCCCTCTACTGATAGAGAGGCATGTCACATCTTCAAACTTCACAGCCACCCTGTCCTTGCCCTGCTTTCTGCACAGTACCACCTCTCCATTCCATGCTCGGTATCTCCTCTATTTTCTCTGTGCATCTTCAACACATAAAACTTGCTATTCACCCCCCCTAAAACCCCTGAACACCAGCAGGAGACAGCTAAATCAGGAAAGACTTCTGCTAGAAGTCTTTATGGCACTATAAAGAGACAAACTCTGAACCTTTCAAAGCCGCTGCGTGTTGAATAAGTTGATAGTCCCTGGTGATGGATGTGTATTTGAGTCTGATGGCTCAAACATAGAAAAAAAATCAGGTAGAAAAAGCTTGGAAAAAAATCACCTCTCCCCATAGCACAGCCTGGTTCAAACAGCTTGTGTGGAGCAAATTAAAGGTGCCAATCTCATGATTTGGTTTGAAAATAAAACTAGCCACAAAGGCTCAGCTTCTCGAAACTAACTGGCACATGGGACTGAACCAGTGCAGTATCTTGTCCACCAGCTCCACTGTGCAGGTTTTTCCTGAAAAGTGAAGAATCGTAGTACAGAATATTCTGTATACAGAATTGCTATTAATAAACAGCAGAAATCCCTTCCCACCCAGTAAAAACTCTCAATGGGGGAAAAGATTTCTGCAATAGAGAACTGATTTCATCCTTACAAGAAAATTTGCCCAAGTACCCTCAATAAGATTAAAAGAAATATATTAATAGGTAGCAGTAAGGCAGGATGATGGGACAAGCTGGGGTTTTGGGAAGGAGTTCCTCCCAAGGGGTATCAATGTGCTCTTCCTTCAACCGTGAGGAGTAGCTGGGAGGTCCCTCTCTGGGTCATAATTATAATCCTGGCAAAAACCATGACAGATAAGGCAGCAACACACAGCACGGCCCTGATCCTGCAGCCATCTGGGGACTGGTGTTACTTTGCTCGTGAGAGTAATTTACAGGCACCAGACAAGCCACATGTGTCAGGCTGAGCACACACATGAATGTTCTCAGAAGCAGAGCCAATTAACACACCACAAGATAGCAGTCAGTGATTTGGAAGACATACAAACCCTGTCTTGCTTTTTCAAGCACTGAAGCAGAAGAATTCGTGGCGGTGTCTGATGCTGTATCTTCACAGGAACGTCCCTGATCAGCTTACTGCTTGCTGGTCCTGGAGGAGCATCTTTGTGCCAACGCTGCATCCACTACACATATGAGCTTGGTCCAACAAAAGCAGGATCTTGGATACGAGGCGCTACCCCTGCAGTGCCATACCCCCTATGGAAAGATTATGATCATCCTCACTATTTATAGATAACAGCCAGAAGCCTTGGCTGGGATAAACAGCTCCCAGGGCTAACTCAGCCCAGCATAAAGGGAGACGCTCCTTTTCTCCAAGCGGCTCCAACGAGGGATTCAGGGCCTGGGAGCAGGTCAGTGGCAGTCGGGATTAGGATTCCTGACTCCCTGCCTGGCCTCCTAATATTAGCTCGCATTGTCTCCCAGACCAGCTCGTCATTCTTTCACACGAACCACAGGCCCAAATTAGCACGTCTCGCTGCCTAATCTGCCAGCCCGTCCTGCGTGCCAAATTAGTCGGGGACTGAGCAAACAGCATGGGAACAGCTCTTGTATAGCGTTTGTTGGCCAAGTTATCCCCACAGCATTGTTTGCTCTATATTTCCCTCGCATCACCACAGAAGTATGATGGGCCAGATCCTGGAGCTGTTGGCTATGCGCTCGCTCCTGCTCCAGCCTGGCATCGCTCTCCAGTGCGGCACAGACGAAAGCCAGCTCAGCGGCAGCCCTGCTGGGAGTCAGCTTTGGGAAGAAGTGTTACCAAATAAACTCTGGGTGGGTGGCACATGAGCAGACCAAGAAGCGAGCGGCAGCACCAGGGCTTGTACGACTGCCAGCCCATCCTCATGGCACACGCTGGCCTCCTTGGTGTGGTATTTACAACCTTCCTTGTTTCATATTCAGCAGCTGATCAGTTTGCACCCGCCACGTGGGCCGCTTATCTCATCACGCCCTCCGGCTGCGAGCTCAGGGCTGTCCATAGAAAGACACAGCACCCAGCACAGTGGGGCTGCGGGCTGATGGCATTTTGAGCCAGTTCCCACAGCGAGTTTCAGTTGGCTTTGAGTCAAGCTCCTCCTGCTACCAGGGGCCAGTAGCATTAATTTCCACTGGGCTCATTAGCCTCTCACAGAGCAACTCCCACCTCTGTGGAGCGAGGCTTTAGTCAGAAGCACAGAGATATGGTGAAATCATGACAAATCCCATCTTGACTCTGGGTCACTCAGTAAATAGGCACCACCTCCTGCCCAGGTAGCAGAGTGCTTGCAAGGCATGGAGGGTTAAGCAGAACAGCAGGCAAAATGAGAAAGGGAGAGAACCTGGACCTCCATGTGACCATCCAGCCAAGTCACAGGGCTGGTTTTATAAGATGCATGCAGGGTCTTGGACAGCAGCAACTGAAAGACAGGCAACTCCTTGAATATTATCCTTTTCTGGCAGCAAGATCAGCGCAGTCAATTAGTTGTAAATTCTGAATCATGTCTCTGGCAGGCAGGCTCAAAGAGGAAGCAGCTCCACCTTCCTGCTCTGCCCAGCAGAGGTCAAGGCGTCCACTGCATGGTTCTGCTGACAGCAGCTTGCCAGACCCATCACCAGCAGCCACCACAGCGGGGATAAATCAGGATATTGCTCCCGTCACACAACAGGAACAGCTCAATTCCCAGTTGTCAGCATGAGGTCATGGAGGCTTTCCACAATCCCAAGACCACTTAGCAAAACCCTGTGGAAGAAATTCACCTGTACAGCACCACGTATGGATGGACTTCATGTCTCCCATACATCCTTTAACGCCATTTTACTGCTAGGCTCATTTCTTTTATATTGCTGTAGAATTAAGTCTTATCACTCCTGACCTGCATCAAATAAGCTTTTAGCTGAAGATCTGGACCCATGGAAACAGAATTGTGTCACACAGTGACAGACACAGCCCACTGCCCAGCAGAGGGCCAGAACTGGGAGAAAGAAGCCAATCGGAGGATGACCTGCAGGGGATTAGTCATGCCAGCTCTTGGGAGCTGTTGCTCCCTGATGACTCTTTGGAGACAACATCTGAAGCAACAGAGCTGTCTTTGCATTTCTAATGTGTTAGCTATAATGCTGTTCCTGGTTTCCATCTCCTGCATGTGTCACTAGGCCCTACGTCCAGCCTTACCAGCTGGAGATGAGCTCTTGAGCTCTCTTTGTCCTCCACAACACAACAAGGATCACACTCAAGGCGTATTAGCAAAGTAGAAGGCTTGCTTTGGACAAGGGCCAATTTCAGCATGTCGATAATTTACAAAAACACATTGCTCTCCAGCCAAGCAAGTTTCAGTGCCTAGATGATTCAGCAGCAGCGCTACAAGGAAATATGGATGTGAAAAGTCCCTGTAGGAATTCCTGTAAAGTTCCACATTAAAATAAAATACCCTGAGCCCAGCAGTAGGATGGCACTTGGGAATTAAGAATCATTCCCTCTGTCTGCAGGGACTCCTAAAAGCTGAGAAATCTTTTGTAGAGTTTCAGAGCAGGAGTGGAGAAAGAGCGAAGGCAGAAACCAGGGAGGGGGAAAACCCTGGGGCAGAGAAGGAAGGGAAATACAGCTCTGGGCTTTGTTTTGGCTACTTTGCACACACTGCAACCTTGTTGTCACCAAAATCATGAAAATGCTCTGTACAGATAAGGAAAAAGTTGCAGTGAGAAATCTCTAAACACACATTTTCAGAAGGCAGCCTGAGAAATGGGAAATATAAAGAGCCAAGGACAGCTTCAGAGCCCATCTGAGCGCTTTGGGTTTTGGATGTGATCCATGCCTATTTTAAAAAAAGGATGAGAAAAGGAAATGTAAAAGGAAAAGTACCACGCAACTGCCCAATGCAAATTAATTTCTGAAAGGGCATGGCAAGCCAAAGATGAAATATTCATCTCTTCATCTTTTCTGACCTCTTCCAATTCATTATCCTAATGTGAGCTTCAGTACCACAGCTAGCTTTTGCCTACATGCAAAGTCAGCAGAGACTGGATGGCACTTGCACAAGGTGTAACAGCTCTTCTGAACAGATTTCAACAGGAGATGGAATGAAGGGACCAGGAGCTATAAAACCACCGCAATAGCATTAAATTATTTCAAGTGTAGTCACTGCAAACTCCTGTTTGCTCAGAAACAATTTTCAAGAGTAAGCACATCCCCCACTCCCCCCTTTTATCATTTGACTCTGACACCCACTTGCCCTGCGATGCCAAGGAGCACTTTGCAAGGTCAAACAGCCCTTGCTGAGCAACCTGACCCAGTGCTGGACTTGCACCCCATCATGCAGAGTAGCACCTTCCCCTCCAGTGACATTTTCCAGCCTGCTCCTGGCAGAGACCTCACACTCACCTGGGTGCAGCTTGCAGACAGCCCGCAGCTCAGAGGTGCTCAGCATCCTGCAGCATCCAACCCTTGCATGAACCCAGCCCTGCCTGCCTCCGCAATGTGCCCTGTGCCCATCTCCGCCATTGTCGGTTCTCTACACAAGCAGAAATTTCATCCTTCCTTTCATAAAGAAAATCCATTTATATTTTACTGTGTAGCACAAATCTGATCCTCTGTCCTTCCATCCATGGGAATCCCACCACGGGTTCCCTGGCAGCCAGGGCTGGCTGTTGTACTCAGACTATTGAAATTCCTTGTATTTTAAGTCTTCTTGGTTTTAATTGCTGTTCAGCACTGACATTTCAAAAGGATACTTCTTTGCTCCTGCTTTTGTGTAGAGCCTGTTTGTGTTTTTTTTGCTCACCACTGTCTCTTCCCTGGAGGCCTTGGTAATGAATGCAGCATGCTGATGACCTCTCCATTATAAATAGTTTAATATTTTTAAATAAATATGGGATGGTGCCATGATTGTGTGGGTATTTCATCTACCCTGCAGCACAAGGAGCTGGAGCTGACAAAAGCAGCCACAGCTTTATTTGTCATTCCGTTACTTCTTTGTCATAGAAAGTAAGAGAAGGGGCCAGGGCCCTGTACTGCAACATACAGCAGCAGATGTGTTATTCTGAGCAGATCACAGGGAGCTGTTCCTCATCCTAGTGCAGCAGATGGATGCAATACAGAGAAAAGTTTCAGATTTTTATTCAGTTACTTGAAATCTACAGGGCTGAGAAACTAGTAGCTGAGCCACAGAGTGAATCAGAGGAAGGTACATTAGTGGGGAACTCTGTTATACGATTTTTCCACTGCATTGCAACAGAATTAATACATTCACTTGACATTTAGATGATATAACTTATTCCTAAATTAGGAGCAAAATTTATCCTGAGCAGTAACATTAAAAATCAAAACCCCAACCACACCAATAGGGACAAAGGAAAAGAGAAAGCGAAAGAGCCCAAATCCAGGTCCAATTTTGCAACACGTTCATTAAGTCTCCAGCCCATCAACTTCTGTTGTCCTAATTTCCCTTCTTTCATTCTGGGTATATCTGGATTTCTGCTACATGCGGATAATGTGAGCTAGATCCAAATTCGCTCGTCCCTCACAACCGGCTTCTCAGGCAGTAAAAAGCTCCTAGAAAGTTCACCCAAACGGTACCCGAGGATTGCCTTCACACAGGCAACTCCCAGATGGCGTAAAGCCAGGACTGATGCTCCACATCTTCCATTCCCAGCCTACGATCTTTGAGGCATGGGGTGTGAACAGGGAGCAGTGCCAACACAGTAATTTACAGCAATGCAATCCATCCCCATGGACAAGGAGGAGCAGCAAGAGCTGATACCAGCTGTTCCCCAAATGTTTCCACCGACAAGTCTGCTTCTGGGCTTAAAAACCCAGCTTCCAGATTTGAGAAATCTGTTTTTGCGGTTGCAAGCTTCCTCCCGCAGCTGAGCATCCCTCAGGCTCGTAGCACTGCTGCCTCCTCACTGGACACCTATCCCTTGCACCCGCTTTCCTCAAGCAAGAGAGCATGCACAGCCAGCCCCAAGGTCGTGCCCTCCTGCCTTTTGCAAGTCACTGAACTCTGATAAGCACCTTTTCCCTCCTTCTTAGTCACCTGAACGCCAAAGTGCCAAGTCTAAGCCCCACCAGCCTTTCTCCTTTTGAGCCTGGCTCGCTATAGAACCAGTCAGCCCATGGACACTGTAGTCCTTTTCCATGGAACACCAACAATTAAACTGCCTCATGTAAATGGATGGGGAAAGAAGGTCATGGTTATTTTTAAGTGACTTCAAGATTAATGAGGCGGCAGTCTGAAGCTATACACAGCCTCTTAGTTGCTATTTCTGATCTCTTCCCTCCCTGTGTAGCTTCCTTCAATGGTGCTGTCCCGCAGCAGAAGCGGTCTAAGGGAGGATGTCTCTCCATACACACCAAGCCTCACCACCACACCTGCATTTACCTTGCAAAGCGGGAGTGCTGCACATTAAAACACTATGCTTGCATGGCTTGGGCTACAGCGTTGATATTAGGAAAGGCAGAGAAAATATAGTGCCCTCAGAAGGAGCAAAAGATGGCCAACAGCTCTCCTGTCTTTGGACTCCAAGTAAAGAGAGGAAAAAGCATGTGGAGAAAGACCCTTTTCCAAAAAGTGACCATTGCAGGAGGCAATGTGACACCTGCCTCAGCCCAAGAGCCTGGAACATGAACTGAACTCAGGAGCACAGCAGAGAGATAATTATGTAATTGCCTCTAAACCATGACATTTATTAAGTGTTCTGCATGATGCCCTGGCCTCTGGAGGAGATGGTCCCTGCCCTGGGCAGATCCTCCCACACCACACTGCCCATAAGACGGGGCCATGAGGGTGAACGGTCTCCTGAGATTTTCGACATGTCAAAAAATCAGGTAGATTTTCAAAATTAGGAGACTGGCAAAAAAACCTGAAAGCATTGATTAAGACAGTGGAGGTGTGGGAAATAAACTGTTTTCCCATAGTTTCTGAACTGCAGTTCACAAAACATTTAATTTCTAATTATAAGCCCAGGAAGTTTTAATGTAAAAAGCAACTTGTGAGACAAAGTATAGTGTGTTTCTGCTCATTAAAATATCCCCTGAGTATAATTTCCGTGCCCTTAATCCTGAACCTTAAAGTTTTCACAGGTAAATAGGTAATCAACACAAATCTGTTGTGACTCTACAGCTCTCGCAGCACTGCAGGTCTGGCTGTACTGGAGCTGGAAGCTGAGCATCCCCAGAGCCCTTTGGTAACAGGGTGGTGGGGGGCTGGGTACCCTGCGGTGTCCCTGGATCACAGATCGCAGCACACTGGAAAGCCACATCCTTGCTCAGCTATGGTCAAGGGAAAGGACTTCAAAAATACACGGGCAAAAGTTGAGCATGATACAGGGAATCAAAGGGCCAAATCTTTGAGGGCATCGCTTCCCCAGGGAGAAACAGCATCATTTACACTGCTGCAGATCTGCCCTAAACATATTATTCTTTTCTCCAAGCAGCCAAGAGATACCAACTGCTCTGCATCACCAGATACCAGTGCCACTTGGTAGAAAGCCTTCCTGGCAGGCTGGGGCTGGTGGTAGGAAGATAGGCAGCTCTCAGTTGGCCTGCAGCAATTCTGCTCCACTTTGTGGTGTGCATCAGGAATGGGTTTTGTGAAGCCAGCTATGCAGTGGGGAGGAATGAGGTTGTCAAGCAGGTTTGGATCGCTGGGGACAACAAATCCCCTCACTGCTGGGCCCCCAGCTGAAGTGTCCTTGCCTCCGCAGTGCAGAGGTCAGACTGGTCCCTCTCATACACTGGGAATCTCAGTCCAGGAAACAAGTCAACCAACCTAAAGTAGCCTCGGGAGAGGAGACATAGGTCCATTACATCAACATAAAGTCCTGCTTATACTACTTCACACCCAGAGGTGTGGCTCAAGACAGGTTTCTTTTTAAAAGTAAATACTTTCTGTGAGTTATTCCCAGTTTAAAGGAGAAGGAATGGGGTTATCTGCCCAGATTTATGCACCTTGCCAAGGCCAAGCAAGGCTTAACACTCAGATCATCTGCCTTCCAGCCCTGCCTGCCTGGCTGACTGACAGCCTCCTTCCCTTCTGCGTTTGAAAGGTGAATGCATTAAGTCCAGGGTTTTCTACATTGATCACAACAAATGCAGTCATATGTGCAATAGCTGGTGCGAGACAGGCAAGGCTGCAAGCAGCTTTCCTCTTCATGCGGGAAGCAAATTTCCTGCTAATGCCTTACAGCGTTCTGACCCTCAGCCACGGCAACCAGCACACCAGGAGCAAGAAGCACAGCAGGCGAAATCCTCCTTCTCCAGCCCTAATGCCGAGTCCAAAGTCACAGCTTCAGAGGAGCTGAGCCCTTTTCTCCAACACCCAAGGAAGAGACCAGCATCTCCTTGCAAAGGCAGCCTTCATGTCTGCCAGCCACTCGATGGTTGACTCTAAGGTCAGGACCTTCTGCGTGGAGGGACAGCCCCGTGTCCCATTGCTGCCCCAGGCAGCAGCACCCACAGCCACACACTGCCACTGCCTGCCCCGCAGTGAGGGTCCCCAGCTCACCTCTCTTGCCCCAGAGGCTGCTCGGATGCAGGGCCTACCTTTTCCCCCCGCCAAGCAAGAGCTGGGCGCTTTGCTCAGGGAACTTTGTGATGTTTGCTCCAGCCCACCTTGAGTGGAGATAAACGCCCGGTGCCCGAGGGATGCTCCATCACACCAAGCTGCGTGAGCAATCCCAGAGTACATAACAGCAGCTTTCCTACACGCCACTGCCAGTAACTAACTCATTTCCCTCTGAAGCTGAGGATGAAAAATAAGATGTAAAACCAAATTATACTCTGTTTATGTACATAATTCCCTGTGCATCTGGATAAGAGCATGCCCATGGCCTACATTATGCTGCATCTGATTCTCATTAGGTGCTTGCAATTCCTTCTTGATAGGGCTTTATTGCTCTCCGTGACACACAGAGTTACAGCTGGGCTGTTTACTCTCTGTGACTGCCCTGGTGTGGCCATCGACTGCACACCCCACTGCAACCCGCTCAGAGCAGCTCCGTAACACAGTTTCTCAGATGACAGCCCTGTTGGTTAATAGCTAGAAATAAAGCCAGAGCTCTCCAAAATGAATTTCTTAAACTGGCTGCTGGGGCTTTACTTACAGTACCCAAGGCCGGAGCACAGGACAAACTGAAGGCAGAGCCTGTGCGCGGCCCCAGGCAGGGCAAGAGCAGAGCAACCCTCCTGTGCACCAGCCGACACTCCAGACCCAGACAGTACTCGGAGCTTTTCTTCAAGAGTTAAGTTTCATATGACCATGGATATACTGTTTGACTCCATGGGCAGCTTTCCAAGCCAAGATATTTTGCAAATATTTTTTTCTTTCTGTGAGTTACATCAGGCTCTGCTTTTCTGCACATTGTAACCTCAGCCATGTACAAAAGCAGATGACAGCACGTTGCTGGGTGAGCAGGTAAGGAGGCACAAAGGGAATTTGGCTGATTGGGTGTTAAGCCTCATCTGGAACAATTTTAGTATTTTGTTCTTGAGGATCTTGATTTGACCAAAGAAATTAGTGTTCTGGGATGTGCACAGAAGCAGACCAAGTTCTTTCCTACATTTATTGTCACCTTCAATTGAGGGGAACATTATCGGATATAGCCCTTGATGCATATTAGAAACATCTATCTAGATAGCATTCCTGCTTGTAAAAATGCAGATTTATCTTGCAGTAAAAATCCCTGCAGTAGTCAGCAAGAGAAATATCTAATGTACTTGCAGATTTCTTCTACCGGCAAAGGAACAGGAGAGCTATAGATTACCCTAAACCTGATCTAATTTATTAACTCTTCAGAGAATGACAGAGTTCTCTCATACAGAATCAAAACCTCAACTTTCCATTGTCAATACAGCAACAACATACATGGGTTGAAGTGAAAAAAATACCCAAACAACAGTTTAATGCACAACTGAGATATATTAGCAGTCCCAATTTTCTAGTAGTCTCTAGGTAATCAGCTCTTGCAAACAAAACTGGACAAAAAAAAAAAAAAAAGTAGTTGCTTACCACCTTAACAGCTTAGGGG
>Ga0065711_1042962_pt1 | contig 15034 bp, 7 predicted proteins | sample Hoacrofraction12_FD_59098 | JGI IMG/M metagenome (GOLD analysis project Ga0065711, IMG submission 59098) | Hoatzin crop microbial communities from Cojedes, Venezuela - Epithelial fraction 12 v2 (version 2) | ecosystem: Host-associated > Birds > Digestive system > Esophagus > Crop | place... | reverse complement strand
CCACTTTTGTTTCACTTAATTATTTTGTCTAACGATAAGTGATAGCTTGTGCCCATGTCCTTCCACTACATTCCTTAATGAGAAAACAGGGATTAGTGTAACAGTTACATTGTTAGATCACTAGGCATGTAGGAATACAAGTTACAGTACTAAAGACTACTAAAAACTTGAAAATATTAAGGTTTTTTGTTATAGTTTCACATTTCTTACAATCCCCTCTATCGGGGTGGCACAGATATCTACTAGTGGCTAATTAACTTAGTGATGTCCGTCTGGACTCATGGGTTTAACCTGGAATTTCCTTAAATTTATAGATTGACTGTGGAACTACGTAATTCTGTAAATGTGTTTTCATGTGTGAATTGAGGACACAGATATAATCCTCGACTATGTTACATAAAGCCACACATTTTCAATCAGTAGAAATGCAAGCCCAGTTTTATGTTTGTAAAACAAAGTCTGTGCTTAATAAGCAGGTTTATATTATCTGTGACAAATAGATTTTCCATAATTATAAAATATGGGGTCTGAAAACAATCCTGTTTTACTTCAAGTACAAAACACAAATGATCATTCTTAACTCCTACTCTTTTTGTGTTTTGAATAAATGTTGCTCTTGCTACAAAACAGAAAGAGGTTGGCTATTATTTCCTTCTGTTCCTGCTTTTTGTTATGTTTAGGGAATCTTTTGCCAGTAGCATTCCTAAGGAATGGATTCTGGGCATGCAAACTGCGGCATATTTTGTTAACATGTAAGAGGGAATATCCCAGTCGTCAAATCCTGCCTATTATAAGCTTGAAAAAATTATGAATGCTCTGCGGGGGAGAACAACGTCTGTGTCCACTGCAAAACTTTCATTGCCAGTGAAAACTGAGAAAAAATTAACTTCACATCAAGAAAGTGCAAAGCAAATTAAGGAAATTAAATTGTTTACATCAACTCTGGCTGTATCTGCTAAATATTTTCTAACCCTTCTAAGAAAGAAAAACAGAAAGCCAACTTGCAATGAAAAGAAACAATAACGGTCAGTAGCACATGTTGCATGTTATTTGAATGGAACGTAATTTGTCACATCTGAAATAAAAGCTGTTTATTCTTGTGTTCCGCTGTCTGTAACAACCCTTACAATTTCTGTGTTAAAAAGTGAGAAACTGTACCACCATTAGCATGTGAGCACTTGACACATCAAATTGGTTGTACAATAACAGAAGGACATTTGCTATTGGTGTACGCACACAGACAAAGCAGCCATTTTGGGGTGGGGGGCGGGGGCAGAATTTTAAAAATGAAATGGTGTGGGTGTTTAACCCGTTGTCCGTCTCTCTGGTTTCACATGGAGACTTTCATGAGGGCAGCCTGGCAGAGTGGCTGGAAATTCCTTAAAAAAAAAGAAAGAAAAAAAAAGAGCATGCAGATTAAATGCTGGAATAAAGATCATATGTGCTAAATTTGTATTCAAATGCTGGCGGATGAGACAATGCAAGAAATGGAAGAAACCGGTCTGGTATAAGCAATTTTGTGTGGTTTTTGTGTGTGTGCCCGGGGTGGGGGAATACAGAAATGTGGAGGTTGCACAGAAATGAACCGTTGCCTACGTATAGTTTTATTTCATGGCAACAACATTGCGGGCCTTGGGTCAGACGTGTGAAACTATTTCTCAAAGAAGCTGCATACATAATTGAGGCCCTATGAAGGGTTCTCAGTTGAAGTTGCCAGGCTACATTCGTTTCAAAAGCAGAGCCATTTGTTATCAAATCTAAATTAACTCTCTCGGCACTGGATGCGCAGTTTAAAGCTCAGCTTTGCAGACTGTACTTTCTGCACGAGGAGGAAGGAACGGTGCCTGCTCACTGGCAGTAGTGCTATTTCGCAAAGGATGGAAATCTTCTCTGTATTTAGGCCTGCAAAGTGGTAATCTAAAAAGAAGGTTAACTTCTGAGGGATACTTTTATGCTTTATTCTCACTTAGAAGACACAGTGGTCTTTTTTCTCCCATTCTTTTCTTTCCCTTTAAAAAAAACCTCACGATTTCAGCTTTAATTTGGGAATAAAGTAGTAAATCAGTATTTGTTGCTGGTTTTCTGCAAGCACACTGTTACTGCCTTTACCAAATTAATTTTATTTTCTTTTAAAAGGGCTTCAAGTGTTTAAACATACAGGTTATCAACTCAAGAAATTCATATTTTTCAGCCCCACGTGGCCTGCAACAGCTGGGTGTGATCCCGTACTCCTTACTTGCGCTGTTAATCCTTACGGATGCAACTACACTGTGACTTCTGTCACTTTCAAGAATTACTACCAAGAGAAAAGATTGCACTAATTGTTACGATTTATTATTTATTTCCTTGGGCATCCCACTGTGCCATGTGCTTTCCAAGCAGAGGAGAGATGTTCTTGCCCCAAGGAGCTCACATGGGTGTTACGAGCAACACACAGTGCTTGATGACGCCATCCCTTAAGTAGCAAAGCGCAACCAATAAAAGCAAACACCTGAAGTCACAAACACCACATTAATCTGGTTTCGCTGGGCTTGTGTCCTCCCTGTGCTTGCTTTCAGTAAATATTGTAGCAATCGAGGGCCAAGGCAAACTATCCGTGGAAAGCAAATTTCATATCCTGGAAAGAATTCTGTTTGCTAGAAACTGTTGGTGCCCTTCCTTGATGGAGAGGTTGGACACTCCTGAGCTGAGCAGGAACATATGTGTTCATAGTGAACATGGGTAAGGTGCTCTGGTCCACATCCTTGAGGGTCATTCCTCAAGCCTCAGTGAATTCAATCACCTTTGAAGGTAGATGCTTTGTTGCGTAGAGGCCAGAGTGGTCACTCAAAACTTTAGAGCCTTAGCTCCAAAAATAAAGGAACAGGTACAGCAGTTTATGACTTCTCCAGCCAAAGGCAACTGATGAGTTTAGTAAAGGTTTTGAATATTGGTAATGAAGTCACAGAGTTGGAAAAAGAGCCAACCCCAAACCCTCCTTGCAATCTGTTCACCGATATGACAAGAGATGAAAAAGTGGCTAAATTTATCAAATAAATTATTCACCATGAATTATTTGCTCTGTCTAGACTTAACTTAGGTTTGCTCAGGCTAATGAGCAGAGATATGCCAACAATTAAACCCAACATAGCGTCCCGGTCATACAAAAATTGTGTGTGTGCCTGAATGTGTCATCACACAGTGTGGGTGTTTTGAGCAAGAAAAGAAAGATGTACCCACTTTTGTATACTGTGCACAAAAGATGGTGTTGTTATTTTCAGCAAATTCTCTTTCAAAGTATAAAAGGTTTGTGGGTTTAGAGCTTTTAGACCTGAATTTTTTACCTAATTTAATTTGACATGGCTGTTTTCATTTCTCTAATAAACTGAAGTCCCTAGCTAAGACTTTTGCTATTGTGAAGCTTACCAGACAATGCTAAATATAGTATCCTTAACTATCTGTGTTTTTCCTTCTTGAAACACAAGCTTAGGGCATTTCATTTACATCCCTTCATCAACACAAGATGCTGATTTATTAGAATCAAGTCCAGTCTGTTGTAGCGCAGATCTGCTGGTAAGACTAAGCTTTGACTTTGTAGTCTCAGGGTTGAGAGAGGACTTTGTTTTAGCAAAGACGACAAGAATATCACTGTACACCATGCTGCCACATTAAAATTACTTTTTCCCATAAAAATGGACAAACTGCATTTTATTATTCGTGTATGTAAGGATGTAAATCATTTGTTTAAGCTGTTAGTAGGTCACTACCCCAAGTTGCCTGACACGTTAGAGAATGATCCCTCGTGTAATTTACAAACTTCTTCCAAAAAACAAGAGGCCAAGATAAACTGAACTAAAAAGCAAGGAGAGTAAAGTGGCACAGCATAATATTTATCCCTTGATTTGTTCTAAAGGAAGATGGATCATGTACACGTGCCCCCACACAGCCCTGGATATTATTCTGAAACTACAAACCATCTGCTTATTTAAAGCACTATGCAGCTAACAATACTATAGAGCTAGTAAATCCTGCCAAGCACTCTTTGAGAATCTTGTTTATTTACTGGTGGAAGTGATGGACCATACTTGTGTATCCATGACAACACCGCAACATGTGGGAGCAGGACTAGGTCTTTTATTGCTCCTGCAATAAGCGATTAAAAGTAAGAGGCTCAGTCTTATTAAATAGAAGGAGCTTTTCAAAAGATAAAACATAGAGTTTATGGGAACATAGGATACTTGTTCATGGTAATATATTTGTGCTATTTCAATTCTTTCATTAAGTTCCTCCATTGATTGTAAATAGTACTGAATGGTGAACGTACCAGGAAAGATAAAACTTTGCAGTTCCTCCTGGAGTTCATAATACAGGAAAGTGATTCAACAGCGTCAAGACTGAATTGTTAAGAATATCCGTTTTAAAGGGTATTAAATGGGATCGTGCTGTAATTTGTATCTTTCTGTGAAAGGTGTTCCAGGTTCTTTAGTATTTTTCATTCTCATACGAAATCCTTTGATTAAGAATGTTATATGATCCAGTGGATTAGTAATGTAATTGCCTATTTATATTTATAAATCCACACATTCTCTAGATGCATTTGTGTTTGCTGTGCCGTTGATACGTTAGACTGATATGATCGAGATGCAAGTTATGTGGTGTAATTTAGACATAAAATGAAAATTCAGTTCTTTATAAGCCCTTGTTTTTCTTACTGTTACTCCTGATTACGTTACCATTTCCTTGACAAAGGTGGTGCACTTTTAAGGTTTAGAAAAACACCTTGAAAAGTTAAATTAAATTAATTCTGTGCAAGCTAATCTATGCAATAAAGGAAGACCGTCTTAGCTAGCAGTAGGCTCCAGAACAATATTTATCTTCCTCTAACATCTTAATAAATCACACAGTAGGCCAAATTCTAGCATAGGTTTCTCAGCATTCATAGATTTAAAAGACAAAAGATTTTGATTTAATATATCAGACATCCTCCAAGTATATTGTAGTTTCCTGATACATTAGTATTTAAGCTAATGTCTAAAGTACAAGGCTAATATGTTACCTATATTCTGATCACAGGATAAAGCAAGTTTTCAGATTTAATATGAAGTGTGTTACTTGAATGTATCAGTTGATTCACTAAAATTAGACACAAAGTCCTGAAACAATCAGTAAGCTTTGGCTGAGGCCAGCCTATCGCTGTACGTTAAAAAATGTGGCAGCTGTGGAAACTGTAGAGAAAACACCCCTTGAACCACATGGAGCAACTTCCTTCTGGCTTTCAGAAGAACAGCAAAATAAAATAATTTTCTAAAAAAGGATAATAAGAAGAAATAAATTATTTCTGTGGGGTTTTTTTTTCTCTTTTTCTATCTGATTCTAAACACACTACAGTTGGTCACCTCTGCACAAACGAAACAACAGTTGCTTGTTAAACAGCTGCTTCTGCAGGTACCTGCTCTACAACTAGAAGCGACGCGCTAGGTTTTGGTCTCCCGTTGACTGATTTTGATCACCATAATTTAGGGTGAGAAGGGATTGCTTACACAACTGTTGTTCAGGTGTATGCCTATGTACACACAGAGATGAAGCTGTCAATTTGGCGGCGGGGGGGATATAATTGTCCTTATTGCTGTCTGGGTTAGCATATACTCGGTCTGTGCAGTCAGGAGGAGCCTTGTGCTAATGGCACCCATCTAAGTGATAATAACTTGCATTTTCAGCAGAGAAAGGAGTGGAAGATGGGTCTCCCACAGACTGGATAAATGCTAATCTTGGGCTAATTTAACTGTGTGGCACCTTCAGTTTTAGAAAAACAGTATTTTTCAAGATTCCAGCTTTGATATTGGTGCCAAAATTCTGTCTAGTGGTGCAGAAACTCCTCTTTGCAATACCTTTCTCATTTTTCAGGTCAGACTTTGTAGACCATCACTGTTCTGCCATCTTAAAAATATTTCTATGACACTGTTGTGAAGAAATGTCAGAAAATAATCCTAAAAAATAAAGCGAAAATAAAGACCTGGTGAAAGCAGTGGTCTCTGTCTTCCGCATAACACAAGGAGATAGGAATGGCATTGACTTCCTTTGGACAGTGCTGATGACTCTGTTATCACCACGCAAATACTTCATGCAGAAGTTTCGTAGGCAAGTAGTTTCACTAATCATTCCTCTCTGATGATGCAGTCTGACCTGCTGTAAGAGCAACCTGCTGCTACTGTTGGGATATTTCCCTCCTTTATGCTGATGGAGCAGAGTTTAGCCAGATGGAAGAGATTCTGCGTCATTTCTTTGATTTTTACAGTTAGAGAGGAGTGGGTCTTTTTGGGAGACTGCAGGGAAGAATGCTATACCTGTTGCCACTTAGAGGCAGGTAAGGAATATTACAACCTGCGACCGATCTAGCCAGAGATGGTAATAATTTGTCTTACTCACTGCTTCAGTGAGTTTGTTCAGACTGCGTAAAATGCAGATTAATCCCCTGAGCACGAGCGCAGTTTTGTGTTTCCTGGCTCTCCATGCAGAGGTCACTTCAAACATTGAGGAATGGCCAGAGGTAGGTTGGCCAGGGTGATCATCCACCCTTGGAGAGTTTGCTTTTGCGTATTTTTCCATCTAATCTCAGAAAATGTGCCTTTTGGCTCCAGTGGATGTGGGATTGTGGTTAAACAAGAGTGCAGATCTCCTGCTTTTAAGATTACTGCCAGGTTGGAGAGAAGACAGCTGAACTAGGTGGAGGTTGTTAACTAAACTGGCAGCAACTTTCCAGCAAGTGGCTGTGACGATGTCTGCTTTCCTAGTTTTGTTTTCGCTTTAAGAGGCACATCTAGCTTTTTGTTATTTGGTACAGAATGTGCAGTTCCAAAGCATTAGCATTTTGGGGAACTGTTTCTTCCCTATAGCTGAGCTGGGATGTTTTAAAAACTTTTATGGCACTGATGAATTGCCCAGAATTATTCTGTGCACCCTGCAGATACATGTTATTTTCAGGAATGTTTGTGTAAAAATACTTCACTGTTTAGCAAGTTCAGGTGCAGGAAGAGTTGATTTTATCAGCTGTATTTATGCATCCTGAAATCAGGTATCCTTAGTGTGTTTGCACAATGATAGTAAATGACAGTTTGTAAACATCTGTAAGAAACAGTATATTGAAACGCAGGCAGGAAACCCATCAAAAAGCAGGCAGCAAATTAAGGGAGGAGTGAAAAAAGTTACAAACTAAAATTTAAATGAGACATCTCAAAGATACTTTTTGAAAATTAAAGAAAAAGTAACACAATATGGAATCTATATTAAATTTGAGGCCAAATTCCTGAAAACAGGCATATCAAGATTCATGACAAAGCAATCTTCTCACGGTTCTTCCTTGCATCTGCTCTCCATGAGAGACAGTACATGCGGGAAAGGACTGTGGAGTGCAAAACCCAGCTTCAGAGCGCAATTCAGAACATCACAGCCACACACATCAGATACTAACTCACAGGGAGAGACAACTTAGCCTCAGCCTTAACTTCCACATCTCCTGCCACTAGTCTTTGCTTCACCTCTCATTCTGTCTGCAGCATCATGCTGTCCTTCTGCAGGGGAAGGTACGTGCTCAGCATGGCCCTGGGCACACTTCGCCTGAGCTGGACAACTTTGCTTTTCAGGGTGTTACAACACTCCAGCAGCGCAGAGGCACTGGCTGCAAAGCAGTTTCTGTGACCTGCATCGAATGTCCAGCAGCCATTCTATTGCAGATCAATTGTTTTATGACCCATTAAAAAAAAAGAAAATATTTTATTGAAATAAAATATTAAGATTACATTAAAAAGTCAAAGAAATGCCTTACAGAATAAGTAAAAATATCTTTCTTTGCAATGTATTTCCACATATAAACACACACAAGTATGGAGCAGTTTTAGGTATTACAATTCAAATGCAGGAATGGGGAAAACTTCAGCTCTTCTCTACGTAGAATATTGTAAATTTTTTTTTTTTGCCTAAAAGTGAGGCAGGGCAGTGGAAGCGACAAAGATAAACAAGTTGATGATAAACCTTCATTTTTGATTAGTGACGTGAACGCTGTTCAGAAATTGATAGTTATAAAAAGAACTTTCATGGCCTACAGTTCCCTCCTCATCAAAACATTTTTACTGCTTGTTTCCTCACAATGCCAACTGAGGGTGGCTGAGCAATAATATTCTGTAAATAGTATAATTTCTCACTCTTATCAACTATGTTAGAGCAACTTATGAAAGTTTTACTCAAATACGTTCTATTGACAAGGTTCAGCATGAGCATTTGTTACTCACTGTAAAATACAGTTAATAAACAAAAAATGTGGTCATTGGTGTGTATTATTTTGTTTGATAACATCCCATTAGATAAATTGTTTAAAAGACCTCAGATGATATTATGTGTTCAGAAGGCAAAAGAACAAAACAAATTTATCAGAGTCCAGATGCTAAATTAGCTGTTGTTTTTATGCATATCTGTAGAATTTACATGGCAAGAAAACATCAAAGAATGTTAAAATTCAGCTTATTAGTTGCAATTATGTAGTTGCAGATCTAGAACAAGTACAAAAACTCATCTGAACAAGGAAATATGTAAACCACTGATTTTCAGCTTACATTTTGTTTGTGGAATGAAGTTACTGAATCTGCTAAACAGTCAGTGATCCCTTTTAAAAACTGGAAGTGGTCCAAAGAGGATTTTGTTGGACATGGCTCTGCTGTTGACGTCATTGACTAACGACATATTTCACAAGACAGTACTATAAATGGAGTTGACGCTATTAGCTCTGGGCACAAACTAGCCTGCTAGCAAGAGGTAAACTGTAAAAAGATTTACCGATTCTATTTGATTCAGATAAGCATTCAAAAACTTTTAGGGCGGATATCCGGATGGACTCATGAAGACACCAGCGTATTTCAGTCGATGTGCAGGGGACAGACTGTGGACTTGCAGGGGCTGAAAGAGGTTTCCAGGGCATCTAAAACCAACCAAATGTCGACTGGAGCACTTGTTTGCACTATTAAAGGTTCCGATGTGCGTGGCCAAAGCACATTCTCGACGTAAGGGTACTAAAAACGCAGTGTCATTATACGCATGTTGCGCCATCCTAGTCTGATAGCTACGTGGTTGACTGTTGTAGAGGATCATCATGGGCAAACCTGGAAAGCATTGAACTGGGCTTCTTATGGTTGACTAAGCATGTCTTACAGAAGGAGCTGATTGCAGATGTGAACGGTGCTACCCAAAACAGATCAGGGCAGGATATCTGCTTCAGAAATATGTTTGCTAGGTTGCTCCAGTTTTTTTTCTTTTCTTCTGCAATTTTGAAAGACACTCAAATCCTTCACTACCTCTAAGGATCATGTGAGGTGAAATGCTGTGTTCTTATATCTGGTGACATTGTATCTTTAACATTTTGCCAAATTCTCCCTGTATTTATGTAAAAGTTGTAGGTCTTTGTTTAGCAGATGTTAGCACTTGCTGGAGGCTCATTTTAAGTATCCTGTAACAGTCTTAGAAACCCCAGATATGCATAGCCAAACTCAGTTTTGCCGTACAATGCAAACAGCACCCTACAAAATTTGATGAAACAGGATATAAGTGTAACTTTCACATTAAATAAAAAAAAAAGAGAACAAAGCCACTTTTCAATATTTCAAGAAGTTTCATAAGGACTAAACATATTTGTATTTCAGTTCAGATTGCTGCTGGGTAAATGCTATTTTTCCTTTTTCAAATGCTTAGACATAAGCCGTGTGCAATTTTAGTTTACTTTGAAAGATTTTCTTATAATTTTTTCCCAAAATTTCCACTGTGTTCATGTTCTCTTTTTGATCAACGAATACACAGAATTTCAGTAAGCAAAGAAATTTTGAAATTCATAGGCATTTTTTTTCTTTTTCAACGGATAGCTTTATTGTACTGAAGTTACATTTTGTAGGGACAGTTATAGGAAAAATTTCTAGGTGCTTTGTTACATTTTATATTTGGCTGACAGTATTTACAGAAGAATTCTTTACAAAAGAATAAGGATGTGACTCAGTCAATTAGGATACAGGAAATTTTAGTTAATTTGCACATATTAACTATATTACTTAAAAGTGATAGAACAAAGTGTTTGAATTTGGTTGCTTCAAATTAGGCAGCTAAAACCATGTCAGATCATTTATAACCAGTCTAATTTTAAAGTCAGCAACTCCCCTCATTTCCATTGGATTTGTAGAAAATACTAATAAATTAGTATTGATATTGTTTAACCGTGTGACCTATTTACTGTACCCTCCTAAGAAAAATTTAGTCCTGACCTGGCCCTCTTAGGAGACTGCATGTGTTCTTAATCAATTTAATTAATATGGACACTGTCGCCAATAAGCCCACTCTGAAGCGGTTAATTGCTTTATCTGCATGTTTTCTGCATGTAGTCTGCACACTAGCCCAAGCTGTGCTATTTTACAATAGTAAGTTCACGTTGAATTTTAAAGGCTACAGAATACATTTAACTCACTGATTCACTCCTAAAAAGTCAACACATCACCTGGGGACTGCGCGTTGCCCCTAGAAGAAGCTCAGTGAAGTAATTAATGATATTGGTATATATAAACATGCATGCACACTCCTGTTCTTACAGCTGTGACTCAGTCCACATTCAGCAAAGATTTTCTTGATTTACCTCCTTCTGACACGAGGCTGCATAGTTACGTGACATGGAGATGTTATTTGCATTGGTCTGAAAATAAATATCAGGCTAAGCAGATGTGTAAAAATTGGCCTCTTGGACTCGCAGCCTGCAGGGTACAGAGCTCCCTGGGCTGTCTTCATGTCCCATATCGGGCACGTTGTCTTCTGCAGCATCAGGTTCAGAATGCTTCACTGTAGGACACTGCACGCTTCACCAGTTCACACACTTGCTGGCTGTGTTTTCATGCTCTGTGAAAGCAGTCTATATACATGGTTTATTCAAGCAGCTCACGTGGTACGTCTGCCTAGAGACGCTGTTTTGCTCTATACCTGCCCATAGAAGTAAATTACAGCTGCTTTTTTTCTATACAGTGCTTTTAAACATAATTATCTCTCTTCATTTTTTATAGGGGAAATGTAGTCTAGAACTGAATCTCGACACTTGATGCACACTTGGTAGAAGGCCAAGGTAAATCAGAATAAACATGTAGAAGAAAATGCCAAATACGAGAAAATAACAGCAACCTAATATGATTTAATACCAGTAAAGTGGTTAAGGTTAGTGGAAACAATCCTTGATCTTTTCTTCCCCTAATAAATTAAAAATGATTTTATAATACATTATAGCTGATGTAGCTCCTTCCAACTAGGGCTATCCATCAAAGCCTGGATGGAAACACTGCTTTTTTTTCTCCAGATCATGGCAGCCAAACTGTTGAGGAAGGCTTGTGGCAGAGGACAGAGGGTAAGGAAGATCTACAGTCTCTCTTCAAGAGCCTGGTCTTGCTGTTTTCTACAATTTCCTTTGTGTTCTTTTATTGAAGCAACATGTACCAGCTCTTGCTCTAACCTACACTGCGATGCAGCTGTCCTATCAATCCGCACCTCCAAAGTGGTTTTGGGTCCCGGGACGCAAAGCTTGACCTTCAGCCATGCGTAGCAGAACCAGCGGCGCTGAGCAACGCAAACTGCCTTCCCAGCCCATGTACAGGAGGCTCTTGTGGTACCTTTCCTCTTCTCTCCTCTCCTCTCGTCACGTTTGGGTGCTTCATATTAAGAATCCGCAGCAGCAGAGGTTTGGCCTCACATCTGACACACACCTCATTGCCTGAGCCCTTCCCTCTTCCTCTTCCACTGCCGCTCCCTTCCCAGCCCAGTAAATATGAACTCTTTTTATGCAGAATACAGACACTGTGGACTGACGGGGTCTCCCACCATGGGGCATCACGTGGTCAGGCCACATCCCAGGAGGCTGCAGGAAGGGATAAAGCTCATTGAGGTGAAGGTGCGACATACGCAGGTTTCCTATACTCCCGCTGAGTTACCAAAGAAAACATAGCAAAGAACAGGCAGGAGGTACCCCTGACTCTGCCACTGGTTTTTGTCATGTCCAGTCCAGCAGACGTTTTCTTGAAGGTCTCGTGAGATGGGTAAAGGTGAGAAAGCCCAAGAGGCTGCGGATCACAGAACCATGGAATGGTTTGTGTTGGGAAAGAGCTTTAAAAGCCACCTAGCCCAATCCCCCTGCAGTGAGCAGGGACATCTTCAACTGCATCAGGTTGCTCAGAGCCCCGTCCAGCCCGGCCTTGAATGTTTCCAGGGATGGGACATCTGCCACCTCTCTGGGCAGCCTGTCCCAATGCCTCACAACTCTTACCACAAAACAACTTCTTCCTTATACCAGTCTGAATCTGCCCTCTTTTAGTTTAAAACCATTACCGCTTGTCCTATCACTACACGCCCTACCAAAAAGTCTGTCCCCATCTTTCTTATAAGTACCCTTAAAGTATTAAAAGATGTGAAGGAGACCCTTGGCTATGCTGCAGTAGACTCTGTTGAGAACAGGCATAGAAACTGCCTACGGGGTCTGAGGCACCAAATTTTAAACTGTTCTCTGGCTTACACATTTTAGACGACATCTTACCTAATGCATTTCTCCTTTAGTTGCCTCTGGAGTAGTGATGTCAGCGCTGCTAAAATATCAACGCTGTGAGAACATTCAACTATAATTTACCGTATCTTCAAATGGAGAATAAAATTTAAATAATTATTTATATTGGTTTAGAAAAATGATCCCGAAAAGATACTTAAACTTCCATTTAGCTCTCCTAATGTTTAAAATAACGTGGTAGGCATTTATGTTCACACATCTGCTGCTTGATCTTATCACCACCATCATCATCATCATTGTCTCACATGAACATAATTACTCTTTGTCTAATGCACAAATTTAAATACAATCTATAATGGCATTTTAGCAACTCTTGGAAAGTACATGCTTACTTTCCATAGCCTGGTTTAAATTCTGTTAGCAACTAAATATATGTCGTGTAAGGATGGAAACTGTTATTTTAGACAGGTGTTGAAAAGTGAAAAACCAAAGTAAATTGTTGTCTGTTTGTCATAGAATTACAATCAAAATCAATTGGGTTTTAGCTAATTTTATGTTCTGTAATGAGCAAGGAGGCTAGGCTGGAACCACTGGTGTTTGCAGATACACAACTTCACTGATTTCTTGTTTCGGATGGAAATCACACAAAGCTTTTGATTTGCTATTCAGATAAACTTAAAGATTTTGGCTTAATTCTGTTTTCAAGCTTTTTCACTGAACCTGTGAAAATTGAAAAATTACGAATGGTGTGCCCGAAACCTGAATAAATCAAGAACAGTTCTGCAGACCAGTCCTTCCAAAAATCAAATCTGCTGCAAATAGGGATGATGAGTACCTGGAGCAATGCGGTGTAGGAAAAAAGAGAAGCATTTCAGATGGAGCTTCCACAGGCAGATGTTTGCAATCACAGATTAACAAAACTAACCAGTAGTTTTTAACACAAAAAGTAAGAGCTAGCTCTCTGTAATATGTTTAAATATGACTTCCCGCTATTCAGAGGCTTTGTTTTTAAAAAGCACCACAACATGTAAAACAATGCTGTTACTTGTAGGTTCCAGGCACCTCACACTGTTTGCAGCCGTGCAGCCTCTCCATACTCCTGTCCTACAGGGAACCAGGGACAAGTTCTGCAGTGAGACAATCTATAAGGAAGAAATACATACTGCCATCTGACTGAGATCAACTAGCCAACACCAAGACAAATCCTGCACCATATACCTGTTGTCTACTCTTCACTGGAGCTGTGTAAAGCTACTGAAAAAGTCATCCGGTTTTGGGGCCATGCATTTAATTTCCTTTCCCTGCTAAAGCGAAATAGCACCACATGCTTTGGATGGGATAAACCTGCATCGCAGCTGTGTAAGGAAGGAAGGAAGAACACTGTCCATTAAAATTCTGCTAGTTCGGAAGTTGAGATCTTGGCTTCCAGAATGTAATGGGAAGTTAGAAAAAGCAAATTATGGGACTATCAATGCTGTGTGAAATGATGGAAGATCAAGAGAGAACAGGTCCTTATCACTATCACTGTCTGGACTAGCGGAATTTTCCTCTTGCCTCCTTTTCCTGTGGGATCAATGAGTGTGATGTACAATGTTGTGTGGCCGGGAAAGACCAGCTCTCTGTTAGGAATTCAGAGTAGTCTCAGTGCAGTTGCTAGAAGAACACAGTTTTAGCTGGACTTGAAGGGAATCGCAGTTATCCCCTTAAATCTTCAGTGGGCAGTACCAGATATGTCATTAAGAAGTCACTACTAATACTGAGATATCCCTGCTCCGGAGAAGAACGTCCCCCTAAGGCTACGAGGTGTCCTACCTGCACTCCTGGCCACTGGGTACCTTCTGCTAAAGAGGCTCTAAGAAAACTCAAATTGATGCACTTGATCTGTGCTGAAAATTGCATGATGTTCCACCATCTCTGCAAAAGGGGCTATCAGTTCTGCAAAAGCTATTATATAGTTTCACAGAGACATTTCTCATTGCTGAGACATATTTGAATTAAATTAATTTCTGAATGGAAAATTAACTGGAGAATTTAATGGACGGCACCAGGGTTAAAGTTTTGTATTCTGATTTCTCTTCTTTTTGCTTTAAAAAAAAAACAAACATGAAAGAGAATGTAGTCCACTTCCACCCTCCTTTGTGTATGTTTCTGTTGTGCATCTATATAAATGACTACCTATGAAAATGTTAGTGATTATCACCACCACAAGAAAATGCTTTACTTCTCTTAGTATCCGAAGTGGAAAGTGAGTGCAGAAAGGTGACTCCTTAGTCATGGGTCATTTTGTTCAACTTCTGTGGAGAGAAGCAGTTTACTTTATGGTATTCATAAAAGAGTTAATGCTAACTCGTTTTTTCTTTTCTTTTCTTTTTCTCTTTTCTTTTCTTTTCTTTTCTTTTCTTTTCTTTTCTTTTCTTTTCTTTTCTTTTCTTTTCTTTTCTTTTCTTTTCTTTTCTTTTCTTTTCTTTTCTTTTCTTTTCTTTTCTTTTCTTTTCT
>Ga0065711_1042960_pt1 | contig 15036 bp, 13 predicted proteins | sample Hoacrofraction12_FD_59098 | JGI IMG/M metagenome (GOLD analysis project Ga0065711, IMG submission 59098) | Hoatzin crop microbial communities from Cojedes, Venezuela - Epithelial fraction 12 v2 (version 2) | ecosystem: Host-associated > Birds > Digestive system > Esophagus > Crop | place... | reverse complement strand
CTTTCAGGGCTCTGAATTCTGTATATCTTTTTTTTTTTTTTTTCCCCTCCAGCTTCTCAGTCTCACTCAACTCTTCACTCTTCTTTAATGGCTTTCAGCTCATGTTACCTGTTTAGAGAGTCTGGGGCTGTCCCAAACCAGGTCTTCTCTGCCCTCCTTACCTTAAACTTGCTGTATTGCAGCATGCTTTGTTATGGAGAGGCTGACAGAGCTCTGCCATTCTTCCTCTGTGAATGAAGTCTCTTGAAATGGCCTCTTTTCTGAGGCTGTCCAGAAGCACGCTGCATTGACTTGTGTTATGCATGGCCGTGACTTCCAGCTGTTCTGTTTTGTTTTTCTTCACCCATCTTACACCAAGAGATTCTTAGATATCTTACTCAGCTGGTGTCCTTTTCTTTTTGTCTTGTCAAGAGTTTCCCACTTTAGATTGTGTTTTGGTCATGGGACCTTTAGGTCATTGTCCCTACCCATGGCAAGGGGGTTGGAACTAGATGATCTTTAAGGTCCCTTCCAACCCAACCCATTCTATGATTCTATAACCTTAGAATTAAAATCACTTTAATTCTCGCTGGTCAAGGAGGTATCAAATCGGATCCTTGGAGCTTGAGGAACCGAAACTCCACAATCCAAGAGGCAGTGGTCTGCATGATGCCCAGGGCACCCTATAGCTGAATAATGGCAGGAGAGCCATGGGGAGCCCGTAACGTACCTACGCTGTATGTCCTGCCAGGCTGGGCTGGAACATGGACAGTGGCTGTTCACAGGTGCGGAAATGCTTTCGTCTAGATTTAGGACATGTCATATTATCCTGCCTTTCTCTAAACAGGGACAATGCAATTTAAACTAAGTAATTTGTACCTGTTCTTCTTTAAAAATTGCCAAGATTCCATGTGTCAGACCATCAGAAGCCTATTAGTCCTGTAGCTGATTTTAATTCCATTAATTAAATGTCTTAGGGACAAATCTGCCAAGTGCAACGTTACCTGGAAAATTTTGAAAATTCTTGGTCTCTTTTGGGAAGGGAAGCTAGCGTGGAATGTTCACAAAGGAGTAGTTTGGGTGGGAAGGGCTGATCTGGCTTGTGTGTTGGAGCTATTTTAAATCGTCTGTGAAGGATTGGTATTGATTGCTGTGCATTGTTCAGAGGGTTAGATGGTATCTTCCAAAGATCTGCCTTTCGATGCATGAAGGAGTCTCAGCTGGAAGTTACACGTTGAAGTTCCAGGACAATTTTGTACTCCTGAATGTAATGAATCAAGAAAAATGGACAGAGAGAGAGGAAGCATGTAATGAATAACATTACTGACTGAAGGACACTTGTTTGCAGTGAAGGAATAGATGGGAACTGGAGTGGTTCTTTACTTCTAAATCATCAGCAGCCTTTTTCCCCAAGTAGTTGTTGTTGCTAAGTAAATGTCTTCTGCTCAAATGGAAAAAAAAAAGATCCCTTTAATTTTCATAATTATGATAACAGAGGGAGAATATTTTTTTATTTGATCATTAAAACGTGAAGGCTTGCTTGCACGAAGGTGATATTACTTGTCTGTATGGATAAAATTTTTGTTTTTACTTTTATTTTCTTCCAAATTAATCAAATGCTTTAAGCGTACAATCCTTGCATCTGCAGTAGCTACTGCAGCTCTAAAGTTCCTGTTTTTGAAGCTGTAAAGTGTTGCTTAATGCTTTGAGAAGGAGAGTGACAACTGAAAGCACACATCCTGAAAACAACCAAAGAAAATGCTGCTTTTTTTGCCTTACTTAATAATTTTATAAGCAATGCAGCATTGTTAAATTCGAGCAATTTGCAGATGGCTGTAGAGGAGAACTCTGGTATATCGTTCTCAGGAAATGTTTTGATCAGTCATGTCATTTGATGTTATTTAGTGCTTTTGTAATGACAGCGCATTGCATCAAATGCATCTTTGAGCCAGGAAAAAAGTTACCAGAACAGAGATTGTTGAGCAGTGTTCAGACAGGATGCAGGAAAAAAAGAATCTGCCAGGGTTTGGCAGTCTCTCCTAGGCAGCTTTCATCTGAAATGCCGTAATATAGAAAAAGCCTATAAATTTGTAACCTTCTTTCCTAAAAGAAGAAAAATCACACTGTGAAAACACAGACAAATTGCATTTCCTACAAAAAATACAAGAAACCACGAAGATTTCCTCATCTTAGTTGAGAGGGAAGAGAACATTTTTCCATTTGTTCACCACGTGCGTTCCGGCAGGTGCCTTTCCTGTTCCCTGATGATCAGTCTCCTAGGTTTAACTGACAAGGTGCACATTTGTTTCCTGGTATGATGCTGGCGGATGCCTTTTTCTCGGGTCCGTATCACCAAGAAGGTGGAGCTCGCTAGCAGCAGAACGTACATGTGAGCAGCAGGACCATTTGTATTCCTGGGCCCATGCACAAATGCCCTCTGAACATCAGAGGCATTTCCCTTCTTTTAAAATACATACATAGATATCACATATTTTGTCTGAGAAAGAGGAGACTTTCGCTTTTGTAGGCATTTGTCCTGGTTTTGGTTAAAGCAGAACCAAAGCTCTTTTAGTGAATCTTCCTTACAGCTAAGTTCTTCTAAGTAACTGCATTTTTCTGAAGTCGTCCACGTATTTTACAGACAGTGTCTGCTCCAAAGCTGGTAACACCTAATGCTTATGGTTTTACTGAGCTAACGGTAGGAGTGGAGTGCAGAGAAGGCTGAGGTCTATAGGTTGCGTATTCGGTGTGTTGGTCATGTTACAAATTTCTGTGGCTTCCTTCTTTCAGAGCGTCCTTCATGACTAAAACTGTGCCTTGTGGGAACGAGCTTCATAAATTTCTGATCTGGGACACAGCTGGTCAGGAACGGGTGAGTATTACTTTGGGTTATGTCTTTGTTATCCCTATCTCTTTTAGTGTGTTGGTGTAATTTTTCTAAACCTTTCCATCTTCAGACAAATTTGTAAGTGTAAACCTACTGAATCTTTCCACTGCTGCTGGTTGGCAGTCACCAAGTATGTAGGTTCCCCTTTCACAGGTGGGGAAAATGCAGAGGAAGGCTGACCATAGCACTTACCTAAAAAATAAAAGCCTGGTGTGAATTATCAGCCACTTTCCTCAAGACATCTCGGGCAGTGCCCAAGAGGTCTCCAGCTCCCCTCTGGTTTCATCAGGTTTATGTGTGGCAGCTTTCGTTGGTGTTGGAAAGCACTTGACTTTCAGCACATGGGGTGACAGGTGGTCTGAGCTTAGGTGGTGACCCCAGGGCTTTCTGGAGCTGGGGCATTGAATATGGGCATAGGTTTTGTCTGCTGTTATTATTCTGGAAATTAGCACTGGCAGCCTGAACCACTTAGGGTTTTCATCTTGATTTTTCAAATGTGGGAAGTGCGTTGCTCAAATGAAGTAGCCTTTCCTTTGGCTTTTCAGAAAAGCCATAACGGAGTTTGTGGGCATTAGTTCACATTGACTGTATGTAAGCCTGGTTGGTCGTTTGTTTCTTTTGATAGCCTCAATGGCAGTAGCATAGGCTGTAGAATTGTAGAGTTCTCTTAATATATGCCCACAATCATCTTGAGAATTTTGAAAGAAATGGAAAAAACAATTCACACATTTTAAAATATCTTCAGACTTTCTTGTGAAATTGCACTGTTCCTGTTCATAGAAGAATGTAGCTATGCTCACGTTAGGCTGGGGTAAAATAAGATGCTTATACTGTAATGTCAGTCCTGGTACATCCCACTGTCTTGTCCATACCTTGCATGTGAGTTGTGGGTAACAAAGATTCTTGCTGGTAAGTGCAGGAAATGCCGGTGTTTTTATTCACAATGTGCAGCATAATGTAAAGCGGCTCTGATGAAATCTGTTGGCTCTTAGCTATTCAGTATGTTATTTATGATGGGAAAATGGATATTGGAAAGCAAATTTGAAGTATAGCGTAATTCCTTGCCTTGAATCTTGTTTGTTCCATTTCTGCATGGCCTGGAGCTGATAACGGACTAATTATTGCAAGAGGTAGCAAAGGTTCATTTATCTTTCCCATGGTTTGAGTTTCCTTGCTTATTCTCTCTCTTCCCTCCGCTGCCCCATGCTGCTTTCTTTTTTTTTTCCTTTTAGCTCTTTAGCACACAAAACTCAATTCTTGACATTTAGATATAAGTATTAATCTATTTTCCCACATAGCCTTAAGAGTCTCAGCTTTTTTTTAAAGTAGGTGAATGTTAGTAAAGTCATATTTACTGAACTAAATGATGCTTCATTTGAGGCAGGAAATCTGTGACTGAGCTCTGACTCTTGGACACCAAATGCATCCTTCCCATCTAGTCCCTTATGTTTCCTCTCAATGTTTTTTTAAGCTCGTCGTTTTTGAAACATCTGCTTTCTTTTTTTTGTGTGTGTCCAACAATGATGAGCAGCGACCACCACAAACCTTAAATTGCTCAGAATCTATCACAGATAAGTTCTCTTATGGGTTTTCATGTGTAATCATGAATTGTAACCTCTTTAGGGCAGGGACCTGCTTTTTCTTCTGTGTTTGCACAATGTATTTCCAGTCCTTCACTAGGACTCTAGGGAAACTGGGTTGATACAGTAAACAAAGTTGATGGGTGTTGAGTGCTAGCCACCCAGGCAGACAGGTTTCCCAAGGCGAGGTCCATACTGTTCTGTGTCATTCTCTGTCCTAGAACAGCTAAACACATGATGCTTCTCAATAACTTGATCACTTCAATTTGCATCTGGGATTTTGGTTACTTTGTCTTGCATTGCTCCTTCTGATCTGCTATTCGAGAACAAATGTCTCCCCCTGTTAATTTCTTTCTCGTTATCTTCTGAACTACACTGATGACCCAAAGCTTCCAGCCTACCCCAACTTTTGGGCCTGTTGCTGTTTTTCATAGTGTACTAATAAATGCCTTCTGAGTCACATTTCTGGCTTGAGAGCTGTTGTCCTTCCCTTGTTCTTTGCGATATTTGTTGAGGCTATAATGTTCCACTCACTGCTAAAGTCTGGAAGCTTCGTCAATGCCCCCGTTGTCTGTACTGCTGATGGCAGCGTTTAGGACTTCCTGCTCTTTCAACATCGCCTTCGTTTGGCTTCGTTCTCCTGAACGCAAGGCCAAGCATAGGGCTTGTGTGTGCTTGTTCTGGAGTCAGGGCTCTCTGTGCTTCCCCAGCTGTGCCAGGTGTCGCTGTGTCTGTGTGCTGAGGTGGAGCCTTCACGGCAGAAGAGCCCCGGGTGAGATTTAACTGAAGCTTTACTGGTGCCGTGAAAGTTAAGCTCAAACCTGAGAGACGGTAGAGTGGGCAGGTGGAAACAACAGCACTTCTGTGCTCCTCATTCGAGTTTCTCCTTTTTCATACGTTTTCTCCTCCTTTTTCATGAGTTTCTCTGGGCAACAAACTGGGAAACTGCCAGCTTGGAGAGCATAGAGAAATCACTCTGAAATTTCTTAGTTGCGAGGCGTTATGTGATTAATGCTCTGTGAGAACCAGTGTGCCTCCTGGCAGCCTTCAGTCAGCTGGGAGAAACTGGAAATTCAAGTGACTGCGTCTGAAAAGGAGCTGTATCCTGGGTGCCTGGAGAAGCCAGCGGGAAGCAGTCAGCACGCCCTTGAGGCCTTAAATCATCTTTTGGTAGCCACTTGTAGTGTTGCACGCCTTCGGAAATGCTGGTCGTTGGTGGGTTTAAAAGCTTGTAAGAACATGTCTGTGTATTAAGAACCTTAATATACAGGCCAGCCGGTCGGAGATTGGTCATGGAGAACAGGTGACTTGTGATTCATACGGATAATAGAGATACTATTTCATTTCTTTTCTGCCAGGAAACTCAGAACTGTAGGCAGAGTAGAGAAGGAACCAGAATTGCCATTTTGTGGGAAGTGAGCAAATGTCACTTCTGTAGAATGACAAAAATGCAGCAGAAAATGGATGTCAAACCAGTTCCTATCGTAACCTTGGTGGGAGCAAATGCTCAGTGTGCTTCCCGGCAGAGACCCTGGAGAGGGGTACGTGGCTCTCCAGCAGCCCTCATTGTGAAAAATTCACGTTGTACTTGATTACAAAAGGAAAGAGCTTCTTAATATTTTTTTTTTTTTTGCTTTTTTTTGGATAGGAAGAACCTTGAACTGGCAGCAGAGTTAACAAAATCCTAGTTTTCTGTACCTACGTACCGGTGTCTGCTTTGTGTTGGTGTGCTGTCAGACAAGCTTGCTTTATTCTGCTCTTCAGAGTTGCTTTCCCTCCAACCCACTGTTTTCCAAATGTCACTTTTTTCCCCATCTCACTTTTCCCCCATCAGCTTTAAATTGTTGCCCTGGACTTCAGGACTTAAATGGACTACAGTGACATTATTGTTAGCAAAGATTCCCTCTCCTAAGAAGAGTCTCTTCACAAGTTAGTTAATGATGTTTCTATTAGCATATATTTTGGCTCATGGTGCCCTAAGTAGCTTCTAATTACAATGCTTTGTCTGAATGCCTTGGGTGGCTGCCAGCTTTCCATTTTGCCAGCTGAGGAATATCGTAGCAAATAGTTAGGGAGCCGGAGGGCCAGGTTTCTAGGGCAGGAAAATTTATCTCTGTCCTTTTTAAATTTACTGTGTTGAACTCTGGGATTTTTAATTTTGTTTAATAGAAGGAGCCTCAATTACTTGAGCCCTATTTAAACCTTGATAGGAATTACCCTGAGTTGTAGGCTTTTTTTTTTTTTTTAAACTGCTCCATTTCCAGGAAAAGGCTGACTACTGAGATATCTGCAGTGCTTTATAGCCCCCTCTTTTCTGGTAGTTGTCCTGGTGATTCAGAGATAGTGTCACAAGGTAGGGGGTGAAAATGCTCCTGGCGAGGAGGAGTTGCCCTTGCTGCAGTCTTGACTGGGACGTTGAGGAGCTACTGGAGACAGTCCAGTGGAGGGCTACAAATATGATTAGGGGACTGGAGCATCTCTCCTCTGAGGAAAGGCTGAGGGAGCTGGGCTTGTTCAGCCTGAAGAAGAGAAGGCAGAGAGAGGACCTTATAAATGCTTATAAATATCTTAAGGGTGGGTGTCAGGAGGACGGGGCCAGTCTCTTTCCAGTGATGCCCAACGACAGGACAAGGGGCAACGGGCACAAACTGAAGCATAGGAAGTTCCGTCTGAACATGAGGAAGAACTTCTTCCCTCTGAGGGTGACGGAGCACTGGAACAGCCTGCCCAAAACGGCTGTGAAGTCTCCTTCTCTGGAGATATTCAAGAGCCACCTGGACAAGGTCCTGTGCAGCCTGCTGTAGGTGACCCTGCTTCGGCAGGGGGGACCCACAGAGGTCCCTTTCAATCCCGAACATTCTGTGATTCTGTGTGATTCTGTTTCACCCCTAAACTGAGCAGCCTAATCACTGAGCTTATTCATGCTTCCTCTGAAACCAGACTATCCTGAGAGTTGACACCAACTATCAATGACTTGAATTACTTCTGCAGTCAGGACATGGCTGGAATTTTGCTTTGCGGTTTTAGATAGGTAAATATGATGGTAGCCCACAGCTCGGTCAGCGTGGAGGTGGTCCCTTGGTCGTGGTGCAAGGATCTCCCTGCAGTGAGCTACAGCTTGCATGCTGCGAAGGTCAGCAGGTGATTTAGTAGTATGTGCATTTGTGAGAGCTCAGGTGGCATTAGAGCTAGTAAGTGAATGTGTTATTTTTATTTAGAGTGAACGTAAAGCATGGTAAATCATTTGAGATGCACGTGGATGTCTTTTTTCTTAAGCTTCGACAAACTTGCAGTGTGTGTAGCTTGACAGCGAGCCACTGTTTAGGTGTGATGTCTTTTGCATCCTTTGTTTAATGACTGTAAACTTCAGAAGAGCTAAGCACAGGTCACTTCTGTGATGCTGCAAAAGTTTGTTTTCTGCTTACTTAAAATATCTTCGAAAGATTATCCTAAAATGTAGGATTATTTTTCCTCTTCACGTTAAGAATTCTTGCATATTTGAGAAAAAATGCTTGTTCTTATATATATATATATATATTATGTATCTTCTTCAATTGAACTAGCAAAAAATATCTCTAGGTCGGAGACAGACAGATCTTACCTGATTTATTCCGCTTCTGGATCCTGAGAACTGGAATCACAGCCTTCAATCATGCAGGGAAAACTGCTCAAGGTTATAATATGCTAAATGGTATCTGATAGCGGCTTTCATGCATAACATTTTTCCATTCGCTCTTTGCCAGCTGAGAATGTCCGGAATTTTGTGTCCTTCCCCGTGCTGCTGCTTGTGTGAGAAGTTTATGTGTCAGGATAATCTGTTTGATGCTTCTGGTGAAGGTGACGGGAACAGGACGTGTAAATGCCCAGACTTGGGCACGCAGAGGCTCCCGAGCTGTGTAGTAGATACAATTCATGGTGCACCGACTGCTTCAGTGAGCTCATGCAACGCAGTGGTGGCAACCTCTGGCTCTTCCCTCATGAGTGCTTACCTGATCCACGGAAGCAGTTCAGGCAGCTCTCCTAAACAGGCTGGTAGTAACAGGTTTCTGGCACCGGTCTACCGTGCTGTTCACCATGATAACCTCAGTGGTTCAGGTTGTAGGAATGGGGACCAAAGCAGGAGGAGAACTGTGCTTCAGATGGGTTTGGGGACAGGACTGAAGGGGTTTGTGGTGATACCTGTGAATGTAGCGAATGTAGCAGATGTAGCAGATGCAGATAAAAGTTATCACTTTAGGTCTCAGAATCATTGCACAACAGATTAATTAAAACTAAAGCAAGTATTGGTTCTCTGTGAATAATTGGCAAGGTAGTAAGATAAGAGACTCGTGAATAACCCCACTTAGCTCGGCCTTGGGAGAGCAGATGCGCAGGACCATGAAAACAAGGAGGCTACAAAGTGAGCATAAGACTGTAACGAAGCAGCCTTGAAGGACACGGTATACGTGATCTTAGAACTGAGTTTGCGCAGAAGCAAAGGTCAACCAGCAGACATCGTGATGAGGAGGGTAAGCCTTCATCGAAGACCCCTGAAGACCACCTGATGGCGCCAACAGACGTGCGTGAAAGATATTAACGTATGCTAATGAGTTCTGGGAAGATCCATGAATATGATAAGCATTTCTCGGGAATGTAATGAATACGTATGTTAACATAGCACAAACATCTAGTAATCATGTCTTTTCGGCACGCACATTTTGGCAGAGATATCCCCTGTGCATCCAGCGCTGCCATAAAGAATGCCCGCTTTCTAAAACTCCAAACTTAAGTTTCAGAGAGTGAATTATTTTGCCGCTTTCCGGTAACAGTGGGAGTGGCATGGCAGGAAGAGCCAAGGAGAGGAGAAATAGGGCACCCGCAGTCACCCACAGAGGAGCTGGGAGCAGACTGCTGAGCGGTGGGACAGAGGCGTGTGAAGGTCCTGGAAGAGCAGGGTGAGTGTGTGTAATAGGAAGGGGAAGGAATCTGCGGAGCTGTGTCACTGCACGCACACGTACATGGCTAGGAGAGAGCCAGAAGCTGTGGCTGTCCTTACTATTAATGGCACCCAGAAGAAGAAAGGGTGAGGAGCTCTGACCATCAGAAGAGCCGAGTGGTTTGGTCTTGGCCGCTCAGATGCAGCATACGTGGTCAGAGAGCAGCTTCTCAAGAATGGGAATGAAATCTAGTCAGATGATCACAGCTGTCAGGAAGCAAATCTTGTGCTGCTGTGCAGCTGCAGGTGCTTGAAAAGGCACCATGTGGAAAAATCTTAGCTGAATTCAGCCCGTGATGTGAGAAGGTGCATAACACTCGCTGAGCACTCGTCCGATTCTGCTTACTGTGTGCATCCATACCCTTCCCAGCCGTGCTTGTAGGCAGAACTATGCTCCTTTTGCAGCAAGAGCAAGTGATGTTCTTTGCAGTCTAGGATAGTAAAAGCAACCCAATAGAGGGGTTGCGGGTTTTTTTTGTCGTTGTCATTGGTTTTGTTTTTTTACCTCTTGGCTGTGGAGTTTGGAAGAGACAGCCCTGCTGTGGCGGTAAGCTGGCGCTGGTGTGTAGCACTACAGGGGGTGCAAAGAGCTGCAGACGGGGATCAGTGTTCCCTGGTGTCCCTGGCAGGTGGAATGAATCCAGACTGTCTTCAGCAGCATTCGTCAGCCTCTATGTGAATAGGCGGGAGTGGCAGTTTTTTATTTCTGTATTTATTTGGCCACTGTTTTGCTTTCTAAACCAGCATTACATAAGACGTGCTTAAGAGACTTTCACTACCACAGCTCGGGTGTGATCTACGTTGTGTTCCCTTGAATTTGTTTCTCTCTTCTAAGTATTGCGATACAGGTACTCTGTGGGTTTTCCTTCTTCCCCATTCGGTACTGTTAGTAGAGAGGAAATGTGAAAAGCATTACCTATGACCAAATACACGCCTCCATGGTGAGATGCACAGGAAACGAAGCAAAATCCTACAGAGCTTTTTTAATAGGCAGTAAATTCCTTAATGGCTGGTTGGTTCCATTTTTCTGCCCTGTGCAAAGGTGAAACTTCGGTTGACTTCATTGAGATGACCCGATGAGAGGTTGTGGGATCCCCAAATGCTCCTGGAATCAAGGAGAGCAACTCTGTTTGTGCTGAACTTGCATTTGCACCGTCTAAGACTGCATTTGTCCTCTGTGCTGCAGGGCCTAACAGCTGTAAAGGTTGGGCACCTTCTAGTCGGATCCTGAGAGAAAAAGGGGACCCGCTTTCAGAGGAAATCTCATAACGCGCGTGTGGCCTCACTTCTTCCTTAGTGACAATGATGATGAACTGCAAGTGCAGAGTGGACATGTTGGTAGAGAAGGAGTACAAAGGTGCTCTGAACTTGGTTAACATTGCACCAGTACTGGTGCGATGGTGTAGGCACGTAGCACGCCGTGTGGGAAGAGTCTTAAAAGTCGGCACGAAGCTACACAAGTCATTGATGTTAGTTTTTTGAATGTCTTCAGTAAGATAAGTTTCTTACTTATTTTGCATGGCCCTTTTGGCCTGATTGCAGCTGTTGAATTGGAAAATGTACGCCTACAACTTAACTAATCCGTTGCATGGGTTAGTGACCTCAGCCTCACAAGTTGTTATCAACCCCTACAAAAGCAGAACAGGCCTAATGAGTGATGAAGTGGGTCAGTATTTGTGAATGGGCAAACTTCTTGTGGGTACTGAAGGAGGGGCACAGGGCTTCCAAATTTACAAAGGAGGTGAGCTGCTAATCATAGTTTACTCATTATATGAAGACAGGGGAGGCATTCCCAGTGCCTAGAAGGATGTGGTGGAAAATGGTGGGAAACGGCAGGGGTGAAATTCAGTAGTATATGTAGCGAGTCCCTGTACCTTTTGACTCCCAACAAAAATGTGTGCTGTAAAGTTGTAGGTGATTTTTTGGAAGCAGAGGAGGAAACCCACCTGAGAATGCATTTACTGGTTAAAGGATGTTCATGTGTGTATGATGCAGCCATGAGAAATGTGTTACATGTTAGGGGAAGTGCAGTTAAGGCTGTTTTATGTCTAGAGTGCTGTGTACAAACCTGGTCACCATCAGTCAGGAAAAATGAACTGCAGCTGGATCGGGCACAGAGAAAGACAGTTAGATCCTGCTTTCTCCCCATTACCTTATCTTCAGACTGGAAGAGCCTGGTTTAGCAGGCTGGCGAAGATACGACTGCAAGACTGCTCTATATTCATATTTCAGCTAAAGGCAAGCATTGAATTTTAGTAAGTCAAGGTGCAAGTAAATGACAAGTAATTTAGTAATTAGGAATTCAGAATTTTATTAATCGACAAAAGACTGTGATCCTTGTAGAAGTATAAAGGAAAAAAAGGGGAATGATTTTAGGCTGGACCTTGGTCGACTTTTGAAATGGGTTAGGGGTGTGGTTATTTGTGATGGTGGGAGCTGATAGACGACTGTTTTGGGTCTATGTTTCCCTGCTAGTCCATGGTGATGTGAGCTGCTGCTGGCTGCGGGTTGGGGTGACATCTGCCAGAGCGCTGCTCTCGGCTGCGGGTTATGGAGGGGCTGACCCCCTGGCAAGTTGGGGCTGTGACCTGGGCGTCCGTGTGGCAGAGCCAGGGGTGGCTGCCCGAGCGTTTCAGGTGGCCCTTCTCAAGAAGCAGAGCGGTTCTCATGCCAAATCTCAAACTGCTCCTCTTTCTCCTATTTTTCTTGGGAATTACTGGATACAGAAATACTGAGCTGTAAAATCAAGGTTATAGACATTGTAATTTGCAATACAGAAGGTAGTCCCATGAGATTTAATTTTGTGAGCTAATTTTTTTTGTGTGTCACTTGTTTTGCGCATCTGTCCCACATTTGGTTCTTGGCAGGTGAAAAATGTTCACATTAGTATTTTATATCTCTTTAATTTTGTGTGACTGTCTTTTTCCAGGTAATTAGGCCAGAAAAAGGTTCAAGAGGACTTTGCTTTTGGGGACTGATTTAAAAGAAAAAAGGAGGGGGGGAGGGAAAGCTCATCAAATATAATTGCGCATAATATTTTTACTAGTATGTTTGTGGTATTGGAAGATCCATGCTCATAAAAAGCATTTGTTAAGAGTCTATTATTAGATCATGAAACTTACTCAGAGTTACAATTTTTCAGCCCCTCTTGATTCATTCAGTGTTGCAAAGAGTCTTTTCCTGTTTTCTTGTGGACAACAGTGATTTCTTATGACTGGGACATAGTGTGTATCATCATGTTTGGTTATTAGACTGTACAAAAGAATGCCAAAGGGGATTTAATTCTGGTTTTATTTGATATCCTGTACTGTGATAACTGATAATAATTGTTACTAGTGTACTTTCAGTTGTTATTAAACACTTTCAAAGTATTTTTTTTTTCCTCACAGACCGTAGGAAATTGCATTAAGATACATTGTAGTCCTATTTTGGCCACTTTGTCCAATGTAAAATATGAAATCTTGAGTGTCAGGTTTATCCAGGTAGGAATATAAATTTACATGCCAGATGAAATCCATTGCATGGTATTGAAAAAAAGAATCCTGATGCTACCTGCCCAAATATGGATGAAATTTTTTGCTCCTTTTAAAAGACCTTATAGTGGAAGTAAGTGTCCTGTCAGCTGAGCAAGTAAAGAGATTTTCGGTAGTGTAGAGTAGGGAGCTCACATTTACGTGTTAATGACGACTACTGAACCTGAGTGCCTTTCAAAGGCACTTGCCTTTCTGAGCCTAGCTTGCTGTGGTCTTGTCTGCCCTCTTTCCAAGCTTGTGAGGAATTGGAATATTTAAGCAGATTATTTCGTCTTAAATAGCAGAGGAACCGCATTCCTCCCACATGCTGCGCCTCTGATCACTGCTGTTTATGTTACTTGAGACAAGGAGCAGGTCAAACACAGTTCGACGTCATTTGGCATTTCCATTACTGAAATGCAACACACTGATGAAGTGATTAATTAATCTCCAAAAATGTTTCAAAAGAAGTTTTCTTTGTTTCTGTGTATTGCCTGCACTAATTTAAAATGATTATTGCTTCCATTATAGGAAAAAAAGGGTAAAACTGCCAGTGGCAGTAGAGTGTACCAGCAGAGATTTGCACAAAGTAGTTCTGCAAGTGCAGAGCTATTTGAGTGTGGTCTAAGCTGATGTGAATCTGGTTTCTAGTGGTCCTATCCTTCCTCCTTTTTCCATGCTTTCCCACCCCTTCTTTTTGGCTGAGCCAGGGGCTTATTTGATGCACAACAAGCTGATTTGGAAGTCCAGCTAAAAATTAATCATAACCAAAAAATGGTAGTTTGCATCCTGGTTCCAGTTTGCATCTGGTTCTGCTTGTCCAGGATCCAGTGAAAGAGGTCTGCTTTTCTGTTTTGTTTCTTTATTGTTACTATTTTTACTTTCTGGCCCTAGCACTGACAACATTCTTCAGTGAAATAGCTATTATGGAAAATGTCCTTGTCACTTGGTCAAAAGAAAAGGGAGAGAAATTCTGAAGATGTTGTACAGGTTCTCAGTGTGCTTTCTAAGCCAGTATTGAAGGAATTAGAAGCATGTGAGTTTAACTGCATGGCTCCTGTGAAGTGTGATTACTGTTATCTGAGAGCTCTTTGTAAATTCGTGAATACCATGTAATCTAGATTAAAACCAAATCAGCATGTGTGTAGGGTATGTCATTTTTTTTCCAGGAGTTTACAGAATGGGAGGAGTGTGCATACACCATGAAAGGTCAGATCTACCTTCTACAATTAAGGTCCCTGATTTTCAGACTACTTTAACACAACACACGTGCTGACAAGCAGGTCTTGGAAATCGTTGATGTTTGTAGGAGATAACTTCTTGTCACAGGTACTCAGTGAGCCAGCTAGGAAAGATGCCCTCCTAGACTTGCTATTTGTGAATAGAGAAGGACTCGTGGGCGACGTGATGGTAGGTGGCTGCCTTGGCCACAGTGATCGTGAAATAGTTGAGTGTAATGAGAAAAAAGCACAGCAGAGTTGCTACCCTGGACTTCCGGAGAGCGAATTTTAAGCTATTCAAGGAGCTATTTCGGAGAGTACCCTGGAAATCCACTTTTGAGGGCTTAGGAGTCCATGAGTGCTGGTCAGTTTTTAAGAACGACCTTTTAGAAGCACAGGAGCAGGCAATTCCACTGTGTTGTAAGTCAAGCAAGAGGGGCAGAAGACCAGCTTGGCTGAACAGGGAATTCCTCATGGAGCTCAAGAGGAAGAAGGAACTGTGTGATCTCTGGAAGCGAGGTCAGGCTTCGCAGGAAGAGTACGGAGCCGTGGTTCCTTTATGTAGGGAGAAGACGCAAAAAGCCAAAGCTCAATTACAGTTGAAACTGGCCAGTGTTGTTTCAGATAACAAGAAGGTCTTTTTTAAGTATATTCATAGCAACAGGAGATCTAAAGAAAACATTGGACCAGTACTTGTTGAAGATGGTAATCTGACTAATGGGGATGAAGAAAAAGCAGAAGCATTCAATGCGTTTTTTTGCCTCAGTCTTTAATAATACTGATAGACCTTGGGCTGCCTGGTCCCCTGAGTCAGAGGACCACCAGTGTGGGAACAGTGACTTTCCATTGGTGGACACTGGAATTGTAAGGGGCCAGCTGTATC
>Ga0065711_1042954_pt1 | contig 15036 bp, 6 predicted proteins | sample Hoacrofraction12_FD_59098 | JGI IMG/M metagenome (GOLD analysis project Ga0065711, IMG submission 59098) | Hoatzin crop microbial communities from Cojedes, Venezuela - Epithelial fraction 12 v2 (version 2) | ecosystem: Host-associated > Birds > Digestive system > Esophagus > Crop | place... | reverse complement strand
GCTGTAGGTGACCCTGCTTCGGCGGGGGGGTTGGACTAGATGACCCACAGAGGTCCCTTCCAACCCCTACTATTCTGTGATTCTGTGATTCTGTGATTCTGTGAATAGAACTAACCAAGGAACAAGGCTCCTGCTGATTTTTCCTACGAAAGAATACTCAAATAACATGCAGCTTTGAAGCAGGTGGTTGCTCAAGTCACGACTCAGTGGTGCCTGAGCATCTGCAAGGAGTCACATATATCTATAGCGGCTGACTCATTTCCAGTTTTATACAGAGAGAAGTGCGTCACATCTTTGATTAATGGTACTGGCGGTGAGAACGACAGTATCCGGGAGAAACTCTGAGGAGGTCACTGCAGTCATACTCATTTGTCAGGCAGAGTCTGGTGACGTACATAATTGCTATAATTGCTTTAAATTTTCCTGACTTGAAATATCTTACTTGGGAAGCAAATTGTACAGAGTTCTCAGATGCAAAGGGAAGAATCTGAGATTTCAGTCGAAGTTGAGGATTTATCAGTATCGGATAAAATTTACACTTCCCCAGTTCTGTAGAAGTGCCAAACACAGTATTTCCTAACAGAGAAACATGGTGTCAAGGATCAGTTCAGCAAGTGAGCTGCTTCCTGCCTGAAGTAAACTGCTTGCGGATGTTCTTATATAAGCAGCAAGATTAGGTTTAACAAAGAAGACATTCTGCATGGCATTTTCTATTTTGGAAAAGTATCTGTATAACATCAAGTAGATTTTGCAATATTTTTCTCAGCTCAACTCAATTTCCACTATCTAGCATCACCAGGGTTTTTCTTCTGGATATCTGAACAGTACTGAACACCTGGTCGGTATTTTTCATTCAGTAGCTGTTAGATGGGAAAGACAAAAAGGCTTCTCAATCTTGCCCTGCTCTGGAGTCATCTTGGCAGTAGGACCGCGTGTGGATTTTCAGTCATTACCAAGGTGAGTCCATGGCCAAATGCTGGAAGATTCCTGCTGTTTGAAATATGAGAGAGCCCCTTCCAGGCAGCTGCCTGCGTGCTCCTGTGCCTGCCGATGGCAGGTGCAAATCCGTGATGGATGGAAGGCATCGAATGGACTCCTCTGTCTCTTCCTTAATCAAGTTTGGCGATCTACATGCTGAACTGCATTACTTAGAAAAGATTTTTTCTTAATCCAGTTATTTAAAAATATATTCAGTTATTTCATGGCAGGGTATATTTCTCAAAACAAACATCAAAGCTGAAATTGCAGCCAGCAAATCTTGTTAGTCACTTTTGTTCAGAAGCCTAGAGATAGAAGTGAAGAAAAAAATGTGTCAGAACATCTCATAGACTTTGACTGCTGGCATCTAAAACCTACAGAGCAAAATTCTATACAGTTAAAGTTTAATGCCTGAGTTCTCTTTTAATTGCATAAATTTTAATAAAAAGTTATTGTTTCAGGTCAATATGGTCCAGATCTTAACATTTGTAGCATTAGACGGGCAAATACCGTACTACCTTGAAAAGCTTTGTTTGCAGCTAATACAGATAAATTAATCTCTGTAAAATTTTGCGTATTCAGCATTGGTCACACAATAAGAGAGCAATCAAAGCACAAGAAAAAAATAACATTACTTGTAGTATTATCTCCAGGGATATATTTTAAACAACACTTTAATACTGAATAGACCACATCATCTGAGCTGGCTCATTGACTTAAAAGTTAGTGCTGCTTCTCATGTGCAGTGGAGTAGGAAATCAGACAGTAAATGCAGTAAGAATTATCAACAGTCTTAGGCAGTACCTAATGCTAACTGAATAAATAAGGATTTTGTAAATATAATACACATTTCACAAATGCACTCAGGGAAAATGAGAGGAGCAGCCTGAAGGGAAAGAAACGGGGTGACAACAGAATGGTACATGCTGTGTTTGCTGGGATAAACAGCCTCGTTAGTTTGCAAATGAGGGATGAATGAAAGGAATTATTTTCTATGAAACATCATTGCAAGGTTATGTGCAAAAACAAAATCTTGGTAGTTTTCAGTGAGAAGCTTTCGGATCAACTCTTCTGGCACAAAGAAACCCTTTAAAAATATTACAGTCTTTTACTTCTGGTCTTGACATATAGTTCTAAGGAATTCTAACTCCAGCAATTTCTCTAAATGCTGGTGATTTGCTGGTGATTTTTCTATCCTTCTGTTGTTTAGCAAGAGTGCATGAGGGGGATGAGAAGAATAACAACTGATTGCTATTGCAGGTATTTTCTTTTGATGATATTCAGCACACGAAATGATATTCATGCAAATAGTGAAATGGAAAAAATCTGCAATAGAGACAAACTTATCCCCCTGCTACTTCCTCACCTCGTCTGTTCAGAGCCAAAGCCTATTTTAAGGGCAGTCTGTTTCCCTACATTTTTAGAAGAAATATATTTGGTACTTAGGATAAAAGCTATCTTATCTACATGTATAAGGAGAAAACTTTCAATGTGTTAGTAACCTTAATGAATATATATTAAAATATGCATCATATTGAAGATGCCAACATAAAATTAACTAGCCGCAATCCACATCAAATTGCAGAGTAAAAACTCAGAAAAATGATAGACTTTTTGAAAAAGCAAAAAAAAGTCAGAATTGATTCTTTGGAGGTGTGTGATTAAACTACTCTCTACATTCTTTCCATTCCCAAGGTGTAGATACTGTTCTCGCAGATCTTGTGGTTCGAAAAATCACATTCTTGAGTTAATGCCTGAGTCCACCAATACTGAAATGTAACATAATAATGAGGTCCCTAGTGCAATTAAATTTTATGAAGCTCAGACATGGTCAGGGGGCTCATCTCTTAAAAGGGAAAGGTCAGTGGTGTTCTTTTTTTACAAAGTTAAGTAGCTACTAGATTGCCTTAAAATTGGAAGAATACTATTTATTCAATATAATCCTCCAGTAATCCTTAGGCACTTTTTCTTTTCCCTTCCAGTGGAGAGGCAAATTTTGTGCATCTTCTTCTGGACTACACAGGTGAGCAGCGTAGAGACGCACTGACCAGACCGTCCAGTGGCCTGGCTGCAGTCGGGGCTAACTCTGGTGCCTGCCAGAGGGTATCGAAATGGGGCAACACACAGTGCTTCTTCTGTACAGTCCTCGTCTTATGCCCAATTACTTGCAGCTGAGAGACTGCCTAATCTAGAGGTGCTGTCTACACACCAATTTTTAGTATTAGCAACACCTCGCAGCAGCCAACCACGCGTGAATACTGCATGCCACTGCAAGGCCGACTGTTTCTCTCAGGGTTTTATGTCTCTTCAGGTTCTGAACCTGTAGCACATGCGACATATGAATACACGTAGGGAAAAGTCCTATGGAGTAGAGGGTATACCCTAAGCATGTGGTCATTAGGCTCATTATGTGTCTCCCATATGTATGGCCCCACATGCCATGACTTTGTGTAGCAACCAGTCGGTCTTCTGACTAAGGTAAATCGTAGTCAAGTTTACACATCAGAGTTTGTCTTGTCAGAATGAACTTGGGCCTTTTTATTTTCAGTGTCCTTCATAATCTTGCTGTCTCATTTCTTTTCTTCTGTCTGTGGCTTTTCTGACCATCTTTTTCAACACTATGCAAAGAAGAAGGAGGTACTAATTAGACTACCAGCTGTTATTCCTTTTAATATGTCTTTAATGAAGTTGTTTTTTTTTGAGATTATTGATTTTCAAGATTAGAATAGAAATATGCATTCTCGAAATTTGAGAAAACCAATCATCTGACTTAAAATCATGGCACAGACCATGCAATGGGTTTACAGTTTTCAGATTTGCTTAAGGAAATAAGTTGCTATGAACAGAAAAAATACCAAAAATGTGCTGTATGGAAGATGACAGAGGGACGGCTCTGCTGCTGTACACTTAAAGCATCAAAAAAGTAGTGAGATGCACCGTCTGATCACACTAATAGACAAATAATGACATTTTATGAGCGAACATGAAACTATCAAATGTGTTTGAACTAATAAATAGCAGCTGTATAATCTGGAACAAAGACCAATCTGGATGGCAGGCATTAAGAGAAAGACATGATTTAGTCAATGACTGTGACTGACTTAGGCACCTAAATATCACCTAAAATAACAAACCTGAACCTAGAGGGACTGCTTCTATTGTCAGTGATGAGAAAGAAGCTTGTTTAAAGGGCATTTCAAAGCCTAACTCGCGCTGCTTTGAATGTACCTCTAGCGAACTTTTTTTTTCTTTTCTCCAGGTATTAAAAGAGGAGTCCTACAGCTGCTAATGCATGATACATTTTAAAGTGAAAATTCATTTCACCCAAATTTTTAACTGTCTGTGGTTAATCATTTGAGTGCCTCTGAAATATTTTGCCTAGTATTATGTAACGAGAACACTCTCTATAATAACTGGAGGCTGTTACAACAACTAAAATACTCTAAGGATCAGCAGAGTTAGTAAAGTAAAACACAAGATCACACTGTGACAATAATTACATTTAAAAGTTATTGCAGTTAGACTACTCAGTACAGAGAATGAAGCAATGTCACTGGTTAGTGTTACTGCTTTTTCATGCAATGGTAGTAAACAGTTTGACTATTAAGCTGAAAGAAATATGACATTTTTTTGTTTGCCTCTGATATTTAAAAATGATGCCCTGTTCATTCGTTCATTAATGAAACATCTAGCGAAGGAAATTTGAAAAAATTAAATTATATTTTAAAATGAAATCAAAGACAAAAATCTAAATATCCATTCTGAAGAACAGGGTTACTAACTGGGTTGTATGTAGGTACAAACAATGTTAGACTGATAATTCTGATAGCTTATTTGGACTACTGGTTAGTCCAACTAAACGTAATTTTTTTGGTTTTAAATTCACCTTTATAATGTATGAAGACCTCATAAATGAGCCTCCAGTTTTCTAGGTTTTCCCTTAAAATTATGAAGTTTTCAAATCTGGTAGACTCAGTGACAAAGATATGAATTCATGATGCAAAAAGCAAGCCCCCAAAACCCTCAAAAGTATTTCATACTTTTCCAATGTATCAGGAAGAAGAAGAAGCTGACTTTCTATTTTCCAAGTCAGCCAAAGAAGGCTTCTGTCATTATTCATGGTGGGATTAAATTCTAACTGGCAGCTGCAAGCTGGGGATCCCTGGCTGAAGGCTGACAGAATAGTGGAATAAACCTTTCTTTTACCAGTCTCTGTTAAATATGGTGTTTTTCCCTATGTCTGAAACACAGGACTGTATTTATTGTGGATATCAAAGGTGGTTATTTAATAACAAATGACAGCTTGTGAGAAGAAAGTAGAAAGAAGGGCTAATTCTGGCAGAGATAACAGATACAAAACTGTAGGAGAGAATCACTGACTACCGTAAGGAAGACTGTTCCTCAGCTGAGTTAGTTGTGAAATATGGCAAGGGAAGCAAGAGAAAAGCGACTTCAGACACCAAAGATAAAAATGACACTTCATTCAACAGACAGCTCTCTCTGCATGATGTCAAAGCCCGGATCACTGACTACTCCACTGGTTCAAATCAGCTGGCTAACTCAACTCAGTCAGTCGAGGTGATTTACTCAAGCTGAGACATTATCACAGAATTTCTTTCCAGAAGGCAAAGATAAGCAGACATAATATTAAACACGATATCTAGTGCAGTGCTTCCCAGAATGATGAAGACCTTATTACAGAAGTTAAAAAGGACACTATTGCTGAAACAGAGGTTTGCCCTATTTACAGTTATCTAAGTCTTTCAATCAGTCAGTCGCCTATAAAGATAAAATTACAAGACTGCAAGATAAAACTAGGATAGAACTGCCAGAAGAAGGGAACCTGTGATTACCGCTGACATCAATATATGAATATGTTGTGTGTGAATCCTCAGTGAAAGGACAGACTTGGTACTGGAGCTCTAGTGCATGCAGTTAGTCATAAATATCATCTTGAGAATTCTTCTAAGCACTCAACCACAGGCTTCTCAACAGTTCCTCTAAAAACTACCCAAGATAATTGTCATACTTGGGTCAGTGTTCACTTTCAATGGACAACAGCATGGAAATACATAAAATATACTCTCTAACAAATTTCAGAGTTATAAAAGGAAAATTAACATAAATAAAAGCTAATAAAAAGTACTCCCACTACCAGAAGGATATGGGTTTTATCTTTCTTAATCAAAATGAAGTCCTTCTCATTCTGTATTCTCAACATTTCATGAAGCAGAGTGCCCTCTACTGACAGCAGAATGAAAGGACGGATGGTTTTGTAGGCATGGGGGACATGATCTGGCAGACATGAGGGACATGGTTTGGTAGGCATGGTGGTGTTGCGTTGATGGTTGGACTTCATGATCATAGAGGTCTTTTCCAATCTTAATGATTCTATGAATCTATTCTATAATTCTACGATGATGAAGCATAAGACTGAGCAAAAAGCCATCAAAACCTTCTACATTATGTCCCCGTATGCTACAAAATTTGCAGGTTGGGCTTGTTAAAGAAAAAAAAAAGCAATTTAAAGAATACTAAGGTAGACAAAATAAATAAAGATAAACAGTAAAAAAAAAGTTAAATATCTAAATTGGAGTATGGAACATGGTATTAGGGGTAGCTGAATTCTGTGGAATTCTGTAGAGTCCACAATGTGCCTCCTTTCTTGACCCCAGCCTCTCCAGAAGATGGCACTCAGAGCTCTTGTCCTATTTGCCCCCTATCCAGCTTGAAGTTCACTAGCAGTTCACACAAACAGCATCAGAAAAAGCACATACACACAGAAGATAGTTTGACATAGCATTTAGTAAGAATATAAAATGGACTGCAATGATCACACACAGGCAGACGAGTGTGCTGAGCAGCAGGGGGCTTACATGCCACCGGCTGCTTTAATACCCCTCCGCTATTTTCCCATGCCTGGTCCTCCCTGACCATCTTGATCCCTTCTTTTCCCTGCCTTTGATCCATCCCTTAAACATCCCATAATAAGTTCTGTACCATCCCGAAATTGTCTCTGTTCCAACATAACATTATCATTCCTGTTATTACAGTTCTCATAGCAAATTGTATACCTTTTTGCACAGCAATCCCCCGTAACTGTTTAAACTCCATCTTAAAAGTAAGGCTTTTTCAGTTGTTGCAGTAATTGGAAAGTTATTTCAAACCCCTGATACTTTGACTTTAGAAATTTTCTTCTGATTTCCATCTTAGCTGTAATAACAGCCTGTCTACACCCATTTGTTTTTCTGCCAACATCATCCATTAATCATTTTCTTTCCCTTGTCTGCACTTCCCTCATAGAAACAGTGATGATACCCATTGCAGCCTTCTATTTACTGACCTAAGTAATCCAAGTTCTATTAGTCTCTCCTCATATGAAACACTTTCCATTCTCCTCATTAGATTATAGGTCTTTATGTTTAAACAACAGGAATAGAAATTACACTGATTCCCCCAGACGTACAACTGGGCTGAGAGAGCCTAATGATGGTGTCTCCTTTCTAATGAAATAATAACATCAAGCCTCTTCAGCATTTTGATTTTGTAATATATTTGGATTTACGATGTCTTAGCTATTTTGTAGAGTTATAAATAATAATATTTCTGTGATGTAATTTAACTTGACATCTTTAATGAAAAAGGAGGTTCATAGGGCTCTTTGTTAAGCAGCTTTCATATAATTAACACAGAATTTAATCATTTCAGAGCATTGCCTTATGGATCAGTTGCATCTTAATACAGTGATATAATTAATAGCAATGATATACATTTTGTAAGATACTTTATCTTTAATTAGCTAATCAAGATGATATTGGAGCCTGACTTAAATGGGCACTTCACAAATAAGTCTTGACCTGTAAAAATACCTACTACAGTTTGATTGCCATCTCAACATCTGTTGAAAACTTACAGTCAAACGTAAAGCTTTAATGGAAATCTGAAATTAAGGACACATGAATTAGCCTAAAAACTAGTTGACAGAATCAGATGCAAGAATAACCTGTGAATAGGGGATATCAGGCAAAAGCCTAGCCAGTTTTAAGCTGCAGTTTGGCAACTTCTTGCTAATAAGCTATGGTATACCCACACATGGCACCAGAGGACTTGATGCCATCACATCCGCTGGACTCCATGTCTCAAAGCAACTAGTCAGCTTTCATCCATCTGTGTGAGAGACCCGCTGCTGTCAGCTGTGATGGGAAGGAGAGCATGCCAGAAGCCTATGTGGCATCGAAGGCTGGGGTATGGGCCGTGTCTATCTCCCTTAGGCGATCTCTGGGTATGAAGTATGCTCATTCAAATGCACGTGTTCTGGACTGCTGCGGACACAGTGTTAACCTACAAAATACTGACATCGGCCATCTCCTACTTCAGTTCTGTGCTCGTTGGAGGTATCCAAGGGTAGTCATTTCAGAAACTGAAATACCATTTTTTATTAGAATAAGTGAAAATTGTTACAATTCTGGTGACAACTTGCATGCTGTCCAAAGTGAAACCCGTGGGAGGAGACAACGTGCACATAAATGCCATGTATCCATGGAACAGGAAAAGCTTAAGAGCATCACACTTCTACAGGCCCTGAGCAAAGAGGTGTGCCTCTGGCGGAGGAGCAGGAGAAATGGCAGATGCAACACAAGATTAAGATTGGCCCAAAATTTATTCCTCCAGTAGGTTCTACCACATGGTCAGGGGAGCAGAAACCTGGGAAGGCAGTTATAGCTAGGTGTCTGGACCAGCGCCAGCAACACGACAGTGCAATGAATGAGATGTCATTGAATTTCATGTCTGACACCCTACATGAGCAATGTTTCACAAATGCTACTGGAGTCAAAAGGCACAGCTGATAAGTACATGCTCTTTAGCGTGAGAGAAAATTGAAGGCATAGCAACCGAGAACCGGAGTGACTGAGATGTCAGTAAGAAAACTGGAGACCGTGATGTAATATCGAGCTTACAGTACTGGTCTTGTGCCTAACAGATGAACTGTGATATTTTCTCACAGGTGTGCTGCCTGGCAGGGTCTCACTGCAAGCATCCGCTTACTGCTCAGCTGAGGAGACACAAAGGCAGGTCAAAAGTCTCTGTTGATACATGACTTAAATTAACACACATGCACAAGGCGGCTTTACCCACTCTTAGGTTCTCCGATGGATTTTTCAGCATCATACCGTGCACTGTGTATCTGCTCCCCTGCAGACATGTGTATGATGTCTGCTGAACTGGGTTTTACAAACTTACTTGTGAAGTGCTGCATCCTGATTGTCTGATTCTGCTGGAAGTCTTCCAGATGGCTTTCCTAATCCCTCTCATAACATCGATGTTACATCAATCTTCTCACTGGCATACTTCATTTGTGCATAGAGACAGGACTCCAATATGTAAATAGGATAGAGGGGAAATATTGGAAAGGAGTAGAATGCCCTTTTTTTCTATCAATGTTATTTAAATACCTACTCCAGGCTCAAGTAACAAAATTAATTCCAGTGTATAGATTTTCCTTGTTGCCCTCTCCTTCAATGCAATCCTAGTAGAGAACAGATGAACACCCAAGCAAATGTGAAGTTGTATAGATTTCATGGGCTCCATGTCTTGTTCACAGATGAGAAGATGCAGGCTTTCCAATTTATTCAAAATTCACTATTTACTACTTAGTGTTATGTGATGTAGAGACTGAAAAATTTTAAAAAGCATGCTATAATGTTTCCATGGAAAATATGTGGTACGCATGCAAGAGTCCTTGTATAAGACCAGTTGACACTTTTCAGGACTTACAAGTTGACTTCAAAAGATAAATGATTTTCATATCTGGTTTTATTCTAACTTTCAAACAGCTCATTACATAGAAAGTCTCATTTGAGGAGTAATTTAAATATACATGACTCCCACGTTCCCTCAGGGCATGGGATTTGACGGTCAGAAATAACCTCTCTTGGTGGGAATAATTTCTGAAGTAACTCTTCTGTGAACACAATTCTGACTTGAGACATGATTAAAAAGGCACAGTTCTACACAGGTGGGGAAGTAAGAGACCACGAGAGCCAAAAATCAACATAGTCTGACTAGGTACTGTAGTTCTTCATAAATTATAAGATTGCTGAGATTTGGTAATTTAGAATTGAATTTCTCTTCTATTGGCTAGAGAATCCTAATGCTGCCACTTGGTGAAACAGAGCCAACCCTCCAAAAATCTGAAAAGCCGTCTACCCTTGTACTTCCACATGGGTTTCCCATGACCTTTTACTCAACCAGTCTACTACTAGCTATGAATTAAACAGAGAGATACAAACCCCACTCAGACACACTGAGTGAATTAAATTCTAGCCATATTTAAGTAAAAGAGTTTTCACCACTGCCTACATGACAATCCCATTATTTCTGTTTTCTAATACTGTATCTTCCAGGTCTTTTCCAGTTATGTTTATTTAGATGCATGTCAGGCAAACCATTTCTCACCGAAAAGGAATGTCAGCAAGGTCTTCAGCTAACACAGTTCTTTTCTTACGGTGACTCTTAGTGAGAAATCGGATTTCTGTCACTTGGCTTGCTCTTCTCCTGCAGTTTTTAAGATGACAGCATGAGCAACTAATTTTCTTCCCCATTCTCTGTTTTTCAGGGCAACATAAAGTTAGTATAATCAGATTTTTATTGTTATAACGAGGTGGGTGTCTGCCTCCTCTCCAAAGTAGCAAGTGATATGACAAGAGGAAGCAGCCTCACGTTGCTGCAGAGAAGATTTAGAGCAGGTATTAGGAAAAATTTCTTCACTGAAAGGGTTGTCAAGCATTGGAAGAGGCTGCCCAGGGAAGTGGTTGAGTCACCATCCCTAGGGGTATTTAAAAGATGTGTAGATGTGGTGCTTAGGGACATGGTTTAGTGGTGGACTTGGCAGTGTAAGGTTAACAGTTGGACTCGATGATCTTGAGGGTGTTTGCAGGCTGAAATGATTCCATGATTCTATGATTTGTGTGAAACATTTTCCATACAGTACCACAGTGTTTCAGAAATACTGCTGGGGGCATAGAAAAAATCAGAGGCCTGGCAAAGACCAGTAAAATTCATGGTCCTACAGAAAAAAGAAAAAGTTTCCAAAACATTGTGTAAGCCCTGATAGAAAATGAATCTGAAGACCTGACTTGCCTAGCAGAAATGAAAGAAAATAACACTGAATCATCAGACATTTATGGCAGTATTTGAACCAAGCTTCTGGGTGCTGGGACTGGGATAGGAGTCCAAATTTTGGCATTCTGGATGGTTAGATATGCGTTTAAGTTCAGGGATGATTCTGTAGATAGCTCTGTTGAAATATTTGTTCAATGGAGATGGTCTGGGCTGCCCACACAGGGAAGCTGAAAATGCTGCAGGCAGTCTCTTCTATTAGTTATTTTTGTATTTTTCTAGAGACTTGCAAACCAAAGCAGAAGTGATTCTGAAGAGTCACTTAATATTGTTGCAATTGCTTAGCTTCCATTTCCCCCAAACACAGTAAGAAACAAACTCAATTAAGATAGACAACGTTCTTAAATATTCTTCTTCATGAATTTTGTTGTTTAGTTTTTAAAAGGCTGTTTCGCCAGATGGCGCTTTTGTAGTTTATTTGTGCTTTTATTGGATTGTGTTGGATGATTTGGAGAGCATCTTGGGTACAGTATTTCCTAGCTTTAAAACTTTAAAATCTGTTTTCTGTAGGTGTCTGAAATATACTGGTCTGTCAGCTACTAGCTGATGTCACTTAGCAGATACCTCAGCAGCAAATCCTAGTTTGATAAAACAATCAATTCCCTGAATCCAAATATGACAAGTAATTCTGAGGAGTGTCCTTTCAGTTGTATTGAGATCTCTTACTTTTACTGAAGAATAGCTTTGTTTTATTTGCAATGAGGAGCCTTGATGAAATTCAGTCTGGCAGTGCGAAATAGCAATACTTCTGCAGTATTATAACTCTGTACACTCTAAAGAAGAGATCAGTGAATTGAGTATTTAAGACAGCAGTCTTAACTCTTTAATGAAGCATGAATTCCTGCCTAGGTTCTGTCAAAGTTGTTACACAGAAGTCCCCACTGCTTGCTCTGGGTTTTTCTCTGTTGTAATTTGTCTGACATTTCAAGTAGTTAACACCAAATTTATCTGAGTATAGTGCTAGTCTGTTATGGCTGTAGGTTCAAAGAATAAACCCTCTATGGACAATGGCTATGCAGAAAGCAAGGCCAAAGATGGGGAATTCTGCTATTGTCTGCAGCACATATAGAAGAAATGAGTGATGAACTAGGGAAGACAGTGAATTTTAAACTGATTTGTATGGGAAAAACAGTTCTGCATATCGTATCCAGATTCATAGTTGATATACAGGGACCTAAAGCCATCTAGATCAGTGGACTTAAAGAAATTTCCATAATTGTAATATTTTGAGCCAGGTTGCCTAAGTCATCATAAGCTTTATGTTCAGAATTGAGCAAATGGCTTTATAAGAATTCACCTTAAAGCCAGTGTCCCCTGACCCCTCTAAGGATTATGCATCCAGCAGCGAAGTGAAAAAATAAGAACATTCTTCATTCCCTTTGATTACCATCTGCCTAAAATATGTGCACTAAGTATCTTCGCCTATCTCCTTTTCAGGGAAAGCAGTGTTTCCTTTTAAGTGTGCACAGACAGGGAAAGCGAAAATCGCCACAACAGACTGAAGGGATAATTGTTATTGACAGACAACAAATACAGGACTTCAACTGAAGGAAGACCCATTGCTTACATGTGTAAGGGTAACTTATGTAGTATGAGGCACTTTCCATAGCATAAGCACAAATGTGATGGAAGGCCCGGTTTCCTCATCCTTATCACCTACTAAATTTAGTGAAAATAGTGCATCATCCCTCTCAAGACCTTCTGGAAAAGTCTAAACAAACACTGTGCAGCCATCCTTGTGATGACATTGTAAATACATCTATGACTTTGGTGCTTGAGGAGAATATTCTGTAAGACAAAACACACACACCTAACAGATGAGGTAATTTCTTTCCTTTTGGACAGCAGGTTACCTAAAATTGACATAATGTGCATTAAACACAATGTGCATTAAAAGATTAAAAACATGTCTTAGCCATCTTTCCAGATCCATGATTCAGAGACATCAGCCAAGTAAAAAGACTCTTGTAGATAATTCTGTCAGCCATGAGTCAGGAATGATTAGTGCAAAACAGAGAAAGTTTCACTACTGGTATTAGGGGACAGGTCAGGAGTTGCTGCTGCTCACCAGCAAAATTATCATAATCACAATTTCTTGTATTTTTCTCAGGAACGTGATGGTGTCCCAGAGAACCTGGACACATGTTTATGATCTCTAAAAGAACGTCACTCAATCTGACAGGACAGGGTACTAACAGGGAAGTTGGGCATGCCTTCCCTTCAAAATGACGAACACATAGATAAAAACACAAGGATACTTCGTAGAAAACGACCATTGCTACCTATACAGGCAAAGAAGGAGCTGGACTGGAACTGCATATACTTCTTTCAGCCTTACCTACTTTTCATGCATTTCTTCTAAGAACCTTCAAAGCAAGAGGGGACTTGCCACAATGAAAGCATCACTTCATACAAAGCCTGGCCAGTGTGTTTGTGAAGCACAGTGATCCCTCCCCTGTGTGATTATGTCTTCATGTAATTCAGAAAATGTAATTTTAGGAAAAACTGTTATGGAATAACGTGAAAATTTTCCTACTGTATGATAATTCTGCTCAAGTACTATGAAGCCAGTACTTATCTGCATGTGTTTATAGATTACTAGAAGGGGACTTAATAGGTGAACCTCTTCAGATACCATATGAAGACAAACATCTTACCTAGAAAGTTAATATTCTTATAAAGGTTCCTACTTTCAGACTGCAGTTTACAGCCTCCATAACTTTTAGTAGGGTGTCTTGGCCTTCTAGATATCTTCTTTACTGTCTGTTCTTTTGAAAAGCAGGAAAGGTTAGGAAGGTACCTTGAACTTGGGGAAAGGATTGTTTCAGGTTCAGACTGAATTATGTAGGTATTTGTGTTCTATTTTGCCAGAGATGCTGATTCTTCTCACGTTATAGCATGATCAATAACATCTAGTAATACCTCAAATTCTACCACTTACATATGTCAGTGTTTAAGTCAGTAAATATTCAAGAACCAGCAATACAGAACAAAACTATGCATACTCCAAGTACAAGTGCCAGGCTGAGAGGCTTTTAAGTGTAAGCACTTTATATGTTAAATAAGTTGTTGCAGTTCTATACAAAAAATATAGTAATGCATATTGCTCATGATGAGTAGGCACACCGACCTCTCAGCTTCTGTACATGGGAACAGTGCATAATAGAAGAAGGTACAATTTCTTCTGTATGTAGAGTTCAATGGTGAAAAGAAGAATGCCTTACCTGCTGTGGCTTAATAATTGTCTCCAGGGCTCATTTATGCAGACAAGAGAAGGCACAAAGGTTATAAATGTTGCTTTACACCTTTTTAAGGGTACAGAGAATAAATTGACTTAGCTATATAGTTTAGTGATGTGTTTTCCTCAACTGCCACAATGAATATGAATGTCACTATCAAGTACACATTGACTTACAGTTACTGAATGACAAAGCCAAGATAAGTGGTAGCCAGAGATTGATGGGAGACTGAAGAGTTTTGAAAATGTCTCTTTCTGGGAAAAGAACACAATAACAAAACAATCATTTTCGTATTAAAAGAGGAGCTACATTATCCTTGATGCAAGGGATTCGGTAGTACACTAGCACAGCTCATTCTGGATGTCATCATTAAGCAAGTGAAGGAAAAGAAGATTATCAGGACTAGTCAACCTGGATTCACCAAGGAGAAATGCCTGACCAATCTGGTGGCTTTCTATGATTTCATGAATGGCTGGGTAGATGAGGGGAGGGCAGTGGATGTTGTCTACCTCAGTTGCAGCAAGGCTTTCGACACTGTCTCCCATAACATCCTCCTAGGGAAGCTCAGGAAGTGTGGGCTGGATGAGTGGTCGGTGAAGTGGATTGAGAACTGGCTGAATGGCAGAACTCAGAGGGTTGT
>Ga0065711_1011677_pt1 | contig 15036 bp, 5 predicted proteins | sample Hoacrofraction12_FD_59098 | JGI IMG/M metagenome (GOLD analysis project Ga0065711, IMG submission 59098) | Hoatzin crop microbial communities from Cojedes, Venezuela - Epithelial fraction 12 v2 (version 2) | ecosystem: Host-associated > Birds > Digestive system > Esophagus > Crop | place... | reverse complement strand
GGGCAGCGAGGCTGGGGAGGGCTCTGGAGAACAAGTCTGATGGGGAGTGGCTGAGGGAGCTGGGGCTGTTCAGGCTGGAGAAGAGGAGGCTGAGGGGGACCTCATCACTCTCTACAGCTCCCTGACAGGAGGGTGTATGGAGGGAGGGTTGGTCTCTTCTCCCAGGTAACCAGCGATAGGACGAGAGGCGATGGCCTCAAGTTGCATCAGGGGAGGTTTAGATTGGAGATCAGGAAAAATGTCAAGTGGTCAGGCCTTGGACCAGGCTGCCCAGGGCAGTGGTGGAGTCCCCATCCCTGGAGGTGATCAAAAACCAAGTAAATGTGGCACGTGGGGACATGTTTTAGCAGGCATGGGGGTGTTGGGTTGACAGTTGGACTTGATGATCTTAGAGGTCTTTTCCAACATTAATGATTCTATGATTCCAGCCATCTAGCTATTTCACATCAGTTACAAACAGGACGTGTGGGAAGTCAGATGCAAAATCACAGCAAAATATTTGTGGTTAGGAACTTGAAGGAGATCAAACTCAAGGAAGCTAAGGAGGAAGATATAAATATTGGCACCTGTGTGCAGCCAACTTGCTGTTATTGAAAGGGTGTTGAGGGTAAGGTTGCACACAGCCTGTTCTAGCACCAAAGCATATCTTTATGTGGTGACAGCTAGAAGTTGAGTAGGGTTGATTCTTTTGTTCAGTGATGCTAAATTCAATTAAGATCCTAATTGTGTGGTAACCTCAAGTGCTGAAGTGCTTTGTTGTGCATGAGTTGTTAAGAGGCTCAGAGACGCATCAGAATTCTGAGCTTTCTGGTCATTTCCGCGCAGGCACACTGTCTTGAGTTAGGTCTACCATGGTAAAAAGTAACAAATAGAAGAGAATCTGAAAGGATGAATTACAGCTTTGAGAGACCAGAAAAGTTGCTTATGGTAATGTTCTTTCTTAGTTCCTCTTTTAAAAATCAAATATGTTGCAATGAAGAGGAATGTCCTGAAAGACAAAGGCGTGATCCATACATACAGCATGTTGTGACATGTAGCGAAGAACATGCTGTTTGCTAATTAGTGCTATCGTCTGGGATTCTGCGGCACGACAGCTGCAGAAACACGTTGCTGAACCGTGCATATGTGAATTCTGTGTTTTGAGCGGTGCTGCAATGCCTGGCAGGAGACAGCAACGTATGGAGAGATCTTTGGTGAACAGTCTCACCTCCTCTAGATACTGGCCGACAAAGGAAGTACTGTTCCTCTCTTTCACACTTTTTATTTCTGTGCATGTTCTTAGTTGTTCAGGGTGTGATTTCATTGTGTTAAATTGCATACTTTTTAAGAAAACTGTATTTACAGTTATTTTCAGGCTGGGGATGGAAGCATATACCTGCCAGGAAAATACTTGCAAAATACTGCATGCAAGTGCTGAGCAGACTAGTCTATTAAGTTGCTTTTTAAGTTGAACCCTTGCTTTGCAGATTAGAAAACAGCGGCAGGAGAAAGCAACAAAATTCTTCTTTAGAAAGTGCCTTGATAAATAAAACTCCCCATCTTAGTAAAGAAATCTGTTCCACATGCATAGCTGATTACACTCTGTTTCCCAGCTCTAGCGACAAGTACTGCTTAGTGCTCTTAGTTCTGTGTTATTACCAGTTTCAGCGACAGTTAAGGGAGGGCAAGTCAGGCTGTTCTTTGTATGTTTTGTCAGAGGATTTGACTTCATGTGAACCTGGTATGCCAATGAAACTCATCACAACATACTGCTGAAGGCAAAATTGCCTGGTGCTACTGGGATGCAAGAAAACCAGGTTCAACATCAGTGCCCAGAGCTCCTCATAGACATGGCAAATAGGAAAAAGTAGCTTGTTTTGAATTTGGCAGCTGAGCGCTCTGGTTGCTCCAGCAGACTCTAAGCAGGGAGTGTTTGCAGAGTTTCCTCGCTGTTACCTTACTGCTGGTACCAAAGAAATGAGAGCAAGGACTTGGAGGCACCTGGCCCCATACTCTGACTTCCTTTTCATAACATTTGGGACAGTCATGACTAAATCTGTTGGAAAACCATGGGGATATGCAGGAAGGGACTCTGTGATGAATTAGAAATAAACTGTAGAATATTTATAATCTCATATAAATAAACACACTGAACTACAGAGCACAGAGGCATGAAAAGTTTGTAATGTCTGGATTTTTGTTTTGATTTCAGCTCATTCAGACAAACAAATTGAAACATTATCCCAGCATCCATGGAGACTTCAGCAATGACTTCAAGCAGCCATGTGTTGTGTTCACTGGACATCCCTCTCTTAGATTTGGGGACGTGGTTCATTTCATGGAGCTATGGGGAAAATCTAGCTTGAACACTGTTATATTCACGGGTAAGTAAAATGCAGTTATCTTTATCAAATTAACAATAGATTGTGCACTCTGGTTAAGTGTGGCCACATCCTAGGGGCTTTACTCATTTGTTCCGGGGCAGAAGTTTCTGACTTCGGTAGGAGCTCATCCAAATTAAGACCCCAGGATTGACTGTAGGGACAAATGTAATTATTGTGCCATTTAATTGATTTTAGTCCTGCGGAGCCAACGTTTGCCATGCAGAGTCCATTCCTGCCATTTCTAAGCAAAACCTTTGTTATGCACAGCAGTAAAATGCCTGCAGGAAATTAATTTTTGGATTAAAAGCAGCTGGCTGCAAGTTAAACCCAGGCAAGACCTAATTGATGCTGGTCAGAAAGGAGAAACACTTCTTCTCTGTATTCTGTTGGAAACACAAACCTTGCCTCATCCTTTCTCCTGCCCTTTCATCAAAACCTCAGGCAACCAGACAGTCTGTTTCTAAAGTTGTTGCTGTCATCTCTGCTGTTTCAGAAGTGTGCACCCCATACAGACCTGGCAGTAGTGATCTATGCTGTTGCTGCCTTTTGGCTGAGCTTTTTTCATGCCAGACAGGCACATTTGTATCTGAAGCTGAAGGTACAGCTCTAGCTAATACCCGGGGGAGCCGTTTCTTTTCTCAATGAGTCAGGCTGCCAGGGGCACAACAGGTCTTTTAAGTTCCTCCGCTTCTCCCAGTCTGCTTCTGGTGCTGACTCTACTTTTAATGGATTTAATGAATCAAGCCCTATCTCCCTCAGAATGAGCTGTGGTCTGAGATCCACAGGGCAGCTGCATCCTGGGACCACACCAATCATTAACAGCAAGACCGGGTATTTCAGAGAGAATGTGAAGCTTTCATGAAATCTAGTAGAGGGGATATCTTCCAGAGTTTGATCTCCTTAAAAATACTTCAAGCCCTTGCCTCAAACTGACATGCTGTCCAGGTGCCTCCTCTTTATACCCAATGCATCATCCAAACAGAACCCTACAACAGGCACTCTTCAGCTCTGAGAAGGGAAATAATCCTTTAAGCCAGTGCTACTGGTTTTATGTATAACAAGCTCTGATATAATTGCCAATGAGTTATATATAACTTGGCCAGATAAAAAAGGTGTGGATTTTGGACTAGGACAAAGTAATTAGAAATGGGGAGGAGAACACTGAGTAACTGATCAAACCTACTCCCGCAGCAAAGGCGTGATGGAGTCCCACTGTTAAGCTTATTTTCCTCTTCTTTTTAGTGAATAGGACTGCTGGAAAGCACATAACCTCCTAAAGAAAAGAGAATTGGGAAGGGGTTATTTCCTTCCTTCTTTGTTTTCTTAACTGTGGACTTGAGGCTAGTGATGAGCAAGTCCCTTTGACTCTTTCACAATATTGGTACCACGAAGTGTCACTGTATCATGATACTTTTAAACCAATTTGGAAAGATTTAGCAAAGTGTGTCATTAGCCCTGCTGCAAGGGGAGGGAAGATACAAGGGGGTTCCTGCTGAGCAGGTAAGACACTTAAATCTAGACTGTGTTTGGGCTTGGAAGTGGTGCGTGGTACCACAGCACTAACGTCATAGCTGTTACGGTACCCATCACTCCTGACCTTGGAGGCAGTTTCGGGAGATATGCCTTAATTACAGTAATTGGTAAAACTGAAATATAGATATGCATTACCTTGAAAATAGTGAATTCTACTCCAGTTGGGCGTTCAATTAAAACCAGGGTGTATAGACCCTCTGCCAGGTTGTGCAGAGGAAATCAGTGGCATAAAGCATGTTCTGAATGTGCTACCCGCCGTCAGCGAGGGTGACAGAGACTGGCCTTTAATGGCAAGAACTCTTATTCTGTGCCTTCTGGTAAGGAGAGCTAATTGACCTTTCAGTATTAAAATGTAATCTTTCTGTGAAATGAGGGAATAGAGCCGTCCTCTATTAGAGCATAGCCCTGACAAGTTGTTAAAGCAGCTGAATGGCNGTCGTAACGACCTGTGGGTACATTAGGTCACGAGCTTTGAGACTCGTTCCCAGTTTATACTCCAAATAAAACGCCAGTTGAGATCTGCTTTGGTTGTAGTGACCTTGGAGTGCGCAGTGATTCCAGGTGCTTGTGGTGGTTTGTTTCCTAAATTTGTCTTAGCCNTGGCTTTTCGACTGCAGCTTCTCCCTCTGTCTGTAGGCATATCCACTCGGCAGGACGCTCCTGCTTCCTCATGGCTGGCGCAGCTGGAACAAAGACAGCTTTGTCTGCAGAAATTCCGAGCAGATTAAATTCTTCTGTTCGTAGTATCTCCAGTGGAAATCTGAAGCACCTCCACTGATGCACAGGATTTTTATTATTTAATTATCTAGCTTCTCCTGTCTTAAGACAAAATCTCCTGTAGCTATGAAATAAATTTGGTCCATTGAAACAGTATGTGATAGCAGATGATGTTCTAGCTTTTCCTCTGCAAGACTCCTAGTTTCTAGTAATTAGGACCTTTGAGCACCAGGCCGTGCGGTATTGTTATCATGAGACTGCTTGTTCAGTCCACAGGAGCTAGGTGGTCTCCACCTTTCCAATTTGTAATGTAAAAAACAACTACGAGAGAATATAGAGTAAAACAGCAGCTGCGGCCAGTGGACAGGACACCAGCTGTGAGTGAGCTGTTGTGCTGCTCTGCTTGCTTGTGTCATCTGCGAATGTTCCCGCTGAAGCAGTACTGAATACATTATTGATTAAAAATATTGAATGCCACTAAGCTGCAAAGAAATTGTAAAAGAAAACATGGTAGAAAGAAGTCTGCTTCTTGCTCTGTCTCTGATAACAGCAATACTTTAAAAACTAGCTCTCTAGGAGATCCTAAAAACAGCTCGTGTGTGCCGCATTAGTGCTGTACAGTGGAAGATTTTATAACTCAGTGTCACACAGTAGTAAATCAGAAGTCTTGGGGGAAGAGCTAAAGACCTGTAATTCTGTTAGAAAAAGTCAATATGTGTCCTTGACAGGCGCTGTCTCCCATACGACAGGTGACTTTGGGTTTTTGGTAGTTTCAAAGCAGCTATTCCTTTATGTCACATGAGTTCACTATCAGACTAGCTCAAGTTTTGTTTTTCACACGTTCTAAATCTTCAAAGTCCTCTGTTAGAATTCCTTCATTAGAATTTCTCCCTTTTCCAAGGCTACTTATGTTCTTATTAGTTGTTCAGAGGGACAGTAGACTGGATGCCATTTTGGGTATCTGTAGATTATCTGAACCTACTGGGTCAAAAATACTTAGTCTGAACAGGTGCTGCCTCATGGCATTCTCAGGTACAAGCAGTCAGATTTCTGTGTCGTCCACAACCCTAGATGGGATGGCAAAGCTCTCTTCTGATAACTTTTTAAACTTACCATTTGCAATTTCACTATACATCTCTAGCAGAGGACCTGTGCCTGACTAAAGTTTTCTGGTTTCCCCAAGGAGTTTTAAAATGCCTTTGGACTGAACTATAATTGACCACTGATCATTCTTCAACTAGCTGCTATCTCAGTATTCTTATTTTTAAACTATTATTCATTGCTATTAAACTTACTCCCATTAAGTCCCATTTTTCACATTGATATTTTTAGGCTTTGTTTCATTGCCACTAACACATCTGCTTTTAACTAGCGTGGCTTTTTGCCCAGTGTAATTTTTATTTTATGTTTGTGGATTCGTGGCTTTTTGGGCATCTAGTAAGATATTCTTGTACAATTATCATTTTTTGTTAATATTTCTCACTTTGATGTTCCCAGGCAGTTATTCTGACAATTGCTTTAAACTTGGGAAAATTATCCCTTTGACAGTTCCAAACATATGTATCGTTGGCTGATGCTATATTCTGTTCTCACAGAGTAAATATAACCACATCATGATCACTGGTACTTAGCCAGCAGCAGTTTTTAGGGCTAGCAATTAACTTATATTTATCAGTAGAAGAAAGCCCAATATTGAATGTCGGCTGCCATGCTGGGCGCTGAACTTCCTGTGGTAAAGTTTTAAGGACATTTTTTCCTGTTGTCTACATGAGAAATCCAGCCAGTGCTCTCCTCAGGGTGATGTAAGACCATAGAAATGTCTGCCTAAATCTAGACTGAAGTCTCTGTATTTAGGTTTCCTTTAAGTTCATCCTTTTACACAGCCTGAGCAGATACCAGAGAGATACCTCAAACTGGATTCTAGCGAGGCTTGGTGGTTCGCAACTGTGCTTCACTCTGCTGGTTGTCCTTTGAGGCCCTGTGCTTCAGAATAGTCTAGCAGATAAGTCTTTCATGCATCCCTTTCTCTTTTTCTCATTCTGTACTTACCAAACTAATACCAATTTTTCTTTTTCTAGCATTTCCATTATGCGATCCATTCCACAGTTATGTCAGGTAGCTAGTGATGGCATAAGCTTTTCCATGTCAGTAGTTGGTGACCCCCAGAATCAAGTGGCTACCTGTATGCTACAGCGTGTCACGTCAGAGACCTTCGTTTTTCATTCACCAAATTTTTCTGTAGTATTCTAAATGCAGTATTACTCTCTGTGTGAGTAAAAGTCCATTCAGCGCGTGACTTTTCCCCGGCAAACCTCTAATCTGATTTTTATAAGTCAATAATAAGAGTGCAAAGGGAAGTTGAGACTTGCTAGGTCTAATCAAGATTCCAGCTAATAAAGTTATCACAGCCCGTCTCTCCTCCTGGATAGCCCCTGTCGTGAGCAACCTTCAGTTCGTCCTGGCCTGAGCCAGGCTGGCGCAACTGTAAAAAGCCCAATTGCCTGTCCCTTCAGCGGGAGAGCTCCCTGCAGGTCCTCTTGGGTTGTGTTAAAATTTGGACCCACCAGTCTAAACATGGAACTTCGATTAAAAATAACCCCACATACATATATACTGTAAGGAAAAAGGGGAGTTGGGAGGCAGTGTGGCTGTAGCAGCGGACATTGGTACAGGCTTATCAAAATACAGTCTTTATGCTGCATTTTTGTCATAGTGAAAAACAAGCTGACATTTGGGTTACCTTATGATACCAAAAATGTATACATCTTGCCTTCTTTTACAGGATCTGATTAAACATACGAGATTATGTTTTTGTCTTGATTAAATTTGTTATAAAAATCATGCAATAATGTGTTCAAATGGAATAGTATTGCTTGGTTGCTTGATTAAGGTAAGACTAATTGTGGGCATAATTTTCATCAAATTAACTGAAAATAACGGGTGGGGGAAGGAAGAAGAGAGATCTGTACAGAATTAACATTGCTGAACAAAAGCTTGTCTAGGCTGGAATGTGGAATCAGAGAGGAATTGGGCCATCTTTGTTCTTAACAGGCATTCAGTGTTTTCAACATTTCTCTTTTCAGAACCAGACTTCTCTTATCTGGATGCCCTGGCTCCTTATCAGCCTTTGGCGATGAAATGTGTTTACTGTCCCATTGACACAAGACTGAATTTTATTCAGGTGTCTAAACTACTCAAAGAAGTCCAGGTAATGAACTTCTGTTGCCTTTTTGTATGTTTCTTCACACATCTAAAATAAATAGGTCAATTGTGAACAACTGTTAGGTTAAACAGTAGCAAAATCAAGACAATACCCAGATTTTTTTTGCATGAGAGAGCACACAGCATTGAGCTCTGCTTTATCATCCTGCTCCAAAATGAATACAGAGTGATGGCCAATCTCTGCACAGAGTGCTGGAAGATCCTGACAAGCTTAAAGCACAGAGCAAATGGTGTGTACAATCCTTTCCTCCTTTTTAGGTACATATAGTCATAATCACCTTTTCATGTTTGTATAAACAAGCCTGGAGGTGTCTAATACAGTCTTAATGTAAAGGGTACCAAGTGCTGAGTATCCTCAGCACCCTCAGCTTTAACCCATTCTCTGCTCTTTATCCTGCAGTTGATACTTGCTTTGGTCCTGGCACTGCTGTTCTGGAGTTCCACTCCCATGTTTCTTCCAAATCCACTGCTTTCCTTACTCCATTTGCAAAACCCAGACGACTTCTGTCTAGGAGCAAGGCCAGAACATTCACGTAGTCTCTGCTTTCCCATTTTGGCTGTAGCGGCCTCTCATTGTCCCTCCAATTTGTTTCTAATGAAATTTGCTTTCTGACTCATGACGTAATTAAAATAATACCCAGGTTTCTTCCTGCCTGAGCTTTTCCCTTTGATCTGTCTTCAACTTGCTGAACACAAGAATACATATTCTTCCAAACCTCATAACAATGTCTACGTCGTTTTATCTGTTGGTGGTGGTGTTTTATTTATTGTTCTGTGACCCGGCTTGTCGCTGCACAACTGATAGCAATTGCCATTGCCTGTGTTTCTGACAAGCACCTTCTTCCATGTTACTACTGAAGTATAATACTGTTTCCAAAACAGTTTGCAAGAAATACTGTCTTGTCCTTTGGCTTCTTTCAATCCTGCAGCGATCCGTGTGGCAACCAGCCTGTTTATTCTTTGTTAAGATGTTGCTGACAAGTGGTGAAAACTCAAGAGCTGCTTATTTTGCTAATGGTTTTGCAGCCTTGCACATTGATACATCTGCCTCACCCCATGCCATTTTGTGATATTCTCCACCACTTCTGCCGTTGGCTCCCATTTTAGATGGCAAGGGTTTGGAAGATAGAGCTATTGAGTATTCTTTTTTTTCTCTCCTGACGGCAGCTAGCATGACTGCTGATATTGAAGTGATGATTAAAGACACAAATTTGAGCCTTGTTGCTCTGGGCACTGTTGTATACAAAGCAAAGACTGCCTGCTCCTTGACCAGTTTGTTCCAATCCTGACTGGATCTTCCGGATTGCATCTTTTGGGTGTTGTTTTCATACAAATTAATCAGCTTGCTAACAACAATCTGCAAACGTCCTGATGGCAAGGATTACTACTGGAGGGCAGTGCACAGAATGAACCGAACATTTTTGTAAGTCACCGCGCTCTTCTTTTCCAGCCTCTCCACGTCGTTTGCCCGGAGCAGTACACTCAGCCGCCACCCACGCAGTCTCATCGCACAGACCTGATGATAGACTGCCAGCCTCCGCCCATGTCCTACCGCAGAGCCGAGGTGCTGACTCTTCCCTACAAGCGGCGCTACGAGAAGATCGAAATCATGCCAGAAGTGAGTAATAAAAGTGGGGAAAAAGGTGGTGGCTTCCTGCTCGTACAGCCAGATTCAAGCTACTGCTTCCGTAGCCCCTTCGACTGAAGGTATCTTGTGGCTGTGATTGACTGTTGACTATGATCATGTAAAGCACTTTCAAGTGGAGGACTAAGAAGGAAGTATTTTTGAGAGAGAATTTCACCATGTAAACTAATGGGAATTGAAAGAAAATGTTGTGGGCAAGCAAAAAATATGTTCAGGTTAATTGTCCTTTGCAAAGATATATCACATCTCAAAATACAGAACGAAGGGCAATCTCTGCGAGCCACCTGTGAGGCAAGCCAGTCATCTCCAGTTTAAGCATGAGTAAGTTGAGGCACTGCAGTTTGAATTAGTGGCCCAGGGCTGTGGAAAGGATCCAAAAAATCTGGGAGTTAGTAGCCAGGAGTTGTGTTTCTCCTTCCCCAGCTGTACCTGCCATGAGAAATACCCTTTCCCTTGAGGAGCAATATTCAGGCTTCTGTTAAGGGCGTAGTAGTGAAATGGCTCGTTTGTGTTACAACAGTTTCAATAAATGGTTAATTCCTACAGACTGCTCAAGTCCAACAGGTTAATGGGTTGCCTGTAGCCATCTGTAATGTGGACTACTTATGCCCGCAACATCTATTAATAATTTATTAACCCCATGAATCAAATAGAAATGTACCCGTAATACAAAGGGTGACCCATATTCTAACAGACATGATCTTAAAATATTTTTCTGACAATTCAGTCAGCACAAGTGTGTCCTTGGATCAAAGGTGACAGTGGCTTTTTATTAGCAGGCGTTACTGCCCTTTGGAAACTGCCAAAGATGTCAGTCTGCTTTTCTTCAGAGAGCAGAGGGAGGAAGTACCCTTAGTTAAGCCAACCGTGAAGTACAGAACTGGTACCCATGTAACAAAATAACAAAATCCCCCAGCCAGTCGGCAACACCCGTTCCTGCCATTTCGCATGTCTGCTTTGTGCATCGGTTCTGGCAGGAGCCTGCCAGCTCACTGGTTAAAGGACTGCCAGAGACAAGGAGGGATTTTTTAATTAGAAAATATACTTGGATGTAACTCCATCATGTCATGTATATTTAATTGTTTGGCAAATTTGCATATTTATTGGATCCCATTAAACCTAAAACTAGTAAAACGTGGCTTCCGTTCAGCAGCATGGGAAAAACAAATTTTACTTTCTAAGTGCAGAGAGCCAGCACATGGCTTACCTATTATTTAGATTCCGCTGAAGCTTTGGGTTTTCTCCAGAAGTGTGAGGGTGTAAGTGAGCCTTTGTATGTGAGCCTTTCCCTTGTGTCAGCCCCGTGAAGGGGGTGGAGACCAGCTTTCCCTGCAAACAGAATGCAAATTAGCACAGATGCTACAGATGAATATTCACCAACCCTTTTACATTTTGAAGTTCCTGTCAAGAGGGAGTGCTGTCTAAAAGACAGCTAGGCTGGTCCATGGGAGCCACAGGTTCGGTTTCCTGCCCTGTCAGAGTCTTCCTGTGTGACCAGCACAAGTCTGAACCACAAAACACGGCTCACACTGGAAAGGGATAGCGAAAGGACACCGAGGACTACAGAGTTCCCTGGCAGAGCTTATTAGTGCCGTGCTCATGGAGCTAGGCTGCATCTGAAAACAAGTCAGTATTTCTCTTGTTAGCTTGGCAGTTTGCAGCAAGATCCCTTACACTTGAGGCTCAAGAGGCCGTGTGGATTCAGCCTCATTGTCTGTCACCAATGTGGAAATGCTCTCCATTTCTCAAACCCAGATCTCCAGTGGTTTTTGGGTGCTGTCTGTCACTGAAGCAAGTGGATTCTACCTATACCTCTAGGTAAAACAGTGCATAGAAATAAGAGCACTTCCCAAAACTGCTGAGATGTTGGAGGGAGGATGCACTGTAGACAATGCGGTATTCATCAACCTGGGAATGGGTATCAAAGAACCACGTAGAAAATAAGAGCTGGTTTCTTTTGCATTCGTTGTAACTTGGAGAGTTCAAGCAGAAAGCTGCACAGACAGGAATATTGATGGAAATGGCCCTTTTTTCCTATAACAAATAACTTCAAATTATATTCATACAGGAGTTCTAATTTCAAAGCTATCTGTACTCAGGGAGCAGAAGTATCTCATGTGATTTTCCATGTCCAGGTATTCTCCCTGGTTCCAAAGCTGCACTTAACCAACTTGTTGCAAAAAGCTACTTGGTATGTAATGCTGCTCCTGAAAAGACTTTTTAAGACAATACAAAAATTAGAAAGACCGGATCATCTCTGAGACTTTCAGGAAAGCTGTTGTCCTTCCCCACTGGTGTCGAGAGGTAGCGTTTGCTTGCCTCAGGGGGTTCTTTGAGAGTTAGACCCGTTAGTGGTTGTGTGCGACTCGAGGCTGTTAATAGGGTGCCATTCCCCAGCACTGATGTGCTAGTCACCCTCAAAATGAGATCTTGCTCATTCTTTTAAAGGGAGCTTGCTAGAGGAATTGCAATGCCAGATTTGTAGTGATCACAGACTGTCTCCCCAGGAAAATCCCTGTTTCACCATGTGTTCGTCACATCACCGTGTGAGACTCGTTTTTGCCTCCAGCTTGACCTGCGGAGTGGTGATAAGGCATGGGAGGGGTGGTACGTTGTCTCCCACCCTCTCTGACTTTGGTCTTTGAATCTTAGCAACGTAGCTCATTGCTGCGAAGTTTAACTGTGTAATCTCTCCTACTATGTGTAACCAGTCACACCACTCAGTCCCAAAAGATCGTTGTTTGGTTTTCAAATAGATGTAAGAAGGAGGAAAAGACTGTCTTTCTCTGGGGCCTGTATTTTCTTTGATGCTAACCCCCTAAATAAGCACCTTACCTCCCTAATAATTTTTATGTGCCATCTGCATGGCTTGCCTCATTCCCTCTCTCAGCGGTAGAGCCCTGTCTGTCTGTCCCACTGCAGAGGGGTCATCAGGATGTTGGTTCTGAGAGGCAGACAGAGATGGCCAGTTGGTTTCAGGCAGGGTTTACACAGTGGTGGCTAAAAATGGCAGGAGCTTCCCCTTCTGCTGGGTGGGTTATGCAAGACAGGATTGCAGATATGATAGAAGAGGCTCCCTGGTGGAGGCTATTTACTGGTTAGCATTAACCAGCCCCTTTTCAGTAGTTTCATCCAGGAAGACTTTTTAATGGTGCCTGAATAGATAGGAATTTCCATACTGCAAGGAAAGGGCAGTTGTTTGATCTGGGCTACCACCAGCTCTAGGGTTCGGTGAAGGCTTAAGTGGCAATTGGAGAGGGTATTTTATAGCTTCTAGTAAACCTTGCAAATGCTTGTTATTTGTCAAAACCATGTCAGCCAAAAATGGAAAGATGAAATCCACCTTGGGAAAAAAAGTTAATGCTAGATCTGCTCCAGGGCTAGGACTTGGGTCTAAAGCACAGCTAAAAGTCTGATAAAAGAGCGTCTTCTTCAATGAAGTCCTGATCAGGACCCCTCCAGGGCTCTCCTGGCATCCACGGTCCTTTCTCAGAAGTGAACATGTGCTCAAACTTCTGCCTCAATTCTTAAAGCTTTTGAAAACCAAACAGTTGGCTCAGCATGGTTTCAGTCAATATAGACTGACGGTACGGTGGTGTGAAATTTCCTTTCCAAAACTGTTTCACTGGTTCAGATTCTGGCCTGTCAGACTGATGCAGATTTACTGATACTGCTGGAGCTTGTCTACATTTCAGTCACTTCACCGCAGAGCAAAGTCAGGTCAAGCAGGACTGTTGTATGGTGATGAGATTTACACTCAGAGCAGCCTTTGTTTAGAGAGAGGTCTTAACAGTCCCAAGGCACCAGGCTGGAATGGCTCTCAGAGGTGTTGTGGAAACCTTTACACTTTAACTAATTTGTTCTTCTCGACATCTGCCTTTCACTTTAAAAAATAATAAAAAAAAGACTGCTTCCTGGAAATTGGTTGGGCATTGTCTTTTCACAGGAGAACGGTGGGAAAATGGAAAACACCTTCTGGAGCAAACAGATAAATTAAACAGTAGTGTTTGAGCAAATAATGTGCCTCCAGTTTAATTACGGCTGAACAATGGTGCGGATCTCTTGGCTTCAGCAGCAGACTGGCTTCAGCGAGGGCGCTGTGTTTTTAAAATAATCGCTTTGCAAGTTCTTCGGGACAGTGGGCAGTACAGGAGAGTGTGAATGTGCAATGCACAGCCTGACATGAAATGAAATTATAAGGAACTATTGCAGAGAAGCATTAGGAAAAAAGCCACTTGGCAGCCCATTATAATTCTGTAGCTTTCACTCCACCCTCCACTTCTGCTGTCTTGACTTCTCTTTCCACATAGGATCTTGCCAATTCCTTTTTGAGAGAAAGGGAGGCAAAACATGGCTTTCATCTTACCTCCCCAGCTTCCTTCCATGTTTCAGTTTGATCTCTGTCTTTCTTCTAACCCTTCACTTATTTTGGTGACCACACATTCTCCAGTCTCCTGACCTCTCCATTCTTTTGCCCTTGACTGTTCTCCCTTGTATGAAGATGCCGTAGTCTCACCATAAAGTGAATGAAATATAACCATCCAGCTTGCTTCTGCTACTGTCATTCCTCCCTGCAACTCCAAGCTAGATGAGCTAGATGACCTCTAAAAGTCCCTTCCAGCCCAAAGCACTCTAAACTCACTGAATCCACTGTTGGTAAAATTGCCTAGAGTCCCTCCCCTTGTTCTAGCACAGGCCACCTTCTTCAGAGAATTCTCCTCCCTCCTTCTCTCTTTTGTGGGCTTAGAATGTGTTATCTCTCATTTCCTCAACCTTTTCCACCCACCCCCTCCCCCCAGCACCTTTTCTCTGGTCTGTCTCATCCACAGATTGTCCTGTTTAGACTGGTGAAACTCGGATTTGCTTTTCTGCTCCCAGCAGCCTTTGCCTGCCCATGTTAATATCTAGGTTTGTTTCTCCTTCATTTTTGATGGCTAGCTATACACTCCTTTTTAGCCAGGCACTTGCCTCTCTTTTCCCAATCAGCTTCAACTACATCCCATTCTGACTTGACTTTACTCACCAGCGCAGAGTAGAGGGGGAGGAGAACCTCCCTCAGCTTGCTGGCCACACTCTTCTTCATGCACCCCAGGAGACCATTGCTTGGCAACCAGGGCACACTGCTGGCTCATGGTCACCTTGTCGTCCCCCAGCACTCCCAGGTCCCTCTCCACAGAGCTGCTCTCCAGCAGGTCAGCCGCAGCCTGTACTGGTGCATGGGGTTGTTCCTCCCCAGGTGCAGGACCCTGCACTTGCCCTTTTTGAACTCCATCAGGTTCCTCTCTGCCCAACTCTCCAGCCTGTCCAGGTCTTGCTGGATGGCAGCACAGCCTGCCGGGGTATCCACCACTCCTCCCAGTTTGGTGTCATCAGCAAACTTGCTGAGGGTGCACTCTGTCCCTTCATCCAGGTCATTGATGAAGAAGTTGAACAAGACTGGGCCCAGTACTGACCCTGGGGAACCCCACTAGTTACCAGCCTCCAACCAGACTCAGCGCCGCTGATGACAACCCTCTGAGTTCTGCCATTCAGCCAGTTCTCAATCCACCTCACCGA
>Ga0065711_1009398_pt1 | contig 15036 bp, 10 predicted proteins | sample Hoacrofraction12_FD_59098 | JGI IMG/M metagenome (GOLD analysis project Ga0065711, IMG submission 59098) | Hoatzin crop microbial communities from Cojedes, Venezuela - Epithelial fraction 12 v2 (version 2) | ecosystem: Host-associated > Birds > Digestive system > Esophagus > Crop | place... | reverse complement strand
CCCCTAGCGGACGGACGGCGCCTCCGCTGAGGCCCGCGCCCTGCACCGCTCCCCTCGCACCCCGCCCGACCCCGCCAAGGGGCAAAGCCGCCGCCGAGGCAGCGTCAGGGGGGTCGTCACCTACCCCGACCCCATCCCTGCGGTTCTGCTCCCAGCCGGGCTCCCCGCGTCTGCCGCCCCGGAGCCGCGTCGCTGGGGGGTTCTTCCCCGGGTGCGGAGTCCCCTCGCAGGAGGTCAGCCGGTGCCTTTGGGTCTGAGGCGTTGATCTGACTCCAGCGTTAACCCAAGCCCTAACAAAAGCAGATTTTCTTAAACTCTGGCGCCTGGGGCGCGACAGCTCTTCCCAAATTTGTCAGCACTAATCATTTGAGACGCAGTCTTTCCTTTTGCCCCTTCCGCGTGCCCTTGGAGCAGCAGCTCCCTGCCCAGCAGCCGGCGAGCCGTGAAGAACACCACCGGCGCTGGCCGTTGCCATCGGGAAGCCGTGCGGATGGCCTTGCCTGGAGACCTCCGGCAGCAGCTTGCCGCAGGTGGGGGAACCGTTTCCGAATCTTTGGAGGAAATACGTGGAAGTGCCCGAGAGATCGAGGAGCGTGCCAAGCTCTCCTGGCTTCCGTCCTTGCCAGGCTTTCCCCCGCCAGGTGCGTTCCGCAGACCGCCGGCCTCTCTGCGCGGCTCCCCCGTTGCACCCTTTCCTCCAGCGTGGCCCAGTCCCGCGCGGCCGTACGGCGGGCTCGTGGGACGCACAGGGGGTTTGCATTTGGGTGGAAGCCGTGCCGTGGTGGCAGCTTTGAAACAACGCCAACAGCGAGACGTACGATCGTTGCCAGCCCGCACTCCTCCTTTGTTTCACAGTTAAAAGCTGTTCGGGTTCTCTTCTGTCCTGACTTTGGTCCCACTTTTGCTTCTGAATCACAAACTGGTGATGTCTTTATTTAAGCACCCATTACGATCATGCTTAAGCAATCGAAACTCTGAAAGCGTCAAGAGGCACGGTTTTAACCACCTTTTTTGGCAAAACATTTTAAATATATGCAAAGCTGAGAAAGTCACCTTGGTACCGACTCCCATAAAGGACAGATATGGAGCAGGTACATAGGCTCAGCTAACTTCCAGGTCTTAAATCTCTTTACACAAGCAAAGAGTTTTTTATATTTTGATTTTTTTTTGCAGTTTAGTAATATCTGGACCCTTTTTCGAACAAGAGAGAAAGAAACATTGTATGAAACAGGTCAGCCAGCTTTGGCAGAGATCTCGTAGATTTAACAGCGCATCATTTTGCGTAAATAAAGCTTAAGCAGTTGAGAATTTATTTGGCTTTTCCCAAGCTTTCGTCATATTCTTACGAGAAGTTACTAAGGAAACCAGGTAGGCACGGGGTAGAAGGTAGACTTCTGCCACGGGTTAGCGACTGCTTGAAAGACAAAGCATCACAGATAAACTGCCAGTTTTCAATTTGACCAAAAAGTTACCAGTAGCGATATCTCCTCTGTTGCGCCCTATAATTTAACCGAAAGTCACCAGAAGGGAATTGTACATCTGCGGGTTTTATCTGGTCGTTTACCCCGAGCAACGGGTTTCAGAGGAGGGAGAGCAGGGGAGGAAGGAGATCGGAGGCAGAGAAAGAGGCTGCTTCATTTTATCGTAGAATCATTAAGGTTGGGAAAGACCTCTGAGATCGTCGAGTCCCACCGTGCTCAAAATGCGCTGTGTGTTTGCTTCCAGCTGTCCCTCCCTCGCCTGCCGGCCCCCGGAGCAGCCGTGAGGTGCTTTGGCCGGACGTACGACTCTCTGCTTCCCCGGGGCCAAACCCAGGTCAGAATTTCAACGGGGAGGAGACTCATTAAATATCAGTCCGACAGAAATTGCCTGGACAGCCTGTAATTAGCTGTATAGGGGTCACACTGGATCAATCGCTGTGCTGGGGTTCCCGTGCTATAGGTAATTATCGCTGCAGTTTTTGCCTAGGGAGGTTTACGTCCCTCTGCGTAAAAACCTCACTCCAACTGAGCAACACAAATTCAGAGATACATTTCCATGTCTAGTTAAACCCGCCTTTCAAAAGCATCTTGAGGTGTGAAGGGGAGCTACTCTTTGGCAGTTACTGAAACCAGCTATCACAAGTTCAGTATCACCAGCTCTCTCTGCTGTTGATTGACTACCTGTCAGCTGAAGGCATCAGTTCAAGTCTGTACGCCGAAGATGGTGCTGGTGAACTCAGGAAGGCAGAGCTACGAGCTGCGTGGTACTGGCACAGGTGACGACGGAGGAAAAAAACACAACAGAGAACCAATTGTTTCATTCTCTTCCAAGTTTTTAACAGGCAGATGCAAAATTTCTGGTCCTGAGAAGCCTGTCAATCAAGCGTCAATAAATGAGCACCAAAGTGCTGATACAGAAACACAAACACGAGTCTCCCAGAGCAGGTGTTCAACAGAAGGCGACAGCAGCGCGATGCTCGGGGCTGCAGCGCTCGGCTCCAGGGCAGCGCGATGGGTGGCCAGGCAAGCTGGGGCCGCTCAAGCACGGGTCACAGTGTGCAGGCTGCTGAACGCAGAAATGTCCGAGCCAGTCCCAAAAAGAAAAAAAGCAAAGGAAAAGGTGCTCCTAAACCTCTGTCTTTCACGGGGGCTGCGGGTACCTGTCACAGGGTCTGAGGGAAAACAGGGATGCTGGGCACGGTGAGGGCTTTTAGCTGGGAGACGGATGCCCCAGGGCTTAGCTCCCTGATTTGTTCCCCCTGGACATGGATTTCAAACCTCTCAAGCCTCTGGCCCACTTGCTCTACTGCTTCCTGCGCAAGTGCCTATAGAGTCTGTTCAAAAGCAGAACTACTGTCACCGTGTCTGTACTTTAAATCCATGCAGCCTATTGACACCGTGCTCTGATCGAGCTCAGAGTCCCGGCTGCCGCCAGATCCTCGGCCATCTTAGTCTTAGCAGTCGAAATATTTGTTAACCTCCACTTCATTTGAAGGAGCAACTGAGGCAATCCTGTGTGTCACAAGCTTTATCACAGCCATCGGTGCTCTTGTAGCTTTTACCCTGGCTATGATCTTGAGAAGGAAATATCCGCAGAGTCCTCTGGCGAGTCTGGGATAGCCCAAAATGTAGCTCCACTTCCGCGCCCTCAAGAGCATCAGTTCAACAGCTACGCTGCCTTTGTCTCCTAAGTGCAGTTCAGGGTAATGGCATTGATCCGCTACATTCTTTATACTTTCAGAAACCAATAATAAGTGTGTCTGCTTCGGGCAGAGATGAATATAAAACAAAGGTCCTTGCCACGAAGGGCTTAATCTAAATCACACATGATAGAAGATGAAGGATAGGCCTGAGGAAGGAAGAAATGAAGGACAATGGGCAGCAGTGCAGCCACACGTAGGCACTCTCCGTGGAAAGAAATATATTTTAATTGCCATTTCAGAAGTTTTATTCATGCTTAATGAGGTTTGAGAAAGAAATGAAGGACAAGAGTTGAATGGCCAGAAATCAAAATTGCTAAAATGACTGAAAATGTTTTGAATTTAAACAAAAAAAAAAAAAAGGAGCTGCAATTTTCAGAATTTTTTTAATGCATATATACTGAATGAATAGTATTTGCCAAATTTTGCCCTGTGTTCTTTTAGCATGAGATGGAGTAAGTGCTTTTCTGACACTGCAGGCCAGGCAGAAGCAAATCAGTGGTTCCCCTGGGGAAGGTCTTGGGGGAGGGGAGCTGGCAGTGATCTCCACGGTTTCGGGCCAGCCGCGGGGAAAGCTGTGTCCTGCGAGCTGAAATATCAGATGCAGATCCCCAGCTGGTGGGAGCTGTCACGGCGCCTGTGGAGTTGATGAATCTGTGACATTTTTTAAACAGCGAGCTCTGAAACTTTTGCAATGAGCTCTGATTACAGAGGACCGACATGACCATCCACATAAAGGGCAAGTTGGATTCTAGCATGTATCTGATGAAGAATTTTGGGCAGAGTAAAGGTAAGAAAGAGTGTTACGGTCATTAGTAAAACCTCATCTGGAGTATAGCACAGAGACTTGGACACTCATGTTCCAGAAAAATTAAATCACGCTGCAACAGAGCCATTAGAAGACTGACAGTGATCTTATGGGAGCTTGGCTTGTTTGCCCTGGTGAAACAAAGCCTGAGAAAGGGGACAGGAGGGCTGTCTATAAATACATGGGTGGGTAAATATCACAGATAGACAGGCAAGAAGCTACTTAAGCTTAAGGACAATGCCAGCACAAGAACAAATGGATGTAAACAGGTCCTGAATAAATTCAAGCTGGAAATCAGAAAAATATATTTGATTCTTCTAGCCATAAAAATCTTCAGTGCTGTTAAGAAACAGTGGGACAAGTAACCCCACCGTTTTTAGAGGGGAGTGTAATGGGCGGGTTGAAGTGATGATACGACTTGACTGCAGTAGCAGGGACTGGACGTCGCCCAGGCTCCGCTCCTCAGCAGACTTCGTGTTATGCCTACCAGAGTCAAAGTGGGCCAAGCATTCATTGTGATGGATACGGTTTAGTGAGAGAAGTCAAATAAGCAGAACCACAGCCAAAGCCATTCTCTCACTCAGAGTGAATGCTAATGACACTCATTCATTGCTGCATGGAAAATTCACTTAGTAAACTAGGTTAATGGAAGAAAATCCTCTTCTCTGAGACACAGGCCCACTGAGTTGGAAGCTACACGTAGTGACCCTTGGACATGTTTTGTACAGGCCTTTTCTATTCATATTTTTAATCCTATAAAAGTTTGCCACAGCTCTATGCCCGTTTCGTTTTCAAACATGCAGTCATTACCAGAGGGAAGCAGCATCTTGCTAGTGGTGTGAATAGCCTATCCTCCACTTTACCCCAAAATCCTTGGCAGTAAATGGGCAGTTTTCAAGACATTTCTGAAATACAGGAGGATGGAAAGGCAGCACTGGGATGGGAGAGGGGAGGAGAACACAGAGGTGCTACGGGCTCTTGGTCAATGCATCGAGGAGGAGCAGCACAACGTACAACTCTCCCGTCAACGTATTTATGATAACATTTCCACACATTGCTGGGGTGCAGAGGAAGAGGACTGAGCAGGTAACTTGACGGGATTGGTTGGTTGGTGAGGTTTGCAAGAGGATTCTTAGTCACAGTTGTACAAGTGGTCAAGATATTGGGTACATCTGATAAAACTGGATCGGTCCCTGTTCACAGGGGGAATCGCTGTCTCCTCGAGGCACAGCAAGCGTTACCATCTCCTGGGTCCCCCTTGCTGTTTTTTGGGTGCGGGGCTTGCACTGGCAGCCGGTGCTGACAGCAGGGCTGGTGTGGGGGAGAGGTTCGGGAGCTTGCCAGAGCCCCGGCCTGGAGCGCAGCACGGCTCGGCGTAACGTCTATCGCTCGATCAGGCTTTCACGTGCTCTCCGGACTATTTTTGCAGTGGACCACATGAGTTGATGGAGCTTTTATTTTTAGCTCTACAGTGGGATTTATTGACTACGTTTCCTATGCAGTAGGTATGGAAGTGCCAAGGCGATAGAAGCCTTTTAGTGATCCGTCAATAAATGTTACAGTCAATAAATGTCTCCATCTGCCTTACAGTTGGCATCTGCACCCTTCCAGCCCTGGTGATCCCATACTTACATTATACCCATTTAGGTTACAGACCTTTGTATCCTCACCCGTTCACTTCAGGTTTACTTCTGACCCTCTCAGTCAGCAGGAAGATGCTCTCCTAGCGCTCCTTTCGAAAGAAACCAAACACTAAATGAAATCTTCCAGCACAAGCCCTGCTGAAGGCTTACCTAGCTTAGTGGAGCTTCACCTCCCTTGGTGAAGGGGTTTGCACGGGTGCCGGGTCCCAAGCGGAGGGCAGCGGGCCAGCTGGGAAAGCTGCTCCCTGCCCCGTCAGACAGGACAGAGATGGCAGCAGCTGAAATCCCGCGCGGCGATGCAGAATCTCTGTGCACCTCTGCCTGCTCTCTTCTTTGCTGACCAGAACTGCGGCCACCCCACAGAGGTGGNTTACGGCGATGGTTACTTGGCTCAGCTCTCTGCCTGTTTCTTTTTCAGATTCCAGTGTTTAAGAACTCTGGTCTTGCACATTTTTCCTTGGTTTTATAGTTCTGTTTGCAGCGATTATCACTTTCAGTGCTTTTAATTTTGGCCAAATAAAACTACAAAGTACACTCTGATAAATTAGCCGTCACTTGACAAGCAGCTTACCGTACAAGGTCTTCCAGAGGCCTTGAATCCTGAAGACCTACAACTTCATAAAAGCCAAGGTGCACACAGAGTCACACTCCAGCTCATTAGAAAGGAGAAATATGAGAGTCACTGATGTGCTGGATTTCCTAGAATTCCCAAGCTTACNTGACATCATCATTTAGCAAACAAACCTTCTAGATGGTCTGCCCTCATATGCCATATGCCATATTTTCCTACGCGTATTTCAAGTGTAATCCCACTGCAGTTATTACCCCATATAAAAACGCCCCTTGTAAGGAGAGCGTCAGGCTTTCATTACTCAGTGGCCTTGCGTTAAACTTCGTGCTTCCAGCAGAGTAATGGGATGTTCTTGCTTTTAAACACAGGAACTGGACTATAAAACATTGTAAGAACCCTGGGCTGAAGACTGTCTGAAATTTTTGACTCCTTTTTCTTTGTGTTTGCTGCGCTCCCAATGGAGAGTTTCTGTATTCATGTGAAATATATTTTGAAGATAGCTCCGGAGCCATTGCTTCTGCACCTTTCAGCCAGTTTCCAGAAGGCGTATTCCAGCTCCTTATCAGATACAACTACAAAAGAAAAGACACTGCATAGGTAAGATAAAATCTCCTTTTAAATTAAGCAATATAAGTTTTTCAGTGTTTACCTTGGATTATCTAGGGCACCTTCAAAGCACTGCAGATCTCTATGTATTTTCAGTATGTTACAGCATATCCCCATATATTTTCAGTACATTACATGTGATGACTTGATGTGATGCTATTTGTAAGCCTGTATTACATTAATCGGCAATTGATATAATGCATTGACTCTACACCTAGTTACTTTTCAATCTGGACAGTGTTCAGTCCCATCTCTATTAATCATCTCTATCTGATCAGCAAAACAGACCACGATAAAAGCTGTGTAAGAAAGCTTCCTTCTTTACTAATTGGACTAGACTTGGAAACCAGAGGCTTTCCTGGGAGCATTGCCTATTTTCCTCATAATTATTTGCATATTCAGTTCAACAGCAAAACAAGTCTATAATTGTTCAGTTCAGAAATGAAAAGCTTCTTATCCTATATGTCAGTCAGAACAAAAAATGTGCAATCGCTACGTCAATGCCAAACAGTACTTAATCAGTACTACCTGCGCTAATTTAGGATTAGGAAGTGTATTAAACAATAACTTAAGAAGCAAAGGATGTTAAGGGAAGGAAACTGGCTGGAGACATTGTTTAATGTATCCTTGTTAGCACCAGGAAGAATTTTTCCACTGCTCAACATGTAAATTACATTCACCATCTAATTGCACCAATTGAGGCAATCTGAGGTAGTTTAACGTTCAGTTATGTTTTGTAACCAATTTATATTTGATGCATAACTCACAACAGTATTGACATCATCTTTAAAATTAATAATCTGGTTGGGGTGAGACCTAAATGTGAGCCTCCCGCTTTGATGTCTGACATAACTAATGTACACAGAGATCCTCAAATGCTCCTTGGCTGTGCTGCCGTGGATTGAACATCACGGCTTAATGCCACTGGGAACAGACAGCACCACCAAAATAACTTGATCTAGCTATTTAATCTTCCAAATATATACTAGGAAATGAGAGAAAGCCTGTAAAAAAAAGTGGTGGGGTGGTGGTAAAAAAAAAAAAGGCTGAAACTGAGTGTAGTCCTTGCGATTCAGACCCACATTGTTTTCTCATTATTTTGTTTCATCCAAACTCACAGGACTGTCTGGACCAGTAATGATTAGCTTAACGTCACTACATTCCAGTAGATACATTTGTGTCTACTGGTCAAGTACTTCTTGAAAATAGGATTATTTAATCGGTTAATACAGAAGTCAAACACCAAAGTCTGCGCTCAAGCAAATTCTCACAAAGTAGCTAGGAGTTTTACATGAGAAAGGAGGGATGAAAAAAATCAAAGCCCACTTCTGGCTCTTTTTCTAACCTAAACTTCAGCACAAAACAAAACAAAACAAAAGTACATAAAGTATGAAATCTCATATTATCTTTTATTCAAAAGACATCATTGCAGCAGACTAATTTCATCTGTGGCAACTTCTGCCTGCAACTCCTGTTGACAAGAATAAACCTTTCTATCAAACTTGAAGCTGAATAATATTTAAAAGGTAACACCCTGTTTTCTTGGGTGCACTTTCCCAGGCTGAGGAGTTGATCACAGAAACTTGTATAGAATGAGCAGACACACAGGGGACAGCCTTTCATGGATACTACTCTGTCTTTGATTTCAAGCTCAGACAACTCAGCCGATACGGCACAGATGAGGTTGAGCCACCAGCAAGCAGATCTTTCACAAACGGGCTTCCCTGTGCCAGTTTCAACTTCTTCTTGTCATTCAAGCTGTTCAGAAATCAACTTCAAGCTCGGGCTGTTTTCTAAACCAGCTAGGAGAAAAATGTAATCAGCCACTGTCATGCCTGTATGACTGCACTCCTTTTGCTCAAACCCACATAAAAATAAGTCTTTTGAAGATATCTTCCATACAGACTTGAAATATTTTGAGAGAAAAGGTAAGCATCGCTGTTTCCTGTCATGCATACTATTCTGAAATGGCAAATGAAAAGTCAGAGACACCGTCCACTGCTGCTATTTCCTTAAAAGTGGAACTGGACTGTTGACCAGCTCCGGTAAGGCAGCAGCCCTCTGAATCTGTGCTTAACAGCTTTTCCAGGAAGGATGCTTCTCTGTTGCTGCAGAAGACTGATCATACACCACCATACACCATGGCACTGTCCTGTCGTGTAGAGACTGGATCCAGAGACTCAGCTGGGTATGGAGGAAGTGCAAAATGACGAGAGGAACACTGATACAGGAGGACTGTATGTTTGCTAGGCTCCTTACCTCATTCTGTTGAATACCAGTCTCATTTTTCCCAAATTAAAAGTCAATGGAGACAACTCCAATGGAAACTTTCTAGGGATTTTCCTTCCTCACTCTCTCCTCTTCATTTTAAAGCATGAAGAAATAATTCATGTCCAGGAAAAATTGTTCTGAATCTCTCTCTGGATTTTGAATATTTATGTAAACAAAGGTTGGTCTTTATACAGAAGTTGCAACAAATCATTAATTTAACAAATGCAACATTGTGTTTGGACTAGAGCTAAAAATTTTGCATACATAAAAAATAAGCAATGAAAATAATAAAGCCATGAATTCTGCAATTACTTGAGGTCTTTAGCTATGCTCTTTCAGCTAGTATCTGAGTTTCTTCAAAGGCTTAAGCCTTTGAAGACTCCAGCTGGTGAGAATTATGAATCAAGTAGTCTGACATCATATATATTTATTTAACCTTTACTCTTCAAAAAAACAGTTCATTGCTACAGAGCGACCCTACAATTTTTATTCAGTCCCTGATAGATACAGTGAGATCTTTGCCTAAACAACTATAACAGCAGATCTTCTAGAGCAGTAATGAAATATAATTAAATATTGGGTGAGAAAGTTGGATAGTCTTATTCACAGGGAAAAGGACTTTACTCCTCAAAAAGACAAAGTGGGACTACTTGAGGGGCAGCTGCTATTTCATACAATAAGAAGATCAAAATTTGAGCCCAAGACATTTTTATTTAAGACTGATTGTACATTTTAATTTGAAAAGCATACAACAGATTATTTGCTTTAATTTAAAGTACATTTTAGGGGTGTATTTATTACATGGTATAGGTCTATATCTGAACTATACATATATGTGATGTGCAGCAAAATAACCTAATGAAATGAGGAGAAATGATGACTCGTCATGCCTGCAGGACTGCAAAGCTGGATATAATTTAGCTTCCTCCTCCAAAAGGAAGAGAAAAACTCAGAAAAACTAAGCAAACAAACTTCAAAAGAATTAAACTTTCTGTAGTCAAATATTGTTCTTTTAATAGGTTTGTAAAGACTAGAATCTCACATAAGCAAATCAGCTTCAACAAAGGCATTTAATTGTTTACTGTAAATTACAGCTGTATATATTTTGATCACCATTTCAAGCCAAGAAAAATCTTGTTTCAAGTTAAAGGACCTAAAAATAAGATGACTGTCAAGAAATATTCACTTTTAGACCATGAACTTTGACGCTGCCCTTTAGACATAAGTCTAAGAATAAATAAAAAACCCCTGTGTGCTACAACTGTATTTCCTGTAACGTATGTTCATGATTGAGGTATTTCACTAGCACGGGATGTGCTCACATGAAACGGAAACTGCCCCTCCGTAACAGCCAGCTGAACTCCCAAAATAAAGTATAGATGAGTTTGCTGACCACAGCAGGATTAAGCCTCAGCTTTCTACTCAGGCAGGGAGCTATTAATGCATTGTCAGCAGGAATGCTGCAAATAATCTGAATATTCGGTTAAATATATTGAAATGTATTACAGAAGAAAATGAGATCTGCAGACAGCTATTCCTTCAATGGCTTTAGGCAATGAAAGCCTGCAAATGGATTGATGTCCAGCGCCATTAGCTGCCATGATTTGTTTAAAGACACAGGAAGCGTGTGGCACTGGTAGCACAAGGGAGTGAAAAAGACTATTTGAGAGAGGCATTCACATTGCTGCTGAACTCTAACTAAACATTACATGCATGGGGACTAAGAAAAACTATTGCTTGTTCTGAATAGAACTCCCAGAAATAGCCTGAAGCAAAATGGGGAAAACATCCTCAGCTTCTGAATCTATACAGAAACTTCGTCTCAGCTACATTAACCCCTTGCTGCCTCGAGTACTCAGTGTTAAAGTGTAGTCAGCTGGACAGGGGAAGTGAGTTTTCCTCTCTTATAAGGCCATTCTTCCCATTTTAGGGGCTACAGCCAGAGGAGCGCATCTTGTCCTGGGCTTCCCAGTACCAGAAACTTGCTAACAATCTGGAGCCAGTCCAGCGCAGGCCCACAGAGATGGTCCAGGGGCTGAATGAAGGACACAACGCAAAAGGAACCTGGGCTTGCTTAGCCTAGGAAAGAGCCAGCTCCACGTACCTCATGTGGAGGAGACCAGACCAGATGCTTCTAGTTACTCAAAACTCAACTAGAGAAAGTCCTGCGTAAGCCTTGCTTTGGGCCAGAGGCTGGACTAGAGACCCCCTGAAGTCCCTTCTGACCCAGGTTACTCCATGATTCTGCTCCGGGATTATGTGAGGTGAAATGATCCAGGTCCACCTTGCAGGGAGTGCAGACGCTTCGGCGCTGGAAGCTGGGCATGGAAGGAGAGTACCGTCAACAAGAGCTCCCTTCTAGGGGCAGACTAGTCCAACTCTCCACCAGCCAGCAGCACCGGCTGTCTACCTAATTTGAAGCTAAACCTTTCTGAGGGACAAGATACACAGCCCTGCTGCCCAAAGCTGTTTCCCTGGAAGGAACGGCACCTGCACAAAATCGTCCTGTCTGACATCCCGAAACCAGAGGCAAATGCGAGGGATGCCTACCTGCTTTTCAGCTGGAGAGCATTTTTATACTGGAGAGCTGAAAATGGAAATCAGTATTATAAAAAATGCTGAAATAGAGTATTTAAATGCCAATGACTTCGCAAAAATTCTTGATGTACTGACTTTAGAAGTCTTCTGTCTCTACAAGTATAAATAAGATAATCCAGCTAAAATACAAAAGCAAGTTTTGATGATTCACTATCAAGAAGTTATTCACTGTGAACACTCTAAATTTAAGTACTTAAGGCAAAAATGAAAGAATGTTAGCAACAACAGATACACGTGCTAATGAAGCTGCCGATAATAACCAGGGGAAAGAGAGAATGCAAGGCAGGAACACCACCACAGGACACAAAATATATGACTTCTGCGAAAAGATGGAGCAAATCTTCAAATACGTAGAAAGGCTATTGCAAACTAGATGGAAATAATGCGCTTTCCCTGTCTGTGGTGCATGAAATGAGAGAGAACAGGTTTAAACTGCAGCAAGGCAAATTCAGATTGGACACTAGGAAATGTCTTTACAGCTTTTCTGGGGAGGTGCTGTAACCTGAGCACTGTTAGCAACCTTTAAAAAAACATGAGACAAGTATCTGTCAGAAGCGATATATCTACACAGGTTCCTGCCTGGCAACAGGAAGATGCACTAGATGGACTTTGATGTTTTTTCAAGCCCAAAGATTTCCTACAGAAGCTTCTGTATCTCAAACATAGGAATAAAAAAATACCACAAAGTCTAAATCACGGTGTAAAATACAATCTGAACTAGAATTCCAGCCACACATGAAAGATGAGTAATCAACGAGTTTTAGAGAAAAAATAGCTAATCTTTCCTTGTGATGGTATTTGCTGACGGAAATTCATAGTAATCACTGTGACATGAAAAAAATATGTAGGAATAAGCTGAAGGCATTTTATTACTTGGCACTGAAAAAACGGATGAGACAGCAGCCAGTTATCAAATGGAGCCTCCACGACTATGACTTAAGATGTGACCTGGGCTATGGAGAATGTCAGACTAAATAATCATCACTCTCACTTCTGGCCTTAAAATACAAGCATAAAACAAGATTTCTCTTTGGTGACCCATGACCAGAAAGACTGAAACAATTACGGTGATTGCTTATGATTTTCGGGGACGAGAGTTTGCATTTACAAGAGTGGCTCTGATTTACTCTTCAAGAATTTTCAGGGAAACAAAACAAAACAGAAGAATCCCACTTTATTAGCATATCCTTCAAGACACAGAAAACAGCAGCCCAAAATGAACCTCTGGGTGCTGGCAAGAGGCTCTGTGATTTCTTTAGCAACATGATGTTAGGCAACCAGCATCTTTTCTTCTTGCTCTTCCTCTCGGCTATTTCAGGAGGTGACCTCATCCATGTATCTAATAAAATCACAAAAGCTGAAAAGCATAGTATGCTGAGCTCACTGATGCTCTTAGCTCTGTCTCTCGATAACTACTTTTACAGTGCCTGCCCTTACCAATAAGATGAGCTCAATGAATGGGAGTTAACTTCATTATATGCCTTCGCCAGAAGCTGCTTCTGCTTCCTGTCACCCTCCCAGTGGTGAAAAGCTCTCCCCACCTTTAACTGCAGAGTACAGACCACTGTGTACACTCAAATTTTATTCAGGCAGTATGATTCTTATCAGTCCACACGGACTGTTTTTACACATACATGTGTGTAACAGTAGCTCAAAACAATATAGCCACAGCATGATTTTCTTAATTCTGTTGTAGTGTAATTCTCCTCCTGAATTTTAGCAACAGACAAAGGCATCTGTGCAAGCAGTTGAAAATAAGTGTGTTTGAAGGCTAACCTGGGGTAAATAAATAGTAAGAAATCAAATAATGTTTATATACGGGTCTTACAAAATATCCAAATATAACTAACCTTTAAATAAACATGCTAATTTTGTAATCGTTAAAATAAGGTTAATAAAAAGAATACTCTTTCTCAAGACTTACAGTCAGTGGTATTTAAACAAATATTATTTTTAAAATATCAGGTAAGAAACAAGCTGACTTTTCCCTAGCCTTTAGCTATCTATATGGCAGTACTGTTTGCACACATAAAGGCTACAGTGCAAGCAGAAATTACTCCATGACTTTACTTGCATTTGCACAATCAGGAACAATTTTTGAAAATATAAGAGTTGTAATAAATAAATATAAAAGAGTTGTATAAAGAGTTGTAGCAAACACACTGAAAGAAGCAAGTATGAATGATGTCTTCCCTAAGAATATCCTGTCTTATATATAGCTATTAATTACTTCTACTTAGTTGGAAGATAACGTGGTATATACAAACTATCTTAGATGTCTTACCCAGCATCAGTGCTAAGCACCAACATCACTAAATTAAGAGGCAGCTTAGGATCAAAGCCCAGTTATGATCCTTCCCTCCCCGACTCCAATCAAATGTCACATTATTTTCTCCTCTCTTGCTTGATGCTCCCTCCCTCCTTCATATTTACTTTATTTATCCCTTGTGGGTTTTTTCCTCTTTTTCTTTTGTCATTGCTGGTAGTTACCGTGAAAACTTGTTTTTCTTCCCATAGGGATTTAAGTACAAGTACATGGAAGTCAGTAGTTAGTACAGCCAAAACCGTTTCTGTAACCAGAGTTTGACCAAGCTCAGGATTTTCAGGGATACAGAATGCCAGCAAGGATTAAATGTTGCTGAACACCTCAGCTGCTTTAAAAAAATATGTTTACTAGAAATTAGATGTTTTGGTTGGGAGAAAAACTTGGTATTTGTTCTGCTCTTGAAAACCAGTCAGTAAGACTGGTAAAGTACCTTCTGATGGGAAAGTGTGACACTGACCAAGTACAAATTTCCCTTGAAATCTCATTTTTTATGAAAAATACAAAAAGTTTTAAAAATTTTCCTTGATTTTTTGAATAAAAATACTTTGGCTTTCCCAACTTCTAAGCCAGAACCCAGGGGCATTTTTCAATCAAAAGTTTTACTTCTATATAGTGGTCCACACCATTTGGGGAAAGCAAATCTGCTGGGATGCATTGTCCAGTTTACTCTAGAGATACATGGAACATTTCTTCCTCTGGGGAAAAAAAAAAAACTTCAGGCCTTTTGTTCACATTGTTTTTTGTTGCCATGGCCTTCCCTTCTCTCAATAATTATTAGAGGTCTAATTTTGATGTAGTGGCTCAGGCGCATCCTCAGCTGTACCTCCATGCAAGGGGAGTAAATGATTCTGGGTTTGGTCCAGTCGGGCGCTTTTTATTCTCGAATTTTTTCTGTCCTTTTATCCCTGACGTCTAGCTGTGTGGCTTCTGCCAGGGACTGGTAACTACAATCACAGCAGTTCACTGGCCTAAACTGTCATTCAGACAATTTCCACAATGCAAAGGCTCTCTACCAGCTAAAGAAGAACCACC
>Ga0065711_1008468_pt1 | contig 15036 bp, 11 predicted proteins | sample Hoacrofraction12_FD_59098 | JGI IMG/M metagenome (GOLD analysis project Ga0065711, IMG submission 59098) | Hoatzin crop microbial communities from Cojedes, Venezuela - Epithelial fraction 12 v2 (version 2) | ecosystem: Host-associated > Birds > Digestive system > Esophagus > Crop | place... | reverse complement strand
CTGGCTTTCCCGAACCCATCTCTAGTGCCGAGCGGCCGCGCTCGGCAGTGACTAAACAGAAAACTTGCCTTGGGGAATACTCTGCTGCTTGCGGTGCTTCTCCGGTCTATCTTCCCCCCCCTTGTTTTCAGGGAGGTTTGTTTCTGAAATGCAGTGGTGATCTTGTCAGGTCTGCCCGTTTTTAATAATCTGTCATTGATGTCACCCTAAATTCCTTTTAAAAATCAGCAACGGCGTTGTGTTCCCGTTCTGAGCATGTGCTGGCTGAGGATAAGCATGATTTGTGCGCAGTTTCTTTCTTAGAACTGTTTAAGGAGATAATCCCGTAAAGGTCTCTGCAGCTGGTTTGCTGCTAATGAGCCTTGGAGGGCTCATTCGTGTTGTGGATGCGGAGGAACTCCGGGGCATGCTCACTGGAGTTTGATGCTGCCGACAAAGTTGCTTGTCTTCTGCGAAAGCGCTAACACGAGGGATCTGTGCGGGAGATGAGTCAGAGGAGCAAGAGCCCGCGGTTGTGCTCGTGCCTGTTCGGGTTTGGCTGCAGAGGGAGAGGGTTACGTTATGTGCGTGGGCACCTGAAGGATTTCAGCCTTCCACTGGCTGAATTGTTAAAAAGAAATAGATGTATTTTAGTTCTTTTGTAAAAAGACTGTTATGGTTTCTTCAGGAACAAAGCCTGGCGGGTCGCGGTTGGTTGTTTCCAGAGAGCTGTGTAGGACATCCCCGAATTGCAGGAGCGTCTGGAAAGGAACTCGATTATTGGACTTGTTCGCCTGCGCCGCGGTTGTAGCTGGTCGTGGTGACACTGGAGGTTTGCTCACAGGAAAGCGCGCCTACGTTTTGATTTTGTGGAAGCCTGCAGGAGATTTCTTTTGGGGGGGTTATCGACGTTGGTTGGATTGTACGAGATCCGTCGGTGTGGACGAGCCCACGCTGCGCAGATTCCCTCCGTCGTCGTGTGCAGTGTAACCTCGGACTTACTGTTGATAGCAAATAGAGTGTTTCCATTAAAGTGTCACAGAATATTTGTAGTCCCTCTCAAGTCCTTTCACGAGTTAGACAAAATTTATGTCTCCTAATTGCATTAGGCTCAGAGGGGAACGCTGACATTTTAAATTAAAGCACATTGACGTTGCACCCAGATGAATTGCCTAACCTTTGCGTGCTTGCTCAGGAAAAGATGTTATGGGTTACTAGTTAACTCTCGGTTATTCATTAGGAAATTTAGATGCGGTGAGTAAGTATTTTTGATAATGCTATCATAACCTTTGCTGCTTGGTGTGGGTGGGTTGTCAGCAGCGTTTTGTTTATTTCCTCGTAAAGCATAACTAATGCTAACAGCGCCCTTGGTGAAGACCTGAGCAGAGAAGAAGTATTTGAGACGGCCCCGTTCACGTTTGTGGAAGCATCTGCTGTGGGCTAAAACAGTCAGGAATAGAAAATCCAATAAAGATTCTCATTCTGTGACATCAGTCAACTTATTAATAACAAGTTTTTCTAACCTGGTCAGGAGGGAAGAAATATGCTTCCCCAGTGTCTGTGGGGAAAAAAAAAGAGTTTCTTTTGAGGCAAGCTGTTGTTTTCCTTCACAGTAAAAGGTGTGCAGTTCAAACATTTCTGTGAAGGTCTCTTATTTAGTACTTGGATGTAAAGTAAATAAGGGCTGGATGTTAGAAGAAGTGGGTTTTCTTTCAGGGTACGTGAAGCAGGAAAGCGCAGGCCGCTTTGCAGCTTGAGGCTTAGTCAAACCTGTAAGGATGACTTCATCACTGTGGATTTTCACTTCTCTTCCAGGGTTTGGCCCGTTTGGAGAGCACGCTGTTAACGCCAGTTGGATTGCAGTTCAGGTAACACGGTAACTTCGTTCTTAACAGGTTAAAACAGAGCGCCGTGCCGATAGCGTATCTGTACAAATTTTAGTTTGCATCTCTTTTATAACTTGCCTTCCCGGTTTATTAACTGAGACCAGCTCGCTCCAGATATCCAGATGGTCAGCTGGATAATGTTTTATTCACTCCTCGGAAAACAATCCCTTAGCTAGTAGAATTTAATGAGATTGAGTTAGTGTGGCAAAGGCAAGTAAGGAATTCGTAGGTTTGAAAGACGTTAAATGGGGCAGGGAGCCTGGAATCTTCCTCTGCCACAGAGAATTCAAAACAAATAAACAAACCAAGAAGAATTTTTGTGTTTTGCTCTCAGCTCTAGCTTGAATCTGGGGAAGCTGGTTAACCTGTAAGCCAAGTCTCATCCGTTATGAGACTTCCACCTGGCAGTCTTGTGGCGTCAGGCGTGCTGCGGAGCGGTCCGACGTGGGTCTGAACATCAGGACTCTGACCGCAAAGCAGCCGCCGCTGCCTCCTGTCCCCGTGGGCTGCGGTGGGCGACGCGGGAGGCACGGGGGGGTCGGGCAGTGTTCGCTGCTCCGGAAGCAGCGGCCAGTGATGCTTGGCTGAGGGAGCTGGACCTGGCTGGAGGCAGGAGTGCTCGTGGAGGATCATTGCTCCAGCAGATTGTGTGCGCTCGGGCAGATGACGTTTATGCCACTTGTAGCTGCGTGAACGTGCAGGCTGTGTAACACGCTGCTATGCTCATAAATGAGGCGAGAAGGAGAAATCGAACTCTTGCGAGGTGCCCAGCTAAACTAAGGAATTAAGGTCGCTTGCTGTAAAAACATTAGCGAGGGACAGTGCTGCCACATTATCCTATTCTGCCTTATTTGTCACTTCTGGATGTGGTTTGTGACAAAGCTACTGGGAATTCAAGGGTACCTTTTAGTACAGTTGCCCAGGGAATTAAATCTATTTTTCTCCCCAGCACATCTCTCTTCCCTTCAGAGCTCTGAGATTAATATCTTCTTCAGAATGCTTTTAAATTAAATCACAAACTCTAATCAATTACAGTCAACTAATGTCCAGATGTCTAATGTGTTGGCTGCTATGAGAAGTCGAAACCTTTGCCTCCAGGAACCTTTTGGAAATGAATATATTTGAGTTAGGGTTTGCTCGGCTTAAGTTTGGGGAAAAATACGAGCTGGGGAGGGGGGGGAATAAAATTGCATGTTACCAAAATTCAGCAGCGAGGCGAATTGATTTGGTTTGTTCTTACTCGTGTAATGTCAGTCATTGTAAACAAGCTGCTTTTATTCTAGAGGAGATGGACAAAACCACTTTGTGCTTCTGGGACAGGAAGAGCGGTGGGCGTTCTGATGTTGCTTACAAAAACAAACCTAGCGCAGAATTCCTGTAAAGAGGAACGGCGTGTCGTTCCTCCAACGCGAGGCACTGATGGCCGCTCAGCTGTGTGGCTGATAAAATGCACGCGATTGCTTCATCTAAATCCGTTTTATGGGCTTGGGGGTGTTTGGAGAGTCTAAAACTACAGTTGGCGGTGCGCGGTCTGCTGCGTCGGAACCCGTCTTCCTCCGAGTCCTGTTCAATACCTCGCGCTAGCTTCCAGCTGAAAACATAAACTTTCAGGCAGCGGGGAGGATTTGCCTTTCCGTCCCCCGTCTCAGCCCCGAGAGGCCCAGACAAAAAGGAACAGCATGTCTTTGAGCACATGCAAGTTGGGCATTGTGCGAGTTTCAGACAGGGGACTTCATGGAGCTGAGTGGACACAAAGGCGTGTCTGAGTTTCTGAATCCCAGACGGTGTGATCTGCATTTTAATAGAAGAAAAATCAATTAAACAATCTTGGTAAATCCTTCCTAGCTTTAGGGCTAAGCTAGTTCTGGTTTATTACATCTTTTATTATCCTGCATCCCGAGGATAAAATTCTCCGCTTTGCTTTCCAGTCCTCTCTTTGGTTTTATTTGGCTTTTTATATAGAACACGGATACGGTGTGTCTTTTCCCTCTGATTGCAGTGAATTTCTAGTATAGTTATGTGTTTTTGGAAGCTAAATGACTTACAAGCTAGTATCTTAAATAGTGGCAGTAGCACTCTAACACTGCGGAGATGAAATGTTTGGAGATTTTTATGCATGGAGGAGAGATTTCCTGTAAATTCAGAGTGAAGAGTAAACTTCTTTCTGCTTTCTTTCTCGAGGCTTAGAGTAAAAATATCCTGTGTTCATGTGGATTTGCTCTTCCATGTTTAAATATTTCATGTGAGGAATGTTTTCAACTGCACTTTCTGCTTGGAGAGACCTCCCTTTCAAGAAGTCGTCACTGAAACGGGCTTTTTGTCCAGCGCGTTGTCTGGCTCTCCCTGCCCTGAGTTAGGTGCAGACCCAGGTGTGCCCCGTGGACGGTGAAGCTGATGGGCTCCTGCCTTCATCCCCCCGCAGTGCTTCTGGCTGAGCCGGAGGAGGAGGAGCAGCGAGGTCAGAGTGCGCTTTGACATTATGAAGGACAATTGCTGTCAGGGTGTCTAGACAGACCTGATAAGGATATTAAAGGCTCACAAAGGCGACCATTGTTGAGGGGTCAGGGAATCGGTCAGACACGTTCGTTTTTCTGTGTTTGTCAGGTATACAAGGCTGTGGGTAATAAGTTGTCTGGGGGCCAGCGTACATCTTTATCACTGAATGGAAGCAGGCGAACGCGGTGTTTGGTTAAAAGAAAGTTGTGAATTTGTAAAGCTAAGGTTTAACGTGCCTGCGTTTGGAGAAGGTAGCTGTCACTGCCATGGGGCGGCTCACACGGCCCGAGGTTTCTTGCTCGCTGCGCACGCTCGTTCTGTGCAGCTGGTAAAACTTTCTGTGATCAGATTCATCTGTAGGAGCTGTTTCATGCTCTTTAGAGAAGCAACGATGAATTGCCACCAATTAACGCTCTGGAGAGCTTCCTAAAGAGACTGACTTGTGTTTGGATACTCTTCATTCGTAAACTACTTACTTTATTAGTGCACCACATAAACCAGCGAACGTTTTGAAGGCAGATTTATGTAAAGAAGATGTGATGAAAGATCACTTAGCATCCATCTCTGGTAATGAACGTCTGTGTGCGCCAGACGCTGATCAATACAGCGAGGCTTTAATATCAGACTTGCCCTCAGAGCCAGAGCAAGTGATTTATCATTGTTGTTGCTCATATCTGCTGGTCCGTGAAAGTCTTACTCTTGCCTTTGCTGCGTGTTTTGGTTACCTTAAATCCTGTTCTACTGTCTGTGGTCTGTCCGTACGAGCGTGAAAGGGTTTTTTTTTTTCCTCAGTAAAGAAACGACTCGCACTGATAACTACAGAAAAAGGGTGCTGAGGTACTGCTCACGTTTATATAGAGGAGGGACGAGTGTAATGGGGGAGTCCAAGAACCTCAACTTCTCTTCTCGTTTCAGCTGTCTTTAATTTGAAAGAATTTTAAACCTAGGGAAATACAAGATCTGAAATTGAGTGAGCTTCATTGAGAACAGCTAATCTGCGCTTCTTAGCCTGCAGTTTGCAAGTATAATCTCTGTGCACAGGAAAATAAAGCGTAACAATTACCTGAAAGAGCAGCTCTTGGCTCCGATCACTGACTCCAAACCTGAAATAGAGATAACTTAATAATTCAAAAATATTTTAAAATGTCTTTTGATAGTTTGATGGCTTCTTACGATGCTGTTTCTACCTCAGATCCATGCGAACGGCTGCGCTGGTACATGGACGCGAGAGTCGCAGGTTATTTTCTTGCTGTGCACGCGGCCCCTTTGATGTTGGAACAAGTAATCATTTCAGGCTTTTGACACGAGTAAGCTTGCGTTTGTCAACTGACATGTATCTCGGAGGAGAGGAGCAGCACCAGGCGACAAGCTTCGGCTGTGTGTTAACTTGTGACAAGCTGGAGTTGATTCTTCTAGCTGAAATACAGGGACAGGGATGCAAGAGCGCACGGCTCCTTCTGCCTGCAAAGAAGGATGCGCTCGCAGCTTCTTTCCAGCAGAGACGGAGGGATGGGAGGACTGTGACAAGGGCTGTTGGCCTTATGGCGTGTGCGGTCACTTACCGGTCTTGAAAAGCAGCTGTAAAGTTTTTCAGAGTGCCAAAAAATGTTGTGTTTATCAGAGGGGAGCTTGATCCGGGCTAGATGCTGGTGGAACTCATTGAACATGATAGCTGAAGTCGCTTCAGCCGCTGGAAAAGTGCCTCACAGACTTTCACAAGGCTCCAGGGTTTGAGCTCAGCTGATGATTTTGTCTAGGAAGTTTTTTTTCAGAGGTATCTTTTCCTTGATTTCTTGAAAGTTTGGGTTTGATGGCTCTGGAAGGTTTCAGTTCTGATGAAGTCCTGTTCTGGGCTAGACTGGTAAATTCTGAAGTACCAAATGAGCCTCGAACTGAAGCCTTACTGGTGAGACTGGAGCATGTGGAGATGGAGACCAAAGAAGAGCAAGGGAGAAGTGTCCAGGGCTGTACTGGGAGGGAACTCGCAGTGTTGGGATGAAACAGTGTGCTTTCCAGTCAGGTATACTGGGGAAGAAAAAAAAGAGATCTTTCCTCTTCCCTCTGGTTTTAACAAAGTCCTTGCAAGGTGTTTAACTGACACATTGTGTTTTAAAAGGTTTAAAGGAAATTGGCTACGTTTATTGCCTGGATGTTTGGGATGTTTTCCAGGCATGGCTTTAGTTAAGGTTATAGAAGGAGAAACAATTTACTGCATTTGTTGAATCGCTACAATGGTAACAGCTCATGTTGCAAAATGAAGTACAGTATATTAGGTATAGGTAAAGGTAGCGGTGGGAACCCATTTTACATTTTGGGAGTGCTGTATTCCAGATCCCGCCAAAACAAAAGTAAAACAAATATGTTGAGGAGGGTGCGCCGATGGTGCTCCAGTTTCTGATCAGAGGAGTGTTTGCTGATATTTGTGGAGACTCGCAGACCCAGAACCGCAGCCTGCTGGTACTGTCACCTACCTCTTGCTTGTCTATCTGCAGACAGATGTGAATTTGCTCTCCAGACCAGCGATCCTGAGAGAGGACAAATTAAACGATAAATATAATCCTCCCAGTTCTACTTTCTCTACAATATCTAGTTCTTTCAAGAAGTGAATATGGCTACAGAACTAATGGCAGCCAGCCTTTCTTTTGAGCGTGGGTGTTGTTGATAACTATTGTCAGTTAAACGTTGATTTCTTTGTTATACACACATCAGAGCAAAGCAAACGGTCCTGTGGGTGAAGACTGTTAACACAGGTGGAGAGATGCCTTTGTTGTTCCCTATTCTGGTCTTTTTTTTTTTTTCCACGGTGCTGTTTACAAGGTTATACAGCCATGGTGTAAGCTGATGTTAGTCCCTCGCAGCAGACTCGCTCCGCTAATAAACTCTGCAGAAGTATATCCTCTGCTGAGCTCATGTCTGACCATCTTGGGTTTGTTTATTTCCTGATGTTCTTAGGAGTTGGAGAAGCTAGGACTGCGAGATGATGTGGACCTGCACGTCTATGAAGTCCCAGTTGAGTACCAGACAGTGCAAAGACTCATTCCTGCCTTATGGAAAAAACACAGTCCACAAGTGAGTGAGTAAAGGGAGGAGGAGAAAAGGCACAGCAAATGGTTGATACCTGTCGTGCTTACAGCAACGGGCATAATGTGAAGTCCCATTTTTAATATATGTTCAGACTGGTAGTCCCTTGCTAGATCTTTTCCTCTTTTGTCCTGAGAACGTGTGAATTTGTAGAATTTTATTGCTCAGAATAGCGTGCTCCAATTAACGGGAGCAGTCGGTGTGAAGAGGCCGCCGCAAAGGGCTGTCTAGACAGCTCACAGTTAGTCTGTGCCACCTGGGCCGCTCCGGCGGTGGGCTCGGCTGTGGAGGTGCCAGTGTTCGTTTTTACCCCGAGTAAACTACAATGCAGGCCAGGAGGCTGTGAAACAAGACTTGTTCTGTACTGGACCCACGAGTTCATTGAGAAAATGACTTGTTACTGTGATATTCAGGCAAGAGCTCCTGTAACAACTCCGTCAGTCTTTAACTGGGAATAGTGGGCTGTTGATTTTCCGTCTTTTGGTTGATCTAACTCATTTCTTTTCTCTTGTAGTTGGTGGTTCATGTTGGTGTTTCAGGTATGGCTACAACCGTGACTCTGGAGAAGTGTGGCCATAACGTAGGCTATAAAGGCTTGGACAACTGCCGTTTCTGCCCGGGCTCTCAGTGCTGCGTAGAAGGTGGCCCGGAGTGCATCGATTCCGTTATTGACATGGACACGGTTTGCAAGAGAGTCTCAGCGCTGGGGCTGGACGTCACGGTCACTATATCGAAGGATGCCGGCAGGTATGGGATGCCCGTGATCGCTGGGGAAAATAATCTCATCCTGCAACACGAGTTCCCTTCGTGCTCAACTCATGAGACCCGTACAATTCACACGCTTTTCACCGCTCCCGGGGCTGACAATACCAGCTATTTTCCAGTGGTCACCCAGTCATCGGGGGAAACCAGAGAGATCTTTACGTTTCGTTGTTGCAGGTTTGATTAAAGCAGTCGCGCAGGCTCGCACCTGCCTTGTGTTCCGCTCGTTATCGCGGGAGGTTGCTGCAATGCTGACCGAGCAGAAGGCAGTTCGTCCCGCCCTACAGTCTGCGCGCTGTATTTGTCACTGGTTGCTAAATAAGTTCTGTTCTTGTGTTTCAGATACCTCTGTGACTTCACTTACTACACTTCCTTATACCAGAGCCGCGGGAGGTCGGCTTTTGTTCATGTGCCTCCGCTGGGAAAACCGTATACCGCAGAACAGCTGGGTCGGGCACTGCAGGCTATAATAGAAGAAATGCTGGATGTTTTGGAGCATTCTGAAGACAAAATCAATTGTCAGCATGAACACTGAAAGTGGGCAGAAGCTATCCTAGTATTGCACTTCCAAAATTCCCCCCTGCTACTGAAGTACTGGGGGAAACGGTCTGAAACCTACAGACCCAGAACTGGAGACTTCAGAAAGGAAAATTCCACTTCTAGAAATCGACTGTTTTTGTCAAATGTGTGCATTTCAGCCTAGGCAACAAAGGATTCGAAATCTCTTCTTTAAAACACCTGCAGCTACTAATTTCTGAAGTGACTGAAGTGTGTGTGTGCTGTGCTTTATCCAGAGCTTATCCGTAAGCCAGGTGACAGCTACTGACCCGTCTGCTACAGCGCAGATGGAAAGTTCCTCATCTGGACTTGGCGTTCAGGTGCAGGGAATTGATAACCCAGTCTTCTAACGACTAGTTCTTAAGATGAAAGGTTTGCTTTCACTTAGTTTTGGTTTTTTCCTCTTTGGCCCAAAGGATAGGTTGTAGTGTAAAAGAGTTGGAACAGCGTGGCTTTGCCTGTTGTAAAACATCGCTTGGTGCAGACGAGGGGTCTTCGAAATTGCTTTGCTGAAATGGTAAAATATTTTAGGCACGGATTTCTCACCCCACATTGTCCCAGTGTTTGTAGGGTCCTCTGTGGTGTATTGGATATCTGACAGCTGCAGATGGAAGGGATGCGTTTTGAGTTCTTGTTGTGGAGCAAGAGATAGCTTTTATTTTTGTACACCGTATGAGCCTAACGGGCACCAAATATTTCCAAATGTCTTTTTTTATTCTGCTCTCGATGCCACCTTCCTCACTCAAGTCAACCATATACCTCCTGTACAAAAGACGTTGTTTCGTGTGTGTATACAGCAAATCATTAGCGGTTAAAGAGCTTTGCTAAAGGCCACATTCTCCGCGGGAGATCTTTTTCCTAGACTCTTGGTGCTAGCTGTTATTTTTAAGGTGAAGGTTGAGTAATTTATAACTTCCTTAGTTATAAATTTTCGTTCTCATTAAAGATTAGGTGAAGAGTGATGTTTTAACTTAAATTCTAAGTTGCCACCTTGATTTATTATGGGCATAAATATGTGAACGTGCCGATTCAGAGACGTTCTGACAAATCGAGTCTAAAATCTTAAACTTATTCCCACTGTCTGTAAACCAGAGGTGATTATTTGAAAACTAGGAATTTTGCTTAGAATGAGTATTCCGGGCAGTTTATTAGTGTCCCCCTCCCAATGGGAGGGTATGAAGTGCTGCTTCTTGTGTGAACTTTCCCAGTAAGTAATTTTGGGGAAGTGCACGTGCAGGTTCTAAGCAGGACGTTAAAAGTGGTCGCTGGTAGCCGTGCGTGCGGGTTTGCTTCCGGATGACGAGGCTCCAGTGACCGATGGAGGCAGAAGATGGTACAGTGGGAACAGACATGAAACTGGTAGTTGATGGCCGGTGGGTCTCATTGAGGAGCCATTTAAATGAAGAGGTCTGTGATTTGCTTCTAATACTTTTACAAATATATATATATATATATAAAACAACATTTTGAAATGTTTTAGAATACCATTATTTTAATTTTTCTAATTATGAATGATTCTGCTATAGTATCTCTCAGTGAGAGCTGTCATTAACGTGCTGTTTCCCGGTAGAAGTCTAGTGACAAAGGAACTGCCACTTCTCCTTGTAACCCTGGAGAGAGGACAAGGACTTCTGCAGCTGTAGTAACTTTGCTAAGGGGACCTCTGTGTGAAGATTTTTGCATAGACTTCTGGTTTACCGAGGAAATTACCGCTGTATTTACTATACAGGCTTTCCTGATCAAATGAGTTTGCCTTCGAAGTAAGTGTTCTCTTTTGCATTTGGAAACGAAGTAGCACTTGTCAGATTGTCAGCAGGCAGGCAGACTTTCTGATTAGTAATTTATTGTATTTAATATTTTGTTTAAATATTTGTGGTCTGACGCATTTTTGCGAATAGTTGAGCTGCTTATCTTGTAGGTTGATTCCTTTCTCTGGTAAGAAGCTTTTGTCTTTGGTGTATCTTAGCTGCTAAACTTTTGAAAGAGGAGTAATTCACGTATTCTGCTAAGTTTTGCAATTGATTTAGGTAATTTTCAGTGATGCTATTTAATTTACTTGTAATGTAGTTGTGAATAAAATGGGAGCGGAAGATCAACAGTGTAGTGAGGCGATAACAGAAAAAAGAGCGTGGAATCGAAGCGGCCGTAGGAAGGGCTGGTGGGACCAGCAGTGCCCGTGGACGCCGCGCTTGGAGGGCTGCGGGGAAGGTTTGGAGGCAGGTCACTGCTGGGGCTCTGGTGAGGGTAAACAAGGTGTGCCCTGTCCGTCCGTGTCTGCCCGACGTTCGTGCCTCCCCGGAGCGTCCGAGTGGGCAGCCTTGGAGATCCCCCCGGGCCGTGGGTGAGGAGCAGTGGCTCCACATTCACCCTCGGCGAAGGCAGACTGTGGCGGCTGCGTGGGGAGGGCGGCTTCCCACCTTGGGTTATGCAGCCTGGGGAGTGCGTCCGGTCCGACACCGGGAGGTATTCTTTCTTGGGTCCGCTCTGCTGTTCCAGGGGAAAATCCTGAGCCGGTTTCTGTGACTGCTGTTCGTCTAAAGACTGCAGCGGTTGACCTCCTACATGTCGCTGTTAAAAATCTCATTTTTGAAAATACTATGCTTTGAGTGTCGCTTCGAGCTGTGCGTTTCCTCATCATCTGTTTTTGTGAAGCTTCCATGTGATCGGTTTCTTAGAAAACATAATTTATTTTATAATCTTTTGGGGTTTTTGAGAATTAGTCCTCAGAGATTGTATTTGTAAAAGGTGTCTTGGTGGTAGAGACTTTTTGTATAGTGAAACTTTAAAAAAATGGCATTAAACTAATTTTATTTAATCTGACCTAAATTAAATACTTTTGGTTTTTTGAAAAGCTTTTTGTTAAACTCATTAACTCATAATGCCTTTCCCATAGGTGCATATTTTCCTTTGAAATATGACATCAGACTGACGCAGAGCTTCGAAGAGCTGATGTTTTGTGTGATGCTGTCTCTTCCAGATCATCCGTAAATAGAATTCGCTCATTTGCACTGACTGGGAGACCTGTTGCCAACCATAGATAATTCCTTGCTAGTGAGTAGGTGTAGGAAGTTCAGGTTCAGTGTTAATTGCTGTGCCTGCAATTTGTAAAACGTAAAAGCTGGTAAAGCTTTAGAATCCCGTGACTGCAAAATTGTCTCTGGGGATGCGCTTCACTGAGAAACGGAGGTGAGAAGATTTTGTGCGGAAGAGAGAATTGGGGAGGTTCCACTGTGTCGGGTCTGATGTCCTTTTGTCTGCTCGCCAACAGCTTGGAGCAGGAACTGGCCAACGTGTTGGTGAAGTTTGTTGGCGACAGTTGAATTGTTTCTGTTGTGAAGTGCTGCGGAGGGTTTTGAGGAACTCCAGATACTCCTGAACTCCTTCGTAATTTGGTGACTGTAATGTCAGGAGATATTTCCTTTGACTCAAACATGGTGATCTGCTTTATAAAACACGACAAAAAGAAACGGTGAACTTGAAAGTTTCTTTACCTTAAAGACTTGTGGGGGACTTGATGATCCTTATGGGGCTCTTCGAGCTTGAGATATTCTCTGATGTCGGTTGAAGGTAAACGCCGTTGTCCAGAAGCTGTTTGTACTTTTTTGGCAGCTTTTGGAAAGGGTGTCGAAATCGGTAAGATCGTACGGAGCAGTTCACGCTTACCTGGAGTGTTCCCCAACCTGATTGCTTCCTAAACGTGATGGTAGTGGGAAAGGATGAAAAGGTCATGAAGATGGTCAGAGGTGTGGAGTGTGGTTGTGACGTGAGACTGCAGCCGAGAACCGCTGAGCTGCAAGAGTCCTTCCAGGAGGGACCTGACTGAGGGCGTTCAAACGTTTCAGGCTTCGTGAAAACTAACTGGCTGCTCTGCTTTCACCCCGAAGAGGAGGGGAAATTCGAAGGCGAGGCATCGAGCGTAAATTTGAGATGAATGCTTCCCGGCTGACTCCTTGCAGAAATCAAGAAGGCATTTGCACGCAGCATCGTGTAGTAAAGTGTAGCCCGATGNGTTGGGTGCTGCCCGCAGCAAAACAGACTTCTTGTGCCAGGGCTCTGATCTAAAGTGCCAGCTTGTCTTTGTCTCCATAGGGTTTGTACTGACCATACGTCAGGTAGGAAACCGTACCGTTTGTATTTACCTCCCCAGACAGTCACGCTTAGATGTAGCGTTCAATCTCCGGTGTGTCCCTCGCTGTTCTGCCAGTTGTGCGGGCAATATTTAACCTTTCCGTGCCTCAGCCAGCTGCCAAAGGGCGTTATTCCGGGCCACTGTCACGCAATGCCATGCCTGGAATAAGAGCCCAAGAGCTTCCAGGCCTGCAGACACGCAAATGGGCAGCGCAGACTCCCAGTGTTGTTACTTGTGTTCATGAAAAGGCTAAAAAAAGGTTCTTCTGTTCCTCAAATAATCTTCATTTGACCGAGTGCAGGATTCGTTGACCGCTTTCTTATGAGATGCATAAAAGGAATTGCGGTAGGAGGAGCTTCTTCAATCCAAAACTGGGAAACCCATGCCAGTGAGTGGAGTCGGTAGCTCCCCGCTAACACGAGAGCTAGCGCTAGGCTGAAGCCGCAGTTGTGGTCTGACCGTGTTATGACACGGTTTAACTTGTTGTGACTCGTGCATCCTTTTTAACCTGTCGTGTATTTCTAACCCTCGAACCTGGCAGCTGATGCTCGGACACTAAACTGCTTTACAAGGGAGTGGCAGTGTTTGAAAGCTGGCTGGAAACCGGTATGTTTAGACATAGAAAGTACACTTGTGTGGGTTTTTTAATTAAGATTTTCAGATTTCATCCCGCAGTGCAGATACTAAAATTGTCGGCAATTAATTCGTACTTTCACAAAGTAACTTCCTTCCTGTGGTCTCCTTTGCTTACTTTAATATGCTATCCGATAATATTTTAATGAGAGAGATTTCAGAGTTGCGAAGGCTTTCATTCAGATTTGTTGGCTTGGATAAAATACCCCTAGTTGATACCGTGAGGATACATCTTGACGTAGCTGGATTTGTTGTTTTCGCACCAGAATCCCTAATGTTTTGCGGTATAAAGTGCACTTTTTCTTATAAAAACTTGTATTCATGTCTGATTAGTGTCTTATGTGATGAAAGTGATATTCTGCCAAACCTCCAAAGCTGAGGATATCGTTAATTCTTCATCGTATTAATTGAAACCTGAGATCCGCTTCTGCTCAGTCTTTTTTAAGACAAAGTAGAGAAGAAAATGCCTCCCCGTAGATAGGAATTAAATATAGGAAATGAAACTATACACTGCCCTTAAATGAAACTCTGTGCTACTTAACTACACGTTCAGGTTTTCTATTGCACCAGCTTCTTAAATCGCAAATGTTTACTTTGATTAAACAGGGAGTGCCTTGTCCTGTGCTGGGCTCACTTTTGGAAAGCAGAGTGGTGGCGATGGGGACAGGTGAGGTGGGTGGAGAGACTGGGCTTTCAGCGCTGGGAGAAACTGCTGAACTTGTTCGCCGTCCCCTTGACCCAAGGGTGCTCTTCAGAAACTGCGCTGAGTGGAGTTCTCGAGGTTTTCCGACACGCGCTCGGACCTGACGCAGGGGAAAACGGAGCGTTTGCTGCTCCCTTGTCACTCTTGGTTAGGTTGGCCAAATGCATGAAGGTCATTCTGTCTCCTCGTTGAGGTGAGGTGTTTTGTTCGGACTCGGTCGCGCGCGTTACAGCACCCCGCAGCCTCTCGCGTCCCCGTTCGTTAGCGGTGGTGGAACAAGCCGTTGTCTGTCTGGGTATCTCAGGTGTTGCCAGTCTCATGCTTACCAGGACTCTTGGAGCTACGATTCTCCATCTGTTGGGGCTTCTGTTTTTCTCAGTGTGTTCTTGCAGTGCCTTGTAAAACCAAACAATCTAGCGTGTCACGAAAGGGCTGTGTAATAAAGAACCGTTAACATACCTTCAGCTTGCTATGGCTAGACTGGACTTTGTAACTGAAAATTTAAACCCATGTTTCAAAGTAAATAAAGAGTTTAACTCTGACTCCTGGTCGTCTTTAGCAATCGCCGGAAGAAGTCGTTTTTGAAGCTGACTTTTTGTAGGGTGGTAATTACAGAATCACAGAATGGTCGGGGTTGGAAGGGACCTCTGTGGGTCACCCAGCCCAACCCCCTGCCCAAGCAAGGTCACCCACAGCAGGCTGCACAGGACCTTGTCCAGGCAGGGCTGGAATATCTCCAGAGAAGGAGACTCCACAGCCTCCCTGGGCAGCCTGGGCCAGGGCTCCGTCACCCTCAGAGGGAAGAAGTT
>Ga0065711_1042959_pt1 | contig 15037 bp, 5 predicted proteins | sample Hoacrofraction12_FD_59098 | JGI IMG/M metagenome (GOLD analysis project Ga0065711, IMG submission 59098) | Hoatzin crop microbial communities from Cojedes, Venezuela - Epithelial fraction 12 v2 (version 2) | ecosystem: Host-associated > Birds > Digestive system > Esophagus > Crop | place... | reverse complement strand
TTTTTTTTTTTTTTTTTTTTTTTTTTTTAAATCTACTTTTGCCCTTTCTCAGGTCTTTTCCAGAAAAGAAGATCCATTTATCATAACTGATTATAACATTCTCCTTTTCAGTTACTTGGCTCTTTGCACTGTGTTTCTTACTCGCTGCCATGCATACCTAATCCCAAGGGAGAATTAGAGGAGCCCCATCTGCAACACTAAACAACTGTATGACAGAATTGGAGGCATGCGGCTGTCTGTCCAAGCTTTGTGTTTATCCAGATAAATTATCTCGTTTGCCCATGCTTCCTTCGGGCACCTGAGTGAGGGCAGTGCTCCCTGCCTGCTCCGTTCTTCTGTCTGTGATACTGCTAAATGTTATGAGGTCTGACAAACAGCTGGTTTATGATGGACACTGTAAAACTCCCTAGGAAAGTCAGGAGCTGTTTTGAAGAAAAAGCAGAGTATTAACTTAAAGCTGTTAAACTAAAAGAAGTCCAACAGTGTCCATGTTTTGGAATTTCTTTAGTTAAAGAATGCTGAAAGGTCCAGACACGTGCAGTCCCTTATGACTTACCTTCTGTTGTACGTGACAGGTACACAGATTTCTTTACGGATAGAGTCAGGAGTACAGTTTTCAGAGGACTATAATTTCCATTTTTACACCTGGTGTAAGTACTTAGCACCCTCTGTGCAAGTCAGTAGCACTTCTGGAGAATGAATATGACTTCGGTACTTACGTACTGTACTTGGTTGTTTTGGAAAACAAGATTTTTCATCTGTTAATCAATGCCTTACTGAGCAGAGCAGCATTTGAAAATCCATGGCAAGTTGATTTATAGGCCATTTTCTTCCCATCCGATTGGGAAGTTGTTCCCTCTTGGTTCTGCTTTTACTAGTGAATCATTCTGTGAGGCTTGGGGGTATTCTGCATCAAGAGAATCTGTCTGACTTAAATAATGTTGAAGAGTGTTTAAGGCACTGTGAGTAGCCTTCAGTGAAAGACAGTGAGATACCCAGATTATGATGATTAGATGCATGTTCTACAATTACGACTTACTGAATTTTTAAAGAAACTGGAGCAGAACAGGTGACAAGCATTTTCTCTGTAGCTCTAGATTTTGATTAACCAAGCTGTGTTGTCTTTTTTCTTTTTCTAAAAGTATAAGATTAATAGATTGTTCTGCACTTAAATGACACTGACTCATTTAGGAGGTGAAGCGCACTTTGTCCTTTGTTTTACTGTCTAAAGTAATTTTTTTTCTTTTGACATAATTGTTTTCAAGGGATTTCATTTCCTAGTGTTATTAGTCACAGGTAAATGGAGTTAACATCCATATCATCTTTAATAATGTGCAAAGAACAATTACACTGAAGTATTCTCACCAGCTGGGGCATCCCAGTTTGCTGCTCTGTCTTACCAGTTGACCTTTCTCACTAGACAGGTTAGCTCTTATTGTGCAACTAAGCTGTTGCTGCTGTGGTTTGTATAAAATCGGTGGTTTACAAATATACATGCCTGTAGTTAAAACCCTGGCTTGAGTGGTCATAATCCAAAAAAATTAATTCCTCTTCAGACAGTGTTTGCTAAGCTATTGGTCATTTCTCAGTAGAAGATTCCAAGTGTCCCACTATAAAAAGGCTGTGAAAAGAGTGGTGGAAGAGGAAATTGTGAGAATGAACTCGTTCTCTACATGCACAGCAAAGCAGAAAGAGGACAGTGACAGATGTTTGTCACTGCTTATCTAGTATGCGTGATTTTGTCTAACTTGATATATAGGGCAATTTTAGGATTTTAATTAACAAATTATATTAGGTCTATTATAAAACCAATAAAGGTAGAAGTGTTTTTCAGTTTATGCAACAAACCCAGATTAATGTAGAGAAATTAATCCTTTCATGTGGTAATAACAAACCTTTCTTTCCCCACTGAAAATTTCAATTTGTAATTGCTGAAAACTTTATTTTTAAAAGTGACTTTTCCCATCTTTCCTTCCTTACCTTTACTGCAGGCTTTTTAATGGTGGCGTGGTAATAGCATATGTTTTTGTAAAAGAGTTGCAAAGAAAAAACTCCATTTTCTTTATCTGTACACTAAAATTACTGTATATGTAACACTTTTTTTATGCTTGTGTTACCTTATCTTAGCAAGTTAGACTGGCGGGGGCTTTTGGCAGCACAGACTGAATCTCTGTACCTTCTTTCCCTGGGACATTAGTGGGAGTTAGCTGTGTGCTTGCTGTTTGGTGTGTGAGAGGATGTCCTCAGTGCCTGAGCAAACCCAATCTTGAACCATCCCACGTGTCGAACAAGACATTGCAGTCGCTGAAACACTGCAGAAAAATACCTCACTGGTGTACTACGACCTGCTCCTGAGGAAATCAGCACCAAACCACTGGGTCTGTGTTTCACACTGAGGTTTTAACACCTTTCAGTCGCTGCGTGTTAGCCCCTTAGTGCAGGCTGATATCCCTCGCCTCCGAAATCGCTGTAGTCCCTGTGTTCTGTAAGCGAATTGTGCAGTGCTTGTGATGCTAAAAGGTGGTGAGAACCACGTTGGGACATGGCTCCTCGCTAGGAGAGGCAGAGCTTTAAATTCAGCAATGGCCGAGATCTGTGGCCTTGCCTGAGGACAAGAAGTACCTGGTCTCACCTGCTCCCAGCAAGAGCATGGCTCTTCCCCTGTGGATCCCTGACAAAGCCGCAGATCGAGCTGCAGCGCAAACTGGAATTGATGGCAAGAAGTTGCCGTCGATGAGCAGACTGGCAGAATTTTACTGCTGCAGTGAAGCGAAGGCTCCTGTGCCTGATTTGACCAGCAAACCCTGTGGGACATGGAGGGGAGCAGGAGCTTAGCCAAAGAAGCCCATGACCTAGGTTCTCTCTGATGTCCTGCTGATGCTGCAGTCTCTGCTGTCATTTCAGGTATAGTTTCTTTGGCTACAAGAACTGAGGATGTGTGAAACTATTAAATATGGCAGCGCAGCAAAGTTCTGCTACAATTTACTTTGATTAATGGATAGCTGAAGGAAAGTATTCTGCAGAAAATTTACAAATTGAAAAGTGTTTGCTTCCAGAATATCAGTAACGTTTCAAAAATGCATTACAGCATTTTGATGAATTGATGCATTCCATTGATCATCCCCTTCTGGACAGAAAATGAAATAAAAAAACCCCAAGCCATTTCTTCAATCACAAATGGGTATAATAATGAGCATGTTTCATTTTCAGGTTGTTTGGCTTCTCACGTTTGAAAGATATAATGTCATGTACAGAACTTAGAAATTGTAGCTGGTATGGGAGTTATGATTTGACAGCTGCTGACTTCAAACATTTAATTAAAAGTCAAGGCAGAAAAGTAATAATTTATCAATATTATAAAAGGATTTGTCTCATAGTTAGAGGCATCTGGGGGTCAGAGATCCTAACCTTGCTGAATAAAGAGGGGCTTGGTTTAGCGATCACTGATTCAACATCATTTAAATGTTCAGCTGAAAAAATATAATGGAATGTAATGGTACATAAATTCTCCAAGGAGAAAATAAAGTCTATATGTATGTCTATATTTTATATCCTGAATGTTCTGCGGTTTGACAAGGACATGGATGAAGTTATCTTATGCCAGTGGCAGTAGAACGTTGATTAAGAGCCCAGTAGCAATTATGAATTGGCTGGTGCCAGCAAAACGTTCTAGCCCACTAGTCTGATGTGGATGCACTATCTACATCTGTAACTAGCTGGTTAGCTTCCAGCGAGGGTAGCTTTCTGCTCTTCAGCCTAACATCACATCTCTTCTGTTAATTGCTTGCCAAAGCAGAGTCTGATTTTGTTTTTTTTCCTACTTTGGTTTTATAGAAATACGTGGACTGAAAATATTTTCTTTCTTTAAAAAGCTCTTCAGTACTCTAATCTCACAGTTTAATGAAGCAGTTGTTTGGAAGAGTTGGAATTGGGGAGGGATGGCAGGAGGAAGGACTTCTGGCTGTTGACACTGTTTTGGCAGGAATTTCTTAGTGAGTTTGCAAAGCTGTTTATCGTACTTTAACCTAGTGTTGTATGCCCCAGAGTTTTGACCTCTGCTGTTCGAAATAAACTTAATTAGGCCTTTATTTTATAGTGTCTACATTTAAACCTTGTCTTGTGGTTTTGAGATGGTAGAGGTGACTGCGGCATGTCACACCAGAAAAATAATTCCTTCTGCATTAATGGGAACACCTCCAAAACTGGATATTCTTTCAGAGATCATTTTCAAAATGGTTATCGTTCATTTGGAATATTTGACTTTATCAAACAGTTTTGTTATGGTAAGATGAAATGAGTGCCTTTTGACTTCAGTGTTCTGATGCTTTGAATGATTTAAAATGTTTTTCTTCTGCTGCAGTTAGTAATTTCTCACATGGTTTAAATGAAAGCAGTTTATTTGCATAGACTGTCTTTGCTTTTATCGATGCGCTGTAGAAGGAGGCTGTTCGGTCAGAAGAATACTTGCCAGTTCCATTGACCACAGAACACTACTCTGCATCCTAACCTTATTATTATACTTAATTTTAATTTAAAAATGCGTAGTTGCCTAACCAAGATTAGTGGTCTGCAGTGTCTTCAGTAGAAATAACAGATGATTCCAGGAGGCGGTTATCTAAGTAAATGAAATGGGGAAAGGATGAGGAGTGGGAAGCCGCGTTTTTAGAGACTGAGGAATAGGATCAGCCCTAGTCTGTGTCGTGTGCAAGCTCACAAAGGCAGTGTGAGGCAGAGGCAGGACTGGATACCTGTCTGCTGAGACCTAATCCTGAGCCAAATTCCAAGTTTCAGGGGACCAAAACTCTGCTTGATGTATTAATGCTGAAAGCATTAATATGAAGTGAACCTCCACCAAGATGCTCATGATAAAAAAGATTTTTTCCATCTTATGTAATTAATTCGATTTACTCCATTGTCTTCTGTTCTGCAAGATCACAACTAAGGCAACAAATTGCACATTGCCACTGCTCAGAGTAACAATGGCAACAAAGAATTATGAGCAATTGGTAATCGGAGATATATGTAAAAAATCATGTTGAGCAATTTTGAATCACAGAAGATACTTTAAAATGGAATTGTCTTATGGATAATTTATTAATAGAGGACAGAATTAGTAAAATTAGGCTGGAATTTCTGAGGATACCTGAATTGGTATTTAAATCCCACTGAAATTCAATAGAAGTTGAACACCTTTTCCCTCCCCACCCTTTTCCTTTAAGATCCCATTGCTTAAGTTTGTGCTATTCGTGCTTTGTCTGTGTCTGCTTTTAGTGCTGATCCCGTAAATAAACTGTTGGCTACAAGAAATTACGCTTCAAAATGCTTAAATTCTCAGAAACCATCAATCACGCATTTCAGCAGACACAGGGAGACAGAGGTATACTCACACTAGAATCTGCTAAATGAATTATGAAGCTGAACTTACTTGCTGCGCTTTGTTATCTTCAGCAAAAAGTATACGGATGCAAAACCAGAGCTTAATTTTTAGTATCGAACACCTCTTTTTAAGAGTTACTTAAATGCTTTATCAAGTGCCCTATGCCACTTAGAAACATTTTTTCCAATGGCTACTGTAGTCATTCGATTTGCTGCCGTGGTCAGTAGCTTTCTATTGATTCTTCTTCAGAGTGAGGAATTTGCAGGTTGAACTGTAAACCAATTTTGAGACAGTTCCGACAACCTTTCTTTACTGTAAATCAGCTAACGTGCCTTGTTGCTTTATAAGCAGTGCAAAGAACTTTTCCTTGGTGGGATTTTTGCTGTTCCTCTAAAACGGTGCAGAATCAGGCCTGGGGGGAGTGATCCCTTAAAGTTAAGCATGTGCTTAACTGCTTTGCTGGATCACTGCCTTGATCTATTGATGTTCTCAGTGTAATTTGCAGGAGCTGTAATTGCCTGCCCACGTTTTCAGTGGCTACACGGCATTAAATCTCCACGGACTCTCCTGGAGTTGGTGCGTCACCACTGCCTCTCAGAAATGCTCCCTAATGCTTTGAAGGTTACTGCAGAATAAGATGCCTTGTTTGATGAGGAATCAAATGCCTCGGAAGTCTTTCTTTGGCTGCTAATATCTCCACTGCCAAAGGAATGGGTGAAAAGTTTGGTGGATCAGTCTTGCCATCCTTCTCTGGATGAATCAGCACAGCCTTTTACTAGCGAGGCGTAGAGAGCACAGGTAATGAAGCTAAGTCTCTTTAGCTTGATTTCTTGAGGGTTTGTGGATTAGGAATTTTTTGCTAGATTTTTTTTAAGCTGCAGTTCATTTGAGTCTAGCCATTAATAAGCAGAACATTCAGACTCATGCCTGGGGACGGAGCAGGTGATGAATCACTCCCCGACAAGTTTGAGATCGTGATCAAACAACAAGAACTGTAAGGACATGTCAGCATTGGTCAGGCACCAGCTCGGGTACAGAGCAACGCATGAGGCAGGATCCCCGAATTACTCCCACACAGAGTACTGGGTTCTCCTGCAACAGCAGAAAACCAGCACAGCTCTTGAGCATCATTAGGCTCAAAGCTGGCTCTGCGTGTGTAGCGTTCTGTTCATCCAAAGGCTGCAGTTTTTCCTGCAAGGAAACTTTCAGTCTGTGTTCTTTTGCATTTCACGTAGATATCTGCACCGTTGCACAGTGCGTATAAATGGCACTATTTTCATGCGTGACACTAGCGTTGTCCTGGATGTTTGGTAGCTGCTGAGATACTGGTAGATCATCCAATAGCTGCCTTTTCTTTAATACAGGAGCCCTAGTAATCTAATGACAACATGAAAGCTTTAACTACTCTTAGACTTGATCTGAGGAACGTGAATAGTGGCTTAAGCAATGTAATTGGAGTCGGTTGCATCGGTCTCATGTAAACCACAAGTAGGTTCTGTTGGTCTGTAACTTTGGTATTTCTTTTGTTGCTGCAGCGGGTGTCTTGTCAGTGTCGAGTGGTGAAGGAAGGTTCTGTGCTAAGTAAATAAACCAGGCGCTGGTGTCCTGTTAGCAAATAAATAGCATGCAAAACAAAAATTGTTGGCATTTTCTGAAGGAAGCTTACTTAAATTATGAATGGTTGTAAGGCTATTACAGGCAGCAGTGTTATAAATTAAACAGATGTCAGCCTTCTCTCTTCTACTTTCTCTGTATTCTGTACAGAAACCAGGCTTTCAGAAAGGGAAATTGTGCACTTCTTGGCAAAACATAATTATTAGAAGAATTTTCATTACCAAATGAAATTGTAATCAATCATCTTGGCAGACTGGTATTTTCCTTTAATCTGGACCCAGAGTGAGAGCTGTAAGAGTTGAGTATTTCTATACAGCTTTTGTTGTACTTCTCATTGCAGTATTTGAGTACATTTCAATGGTGTATTAATTAGGGTCACTGACAGCTCCGTCGTGCGGCTGCTTCTCCCGAAAAGCAGTGGTGTGCACAGCAAAGTGTTTTCTGTTCATGTTTTTATGCCATTGCTTTGCTTTTGTGTTTTTGTTTGTTTGTTTTGTTTTTTAATTAAAAAAATGCAAGGTCAAAAAAGTGTACCTTCTACTCGGAGCAACAGATGCCGAGGTTACTGCAGTCCTCAGTTCCCATGGGATTTTGTGAACAAACTGTTTGAAATTCACTCCCAGGCCAGTCCCAGTGAAGCACGCTTTGCTGCGCAGAGGAGCTGCAAGCTGTGTTCAGACACTAGAGTGGGGAGAGCTACCTGCAGCTGAGAGACGGCCCAACTAGAATGCAAACAGTAAAGGTAGAGGGAGAAATTTTTGTCTGCACAGTGAGATTTTCCTGCCCTAGTGAAACTGTGATCTTAGCTGTGAAGGAGGAAGGAAAGAAGAATCTGCTGGTGATAACCATGTAATCTCTGAATATAGCAATCGAATAGCTAAGTAACCATTATTTTCTCCTTCATATAGAGGTAGACTGCTGTTAAGCTTAATTTCAGAATTCCGTGTACTTTTTAAATATCAGGGATATTTCACAGTGGAATATGCGAAGAAAGGGTTGAAAAATTTCAACAAGCAAAAGCAACTCTCCTAAAAAAAAGCGGAGGGAGGAAGGTCAGGAAAAGAAATGGAGTGGGCTTGGTGTTTCCTGCGATGAAAAGAAAATGCAGCAGAAACTGGATGAAGCAATTTTAGCTTTGGTTTTGAGATTAAGGAGCCCATATGGGTAACCCATTACGTTCAACTGGTGCTGCTGTGTCAGCCCATTTTCTGCTTGCTGTGCCTGAGTATAGGCTCCCTGTTCAAAGAAATATACTTCCAAATTTCCTTGCGATTTCTTGGAATTAATAGCCAACTTCGTAAATGTTTTGTAGCAGCACAGTGTGTGCAGCTGTGCTTCAGGTAATACTGTAATTTTTGTCATTTTTGTTTGCTGCATTTTTTTGTTTGTTTTTAATGGAAAGAAGGAAGCTCTTAATTTTTAAAAGGAAAATTAATACTTACTTGTGGGACGCAGCTTTCTTGAAAATGAATATTTATAATATTTATTTATACATAGAAAGTAGGTAGTTGGAGAATCATTTATTTATGAAGCCTTCCCAATACCATTTAGTATAGAAAGGAGGAGCTTTGACTGTTTCAGCTTTCTTTTGGTGCTTGAACCCTGACTGGGAAGCGTGAATGCCGTGGTTATCGCCTTGCATCCGCAGCGTTTGCTGGGCACATTAGATGCTTGCCTGAGCGGCTGGACTCCCAAACCAGGGAGGCAGGTGCAGAAGTGGCTGGGCTATCAGGCTGGCAGTCAGGAGACCTGGATATATCCCTGCTGCTATCAGCTGCTTTTTATGCGACCTTGGCATGTTAATTTATCTCTGTTTCTCCAGCCTGGCTGTTAAAATATCCATGTATATATTAGATCAACAACATCTGTTCATGTCAGTGTGTACCGTGTTTACTGAACTGGAGCTTAGGCTTTGCATGGGACCTCCAGCCACAAATTTCCAACGATATTTCTAACAAAGATGTCTGCTCTTGTAGCTCCTGCTGGAAAAGACAAAATTTGTACTTAAGTGCTATGAGACAAATTCTCAAGTAATTCAAAGTGCCACTCACCCAGATGCAGCCCTCACATAAGGAAAACTCAAGAGTTTTCCAAATACTCAACTAATAGAAACTAGTTTGTTGCCCGGTGAAGTCTCTGGAACTACATCAGTTTACACCAGCTCATGCTTTGGACCAGCACTTGTTCTGCTGAGACGGGGAAGCTGAAAAAACATTGGTATGGACAGGCTTTCTTCATATCTCTACTTTACAGCTTCTTATTTCTGTCCCCTTCAAATGCCAATAAATCAGTAAATGTTCCTCCAGGCTGAGGTGGTGGGAAAGTCATGGTCTGCCATATTTCTTTTTTTGTTTGTTTGTTGTGGATTAAGGAGGCAGAAAAATGAATAGGTTTGGTAATGTCATTTCCTCTCACCATCTCTGAAAAGGGAGGAGAGGTCCATTCTCCACCCAAATGAAAATGAAGACAAATACTTGATTACTTTTCTTCTGATCTGGAGTTTGATTTCTATATAGTTAACTAGTAACGCATATGTAGGAATGGTATAAAATTTTTGAAGGTTTGAAGAGGAGAATGCTAGAAGGTAAAATTTGACGCAATGTTAGAGAGGTACTGTAGATTTGATGAGTATAACAGCATTTATGTATCTTTTAGAGGCTTGGAAATCTTTTGAACATTCAGAGTGACGCAAGGTATAATTAACAATATCTACGATTGCCCTGCATCAAATTTTTAGTTGGACAGTTAAAAAAATTAGAAATCCACTTATTATTCCCATCTGATGAACAGAAAGAATGCCAGGAAATCTGTTTCCCATTCAGCCCGATTTACAGCGCAGTTGTCTGTGTTGTGTCCCTTTACCAGCCCCGCAGCTCCTCTGTGGCATCCTGTGTGCTCAGCAGTGTACCTTGGCAAAGCTCTGCCGAGTTCCGTGCTGAAGATGCTCGCCCTAGGAAGCCACTAGGCAGAAGTACATATTTTACAGCTCATAAACTGAGGGGATTGTATGGCTCCAAGGACTGATAATAGGATGCAGCCCCATTCATTCTCCCATCACTGGCTGGAATTTAGCCCAGGTGCGGATGAGGAACAAAACATTGGCAGGGGCAGCATGAGAAAGCTCGGACCAGCGATGTTCATGCTGAGCCTGCTTTGCAAATAAACGCCACGTAGATTTCCCACTCTGCCAGCTTAACACCTTCAACAGCTGCACACAGGAAATAATTTGGAAATCATCTGTGTTTTATAGGTATCAGGCCTACAGTAAGAGCCAGAAGTTTTGGATCCATCCCTGTGTTTTGAGCAAACCAGCGTTTGCAGCATAGTTTGGGGAGAGAATGCTGCCTTTCTGGAAGATCCTTATACGTGGGGTAGAGCTGACTTACTCACAAGTTCCCATGTGTCATACAAAGCGGCACAGTTAAACTGATGCTTGTGAGAGGATTCTCTACTAATGGACTGATGCTAAATTCCATTAGCAATGAAGAATGCAGGAAGGAGTGAGAGTACACGGGTATGTTTATTCACCCTGCTTTCTCTAGCTGCAGATGTGTTGTCTGAAGAGATTAAGGCCCCTTGTGCACCTCCAGGATCTCTTATCGTTTTCCTACCTGAGATGTTCAGTCAAGTGCCTGTTGTTTAGCTGCTCTTTTGTTAAACTCCTTCCAGCCAATGATCTGGATTAGCTGAAAGAGATTTAAATACCAGGTTTGTTAGTCCAGATACTTGACTGAGAAAGGCCTTGTGCGTTACACAAATGTGGCAAATCAAAGTTGGATTTGATAAGTGGGAAGTAATGGCTGGAGGAAGCTGGGATCAATACCCACTAAGTCACCATTTCAACCCAGCTGCGCTTCTGGGAGAGAGCAAATGCTCAGGTCGAAGAGCAGCTGTTCTGCAGTATCCTAGCCGTTTTTTACAAGATGAGGAGAAATTGCTCCTTCTGATGCCAAAGGGCACTAAGGGGTCTGTTAACCCTGCGCTTGTACAAGTCACTCATACTACGGCAGAGTGGGTGTGAAGTGCTTGCGGCTGTTATGTATTCCTTGCACAGATGTTTGCACTGCAAGCAGGCCAAAGGCACAACTGGTGTCTAGTTGACCCATACATTTTTCGTGTCCAGCTGAGAAGCAAGGTGGCAGCAGCAGCTAAATGTTTATTCGTCAGCGGATAAAGGTTGGAATTTTTTCCTCTCTTCTGTGCCTGCAGAACTTCCAACCAACCATAAAAAGTTCAGGGGTGTCAGAGTAAAGATCTATGCCCTAATAAAGAAGGATGTCTCCTCAGAGCTCTATTAGCTGCCAAGAAACTACTTTTGCAAAAGTGGAAATCTCTAACCACTCCTAAAATAATTGACTGGACGGACACAGAGTGACCTAGCTGTGCTCAGAAAGATTTCCTGGAACAGATGCTGAGATACCACAGTAAGGAGCTTGATGTAAATACATAGACAGGCATTGCCAGCAAAATGGGGAGTCTAATTGGGTTTAAATCCTTCTTGTATAGGAAAAGTAGCGTAGGTTCCTGGCTAACTGAATAGCTGTTGAAGGAGTGCGGGTCCAGTGACTTAGGCTTTTCTACTCTGGCTCTGGGCTGTAATATTAGCAATTAATTCTCCTCACTTTTCAAGAGGGAAGTCTCACACTGTATCAATCATGTCTGTTTGGACTATAAATTCTTCAATGCCTGTCTTTTATTAGGCATTTACAAGGCAAGGTGGACCTATCTCACCTCATGTCATACAAATCACACTGACATGTATCAGAACTGATCCTTGCGATTTCAGGAACTTTTGTTCACACTTTGCTTCATTTCATAAAGGCAGGTGGTTATCCAGGTCTGCTTCAGCATGCTTAGCTGCCTGCAGCAGTTGGGTTGATGTCTGGCCCTTCGTGCTCACTTAAGGCATATGCAAGGCCTGTGTGTGCTACGTAACAGCATGTGTGGAGATCATGTGTAGCGTAGTTCTTGGATCAACAGATGGGAGTAGAAAGTAGTGCTAGACTTAGGTATTTCTGTGTGTATTTGTGTAGTGTGGCAAACCAACTCATTGTAGCTCTTTCAAATTCTCTCGTTTGAAACTCCATGGAATTACGTCAGCTGAGAGTCCTATCTCGTATAAGGGTCTCATTTCAGCTGCAGCCTCAGAACTTGAAATAGAAGATTATTTGGGAGAGAATTCACTGGGTAAAAGTTTTGATCTAGGTCTCAGATAAACTAATTCCACCTTTTCAGGCAGCTGACACTCATTTTGAGTGAAGGATTTGGTTTATTTCTGAAAGATATAGCTGCAGCTGAGAGAGACTCTAATTCTATATTGACCTGATAAACCTAAAGCTGAAAGCAGAGGCGTGGTTAACATTTCTTGTCTTTTCAATGTGTAATTTCTTCTTTACTATTTGTGTATACAGAAGCTTAAAATATATCAAATCTCTATCAAAACAGACAAACAGATCTTCCAAAATCCTTTCAGTTCTGTGATTTTTGGGAATATGGAGTTTGGAGAGTTAATAGTTTTTAGCTCCAAGTGTCTCTAGTCATCCCTCAGCTGCTGCTGCTGCTGCCATGCTGATCTCTTGCCCTCAACTTTGTGGTGCATGAGGCCCCATTTTTTAAAAAGCAAAAGCAATTTTACTGTAGTCTCCATGATTTAAAGCTTTGTTCCATGCTAAAACACAAAAAACTTCTGAAGATTTAGATGCTCTACCAGCTTCTACAAGGAGAATTTAGGTTCGTACTTCCCGTAGACTATTGTTGTTGGCCAAAGTTGTATGAGAAGTTTTCTTCAGTGAAGAAACGTGCTTGGCTGGAAATGGCCAGAGCTGTTGCAGGACAAAGGGTCTGCCCAAACCGCAGAGGGTCTTCTCCAGCATCGTGTGTGCATAGCTGCTGAGCCAGGAACAGCGCACAACGTAACCGAAAGCTTCAGTCCAAGGTCTTCAGTGTCTGGACGAGGCGTCTGCTTATAGTCAAATCCACTTCTGTGATATATTTTAGTGCCACAGAGAAAGCAGGCAGAAATGATCTAAAACTCTAGCAATCTAAATGTGGACACAAATAACCTGCCCCTGTACTACTGAAAGTTTTGCGTGGTAATAAAAATTAGCTTAGGAGAACTACGAAGTAATTTCAAGTACCATAAAGTAGCTGTTGGGAATAAAAAGTGTCGTAACTGCTAAGTCTCAGCCCAGTTTCTGCAGGAATGAGTTATTATCATTAATTATCACTCTGTTTTATAGTTATTGCCTGTAATTTCAGACTTTAAATACTCTAAAGCATAAACAATGCTAATTTAATTACGGTGTGAGAGTTGTTGAAATTTGCATGCGGAGGAAGAAACCATTAATAAAGTTTATCCAGAGAGAAACTTAATAATTAGCATTTTTCTGCATTTCTGGTGTAATGGAATTAACTATCCTTTCTTAGCTTGGGCCAATTATTTACAGAAAACAGGCAGCACAAGTTGTAGTAATGATTTAGAGATACAGAAGACTAGAGAGCGCCTCGCGATCTGTCTGTGCTGAGCAGCCACAAAACACATTGCCCCTGTACATCAAGTTCACTCACTGGTTTGTGTCTAAGTACAGCGCTGGAAGAACCGTTTTGAGCTTTGGGAAAATCCAGATCTCGATCCTGTTGTTGAAAGTATTTTCACGTAAATGTGAAACATGCCCCTGAGGCATGAGCCGGAAACGAAAATTGCATTTCCTTTGATTTATTCCATTGTTTTCCTGAATTTCATACTGTCCCCTGTCAGGAACCACTGCTCGAACTCTTGGTTCAGCTTTGCCAGTTTGGTGGTCGCTTATGTCTGTTCTAAGCCCTGAATAAAGAAGCTAACTAGCATAGGACAGTGAGCCAATCGCCAGAGTATTCTGCTGGAAACAAACATCAGACAAAAGGTTCTTGTTTGCACATCTCTCTGTTACAGTGTGAGGCCTCTTTATGTGCAAGAAATCTATTTAATGTGCATCTTTCTAATGTAACATTATTCTAATTTATGACATGGTCATGCAGGGCTAGATTTATTACCAACGTCCGCATAGATTATATCAACATTTTGCTTTTGTCTTCCATTCATATAATCCGATAAAACCAGCAAATTTGATTGATGAGGCCTATATTCCATAGCTGGATGTTATTGACATTTAGAATATTACCTTTTTTAATCAAATCCCTTATTAGCTATTCTAATAGCTATTGCTCAGACTGACAAGATCATCCCACTTAACAGTTTTAAAATACTACGACAATTTTGTTTCTTTACTTTCCCCGGACCTCTTTAATTTCACAGGCTATGCAAAAACCTACCCAGAGAGGTAGTGGAGGCCCCATCCCTGGAAACATTCCAGACCAGGTTGGACGGGGCTCTGAGCAACCTGATCTAGTTAGCGGTGTCCCTGCTCGCTGCAGGGGGGTTGGACTAGATGACCTCTAGGTCCCTTCGGACCCAAAACTTTCCATGATTCTATGATTTAGTAAGATTCCGGGCCACCTCTCAACTCTTGCATATGCATTTTCTAGGTCTCTTGGGTTTAAAATGCTTAGTTTTTAAAATGCTTAATTTTTGAGACTGCTTCTTCATGACATTCCTATTTTCTGCTGCAACAGAACATAGTTAATGCTTCTCCTGGGGTAGTCTGGAAGTGTCCTAAAGGTGTATGTACAACTGAACACAGGCACCTCCACTTGCTCAGTCCTTTAACCCAACAAAAGTGCTCTGTTTCATGCTAAATGCCTCAAAAAAATCATGATCTTCCAAACCACCCTGTTCCTGGAATGGAGCAGAGGAATTCGCTGCAACATTTTGTGACGCCTTGTGAGTAGGAGCTGGTTCCTTAAGTCATAAATCATCTTATGCATATAGCTGTATCTCAGACAGTAAAAGGCTTTCATAAATACGACAGGAGGTGGAATGTGGGCTGGCTGTGACCAGCAGGTTAAATACAGAGTGAACAGGTACCATGGCAGTTCAGGGAGACTCATGGGTTTTATGTAGCTAGCTTTTACATCCCTTTTTTTTTTTTTTTTTTTTTTTTTTTTTTT
>Ga0065711_1042958_pt1 | contig 15037 bp, 15 predicted proteins | sample Hoacrofraction12_FD_59098 | JGI IMG/M metagenome (GOLD analysis project Ga0065711, IMG submission 59098) | Hoatzin crop microbial communities from Cojedes, Venezuela - Epithelial fraction 12 v2 (version 2) | ecosystem: Host-associated > Birds > Digestive system > Esophagus > Crop | place... | reverse complement strand
CTTTCTCAGGGGGATGCATTGCTCCTGTGCATGGAAGAAGTGTCGTTTAAAGAGCGACCAGCACTCATGGACCCCTCTGCCTTCGAGAGCCCTGGCCCACGGGATTCCTCCCAGTAGCTCCTTGAAGAGGGCAAAGTCAGCCCTCCTTTCACTCCCGATCTTTCTTTGGCCTTGACAACAGCGAGGCAGGGAGGATGATAAATGGGGTTTCTGGGTTGTTTTTTCTTTTTGAAATGCCATTTTACAGAACAGGTTTTTATGTCTTTTTTTTTAAAAAAAAAACATACCTGTAAATTCTCTGTTCGTGTCTCTTCAATGACCTGCGATGTTGTGGGCCAAGTTAATACTCCAGGTACTATCTTGTGATTAACCATTGTTTGTGATTTCACGAACTGATCAAGTGCCTCTGAAAATCTGAAGTTTGAAACAGGTACAACATGTTCAGACCACATATAAGTAACTTCTACAAGGCCTGTAATACTTTCATGATTCATTTTATGATCCAAGGACAAAAATGGTAACCGTAAGAGCACGTGGAATGAAAGAGCACCTCGTTCATTAAGTTCTCTGTCTAAAGACTCTTTGGTATACAACACTCAAGGTGCGAGCCAGTAAGGCAGCCTGTGTAAGGGGCCCAGCGTCCAGGCACGGATACGATGCCGACAGAGCCTGCACTGATATTCAAGGGACCCATGAACATGAGTGTGCTTGTCGCTCTCGAGAGCACACATATGTTTACTACTGACCTTCAGCCCTGACCAGCCAGGGAGGAGGCACTGGACGCTGCTACCCGCACTTGTATGTTACGGGCGTTCAGGCAGTGCTACGCACCGGAGCGGCTCTGCCCGGGGTGGCCAGCTGTGCTGTCGGTGTGTACATGCGTGTGTGCGTCCGCACCTCTTTGGGACACACGCACAGCCTCACCACGGGTCACACCTGCTAAGGGGAACCACAGCCACACCCCAGTGACAGGGCCTGACTGCACCTGGCCACGGGGAACCCCTTCTCAGAGCCCAACGCCCTCTGATCAAGCGCTTTAGATATTCCACGAGGAGAGTTTAATGTTTACTGTAAAACTTACTTAATTTATTTGGCATTGTACTGGGTTCACGCGGCACGGTTGGTCGGGGGCCGGGGCTGCCCCGTTCCAGACACGGCCGGTTCCAGCCGGCTCCTGCGCAGGGCACAGCCGAGCCCCTCGGGCAAGGCAGCGGGGCCTCAGGGAAAGCAGGGGTAAGAAGGGGCAAAACCTGCTGCACGGCCGTGAGGAGTAAGGGCAAAACACGCGAGAAACAGCCCTTCGAGCACCAAGGTGAGGAGGAGGAGGAGGAGGTCCGGCAGGCAGGGCGCAGTTTCCCCCCGGCCCCTGGAGAGGAGCCCTCGGAGGGCCTCTGCCAGAGCGGGCCCCGCGGAGGAGTCGGCGCTGAGGGAGCAAAGTCGAGCCGCGGCTAAAGGCGGGGGAGGGGGAAGGCGAGTTTAGGGTTTTTTTCCCTTTGTTTCCCACCATCCAACTCCATTTTAGCAGACAATAAATTATTTTCCTCAGGTTGAGTCCTGTTTTGCCTGTGAGCACAATTAGCAAGTGATCTCTCTGCCTTTATCTCAACCTCTGGGCTTTTTCACCTTGCCTTCTCCCCTCTCCTGCCGGGGGGGGGGGCGGAGCGCAGCTGGGCGAGGGTCTGCCAGCCAGCCAGGGTCAGCCCACCGAGCCCTGCGGGGCATTCTGGCGAAGCAGAGCAGTATAGGGGTACACTGAAAAGGCAACACAAAGCAGAACGTGGCAATTGCAACCCCCAGTTGAAGCAACACAAACGTGATTCCCATCACCAGTCTCCCTACGCTTACCGCCAGCGACACGTGGGTTGAAGCCAGCTCAGGCCCTTGGCTCTCAGCTTGACCAGCTGTCCCGTTTCTGCTCTTCGCGTTCCACTGAGCCACGAACACGCTGCCCCCCTCTCCCCACGCTGGACTGGCTAGCTCAGGAGACATGAGTCTTTACCGGTTTCAGGGAGCCCGATGACTCACTTGCGCAGCTGCCTTATCTAAAACCAAGGTTACCCTCCTCCCGTCTCCCTGGCGCAGAGATAAGTTAAGCTTTCTTTACAATACATTCTTCCCCCTGAGATCAATGGGGCTTGTCCTTCTCCTGTGAGCTCTCCTCCGCTGGCCGGGTGTGCTGGCCAGTCACATTCCCATGCCCTGGACCCTGCTCGGCTCAGCGGCTGCCATTACATCCTTTGCAGTAACAAACTTACGAGTTGTAATAAATCATTCTGATGTATGAATTTAGTGATTAACAAAGAACAATTAACCCAAACGCACATGGTTTCTCAAATGCAAATTTTTTTTGTATCAAATACTGAAGCTTTATATACCAACCTGTTTTGTCTGAGGTATACTTTCCCAATCCCATAATATGCTAAACAACCAAATCTTTCTTCCTGGTACTGTTCAATTATTTTCTTAAACTGGTCTTCAGCCTTTGTTAATGCCTTTAAAATATATGCAAGACAAAAATACATGACACTTTGCCAGAAGCTTTTCACTTTTCCTCTGCTTTTTTTGTTCCAGTAGAGTGGGTCAGTATGCCCTATTCTTTGATCAGTCGTATGAACATTAAAGGGAATTAAGCAACCCTATGATCACACACAAAGGCTTTCCTTTTTTTAAAAAAAAGAAACTTCTTATGTACACATGAGCTCTCTCTGAAATAACGAAATTAAATGATTGAGCTCACCAAGGTACAAACACCCAGACATTTTAAAATAAGACATTGAATATTTTTAAACACTGCAGGGGAAGAAAAAAAAAAACCACCAACCCAACCACCCACATGTCTGTTACGGTGCTTTCCAGAACCAAAAGCATTCTCTTTCTCTTGTTTTAGAAGCAGACTGTTTGTGTTAGAAAGACTGGTGCACAACATTACAAGAAAGCAGAAGAAAAATAGTTGCCTATGCTTCATTAATACTTAAGAATCTCATCTGAAAGCTTAAAAAGAAATTTTATTTGGTAGCTTAATTTGTCCAGAACCATTAAAAGATCTATTTTCAGATATTAAACCATACGATTTTCTAAAGGGTGACAAAAGCTTTCCCTCCCCACTCATTTTCTGTCTGTTAAAAAGAGACAAAAATGGATGACCAACTACCCGAACTAGAATTTTGAATAAAAGCAATACAGTGGCTTAATGTCATACCTCAGGCTGTCCTATTCCAAGCAGAGCAGTGGCATGTCCATAGATGATTACAACATAATTAATAATACGAAGATTCAGTTGCTGCAAATAGAGTCAAATTATAGGAGTAGCATGCACAAAAACACTTTGCTGGTAACTACATTACTGTGTACTGTGAATTGAAGATCTTCACTACAACAGAGATAGGAAACTCTTTTCTTACCCTTCTTATCTTAGCCTCTACCCAGATTTATGTTACAATTAGCATTAAAAGTGAAGGTTAACTACAGCTTTACTGCTGGTCATTTAGCACCCCTATATATTTCAATGTGATACATCCTGAAATGTCTGCTTTTAGAAATGCTGTAACTACAGGCCTTACTATGTTGACTTCATGCAGTGCAGTGTGTCTTTGCTGTATTTTATGTTCAGAATTGAGATTCTTTTTTAGAAAAAAAAAAAAACAACAAACTTTTTCTTCCTAGTAAACTAGGTCACAATTCCAGATGCACTGGCGCATTACTTGCTTGGACAGCCTTCTTTTGTTGGCACTGCAACAGCCCTTACTAAAATGGGAGCCTGCAACACAGCAACACATGTGCACACACATTGTCACACAAAACAAAACACAGTACAGCAATTTATAGAAATCTAGGATGACAGATGGGTCAGTGGCTGATTAGATAGATACATATACACAAAATTTCACAGTATGCCATCAAAGAGTTATCTATCTGATCTGAGGAATAAAAATTATTTTTACCCTATATTATTATCAGTGAAAGCTAAGCTGATGATAGTAGTTTCTTATCAAGTAAGATATTTGATAAGAATATCTTACTCTTGTAAGAATATTATTTTGGTAAATATTTTTTAGTTTGCATCTAGAAATGCATGTGTATGCTGAACACTACGAAAATACATCCTACACTACTATCCTGTTGTCATTTGTAAGCTCCTTGGCATACGTATCAGTGAAACACCCAGCACTGTAGTCAACATCACAGGCAACAATTCAATAATAATGACTGTTTTGGTGAAAGGAAAGAATGAAACATGATATTGAAAGCATAAACTTCAATTACCCTAATAAACTCCATTATTCCTCTCAGTTTACCTTTAATTGTGAAGGATTTAGAATGCTCAACAATTGCGAGAAGGCTTGTTCAGCACTGTGACACCGCTGGTCCATCAAGGCTGTATAACCATCACGAACAAGGGATTTAACTGCTTCTGGCAACATAGTTAAATCCACCTAAAATATTTAGGAAAAGAGTAAATCCAAAAGAAAACCATCTTTCCTTTTTCTTTTTTTAAGCAAGCAAACTATTTGCTAAAATACTTATTCAACAGACAACTTAAAATTCTGTACTTTCTTTGGTTTCATCACAGTTCCACTCTTAAAGCAGTAAATCAGATACACTGTTATAAAACTGTTTTAAATTCAAATTCTAAATACTTAAGACCTTCATGGACCTACTGCTGCTAATCTCTTAAAAATCTAGTTTTTGTTCTAAGTTTATATCCGTTTCTCTCCAGAAAGTTTCAAGTTCAGTTCAAGCATCATTTTAACCCTTACATATTAAAAAAAAACCAACCCAGACTTATGCTTTTCCCTGCTTGTAGACTCCATTTTGTGTACAACCATTTCTGAAAAACCTGAAGAACTATTTAATTATGCCTGCGCCCTCCCTCCATCTAGGTTAATAGTTAATGCTAGCAGGTTTCAGAATGCATTATGTTATTAGTCTTTCACTACAGACACTTCCTGAAGTCTGCGGGACTTTCCAACAGTAAGTCTGTAAATCAAGACAAGCAGTTGCACAACTACGAACTTCTATTCTCTTGATGTGTTGAAACACTCAAATAAAACTAGCTTTGGGAAGCAGATCATTGTGCCAGGGCAGAAGTAATTCAGCTATTTAAAAAGCTCTTCCAACACCTACTCCTGCAATCACAAGCAAAAAACAAAGAACAGGGAGGGCCACCTGTGTATTTTAGGTCGCCACTACCTCATTTCAGTATGAATTAATCTCCAGTATGAAGTAATCCTGCTTTACAAGCTTTTCATTAAATGCCCTTTTTTCCTGCCATATGTTAAAATTTGAGCCTGGGATTCTGAAGACAGGGTCGTGGATGGGGAGAAATCGAAAGAATGGGAAGATTTGGGAAGAATGGAACATACTAACTTTTGAGTTGCTTCATTTTTTTTAAATCTTATTCTAATAGTGTACTTAATTGTAGTCCTGTGAACTGAATTAGGCTTTTGACATACTAAACTTAATGCATGTCCTGAATGTATTTTCCTGAGCATCTATGAATTTTGATCTTCCTTTGCTTTCATCCTGTCAACTAACCAAAAAGGACAAACATAAGAAAATAGCCATGATCTAATCACAGTTATAAACAAAAGTGGCAGAGACAGTGGAAACTACAAATAGATACAGAAAAGACCAAAACACAGAAACAAGTTAATGAAAAAATGATTGAGACTTACTTTAATTTCCTAGAACTATTGATACAAGGTAATGGGTCAGAGCACATACTTACAGAACAGATGACATTAATTTCATGTTAAGCTACATGACATATGAAGCTGATGAAGCCAACTAAAAACATTACTTTTGATACTAGTAGTGCATTAGCCTTATAAAAATAGGTATTTTAAAAGAAATAAGGGGTCTTAGTGCAGGCAGAACCTGCACCTTCTCCTGAATCCAGTTTTCTTTTATGAGATAATGAAACAAAATAGAGATTTCTAGTACCTACTTCCTCAAATTAACAGAGAGGAAATGACTAATTATGTATGTCCCCATGATTTCATCCAAGAGCTTTGGGATTCTCATCATTCATTACTGATAAGACTTGAAAAGGAGCACTCTCAATTTATGAATTTTGTAGCACTTTAAACAGCCATTCAACAAAAATGTTATATGATTGGATAAGGGATAAGGGAAGAGCAACTGATGTCATCTACCTGGACTCATGGAAAGCATCTGACACTGTCCCACACAACATCCTTGTCTCTAAATTGGAGAGACATCGATTTTACAGATGGACCACTTGGTGGATAAGGAATGGGCTGGATGGTCGCACTCAAAGAGTTGCAGTCAACAGCTCGATGTCCAAGTGTAGACCAGTGATGAGTGGTGTTCCTCAGGGGTCAGTATTGGGACCGGTGCTGCTTAACATCTTTGTCAGCAACATGGACACTGGGATTGAGCGCACCCTCCGCAAGTCTGCCGATAACACCAAGCTGTGTGGTGCAGTCAGCACACTGGAGGGAAGGGATGCCACCCACAGGGACCTTCACAGGCTTGAGCAGGGGGCCTGTGCGAAGCTCATGAAGTTCAGCAAGGCCGAGTGCAAGGTCCTGCATCTGAGTCGGGGCAATCCCAAGCACAGATACAGGCTGGGCAGAGAATGGATTCAGAGCAGCCCTGTCGCCTCTCCCCTGGACCTCAGAGAGAACTTACAGAAGAGAGATCCCTTTTCCTTTCCTGCATCACAGAACCTCTGAATGCTTGAAGTGACTAATACCAAGCATTTTTATTTTATTTGTTCCTGTTCTTAAGCTCCTTGTTGAAAGTTCAGAGAGCTGGAGAGGGACTTTTTACAAGGGCATGTAGTGATAGGACAAGGGGTAGTGGCTTTAAACTAAAAGAGGGTAGATTTATATTAGATATAAGGAAGAAATACTTTACTGTGAGGGTGGTGAGGCACTGGAACAGGTTGCCCAGAGAAGCTGTGGCTTCCCCCTCCCTGGCAGTGTTCAAGGCCAGGTTGGATGGGGCTCTGAGCAACCAGGTCAGGTGAAAGGTGTCCCTGCCCATGGCAGGGGGGTTGCAACGAGATGATCTTTAAGTCCCTTCCAACCCAGACCATTCTATGATTATGTCCAAATGCACGTATTAAACATAGGAAAACAGATTTAGTCAGAACTTCCGGAAATCCCTGCATGATTCCCAGCAATTTTTGTAGTTTTTATTACAAATTAAGATATAAGATATATTACTAAATCATGTTTCTAGCTAAGTTATTCTATGACTATACTGAGTTTTCTTACACTAATTTCCAGTGTGAGGTCTTACAGGAAGAAAAGAAGTAGAAAGAAAAACAACACCAACAGCAACAAGACAGTATAAATCAGTGTAATTACATCATCTTTGTACCCTGACAAAAGTCAGGCTAAGCATGAAGTGGTAAATTTTTTAACGAATTGAGATTTTGGACAGTGCTACTAAAAGGTGACAAATCATTTACACTTAAGGTCATATGCTAATCAATTCCCAGTTACCTGTTGCACAGTACAGAAGAGTTTATCTTGGATGGCTTTAGAATCTATCTTCAAATCAAGGTGATCTCTACAAATAACAGGAAAATGGCATCGTGAGTTTGTACGTGTACTTTATATGTAATCTTATTTTCATGAAACAGAAGTTTCTGTGCTTTTATCAACCACAACGCATTTGCCTTTACGCTAGAGATTATTATGGCACACTAACAATTGTGATAACAAGTACTGTGATACTATCAAGGACTATGATACTATTCATGTAGTTCATATACTTCTGGCTCTGGAATCACTAGGGCTTCAGGGAAGTAGGAGTCTTCTCTATCATTTTATTTGTTTTCTTTTATCTTCTGGACCTTATTCTCAGCTGAGCTGATCTTATGAAGCAGTGCGACAGGTGACTAGAGAAGTTCCCTACACCAAAGGCAGCAGTGCTCAGGCCTCTTCCCCTTTCTCTGCTCTTCATAAGTAAAAGATCCTTTACTCTAGCACAACCACTGCTTAAAATCAAATATGTGTAGCAGCTATGCATGGTAGGGGCAGGGAGGGCAGAGAAAAGAGGAACAGAGTTGTTCTTCCCAGCTCTTCCTTTCCACTATTGCAGCAGAAACACCATGCACAATGAGAGGATGGATAAAGTATGAAGAAGAGGTAAAATACTGCTTCATACTCTAAATCCTCAATGCTAAGATTGCTACTCAATCATTCATGCCACTGTAGTGCCTCTTGCTAACACACATTTGGTTCTGGCCAACACTCAAAGGCATCAAATGCTCATCAACTGAGATAAAATTCTTTACCATGTCAGAGGATTCCCTCGTTTTTTGGAATCCAGGCAACTTGCTAATTACAGAAATGGAGATAAGATTGTAACTGACCATGCACTTCACTTGTTGAGAAATACTGTATTTTTTTTATAGGCCTAATAAACTTCCCTATGAAAGAAGCAGTTATGCAGATGGTTCAGTTACTTTAAAGAGGATTTGTTACCATAGTGAATTCTAATGTCTCTCCTCCCCCTTAAAGTGAAAGGAGAAAGAAGCCAGCGGCAACTCAGTTAAATAACATAAATGACCACTCCTGTGACAAAGTTTCAATTGTCCTAGCTACAGTGGTACTCAAAAAGAGTTACAGAAAAACAAAACGACTGTACTGTAATAAATATAGATTAAAAGATGGTAGGCTTTGCGGTCACACTTCAGTTAGAACTGGGGATAATCAGGTTCAGCTCCCAGATTTCCTAAAGGCTTGGACTTTTCTACATGGAAAATCTGCATTAAAAATTATCACTTAATGTAAACTTTACTATTTCAATATAAACAGCTTATTTTGCTGTATCCCTCATCTGTTTTTAAGAATCCGAAATACAGCTGAAAAACACTAGCTGAAGAAGCATACAAGCGAGAAAGTGCAGTCAGAGCTTAATTTCTCTAATTTCACAGCTTAGGTTAAAACATCGTAAGCTTCCATTCTGCGTGGCCTTAAGTAGTAAGTCGCCACTTGCCTCAGTCATCTTAGAAACAAGTCAGCAGTAACAATTCTTAACTACCTATCAGATGAGGAAATACTCTGGTGAATGGAATTGCCTATAAACGCAGCAATTCCCCCAAAGCTGTTTGGAGCACGTTGGCCCCAGTATCACTGGAAATAATTATTTCTTTTGTTAAACCTTGTTTTAAACATTGTAACAGATGGAAGCATAAATCTTGTCCATAATATCTGTAGTACTTTTTATCTCAACTAATCTAATAACTAACTAATCCAAACCATCAAGCATACTCATTTACATTCAGCATGTTCTACTGGGAGTATTCATATACTTAAAATCAGACACTGATATGCTTTAAGCATTCAAGTCTACAAACAACTAAAGGACTCTGAGTAAAAGTTCTTTTCTAGTGTTCAGTTCTGAGACTGACTTACAATGCTTTCCTCACAGTCAAATCTCTTTTTCTTCATAAGAACGTGAAGTGTCAGAGAAGTTTTAAAAATTATTTGGTACACAAAGTAGAGCTAGTACAAAGAGGCCTTGAAAATAAGATAGAGCTTGAGTTATGTTGTGATGTAAGTTTGAATGTAACAACTGGAACAAGATTCATATTATCTTTTGCTGTGAAGGAAATTTTTTGTTATGGCTATACTGTGTGACTTGCTTTTGGGCAACAGTTTTTAAACAGCAGTTATTAAAAACATGCCTTCATTTACTAAAATACAGCTGAGCTTTGGAAAATATTTAGTTTTCAAGTATTAACTCAGGCTCTTCGTCAAAACTGGAATTTTGTGAACTTTAATCAGCTATCTTAACATGAACTATATATCCTGAAGAGTATGTAAACAATGTCAACAAAGCAATTAGCAAAGAGCAAGCAGCAAGTCAAAGTTGCATTAACTCCTTTTTAAGTGCTACACAAAATAATGCAAAATAGTAATAAATTAAAGAATAAATACATTTCTTACCTAGTCTTTTCAGAGTCACCAGGTTTGGTTTTTGGCCTTCCTTTGTTTTGATGACTTTGGCCTGCAATGAGAAAAAATATTTCAAACAAAATGATCATCACCTAAAACAGAGGAATAAAAATGCACTTGGAACTCACATTTCACTTTATAAATAATACATCTTAAACATTTACAATATCAAAAAACTAACACAACCGAGAAGTTTTTCAAAAAGCCACCTCTGAGTGTTACCGTATGAATCTGATTATTTTTATTAAGTAGCATAGGATTTTATTAATCCTCTAAAGGGGAAAAGATACATCTAATAAACAGAAGAATCTTAAAATTCTGTAAGGTATGATCTGACTCTACAATATTGTAACAACTATTAAAGTGGACTCCAAGCTAAAGAAATCAGTACATTATACAAAATCACAGTTATTCACTATTAGCTGATAACTAGAACTTTTAAAGGGAATAATAGATCACTATGGATGTTCTAGTTTGACTATAGTAATTTTACTGAAAGAGTCTGCTACATCAAAAATACACTGCTAAAGGAGTTAAGTTCAATCCACGTTAGTCTTAGAAATGTAAACATATGAGTCGGATCGAGATAAATGTCCCTGATTACAAAATAAAAATGTTTGACAATGTGGAAATACTGGATCACAAAGACGGGAAAGAACCTATCCTGTGATACTGATTCATTTCTAACTCTGAAACTTAATGTCAAAGACTTCACGCAAAACTTTACTAATACCATTTACAACTTCAGAGATCTAACACTGTCATTTATTAATTACAGGGCTTACAAGCTGAATAAACAATTCATTTGTAGCAAGGAAGAAGAAAACATTTCAATACTTTATTGAGGTTGGTCAAAACAAGGAAGCCATGGTATTAACTGCAAATTAATCTCTCAACCGTTTTCTGGGAAATTAAACCATAACATTAGGCATCTGAATGTGCATATGCATATTCACAATTAAGTCAAGAAGTTTTTAATTTTCAAGAACTTTTAGTTAGAACTTTGCAAGGCATTAATGACTTTCAACAGCAACAGTGACAAAATCCACTTATGGGAGAGCTGCCTTCTGGTAACCGGACAATTAGACAAGTAAGGCAAAAAAGAGCATTTCTGGTCTGGTAAGGAACCAACAAGCAGCTGACAAATTCAGTTGCAGAACTGCTGAGCATCACGTTGCAGGTGTTCCTTACTACACATGGTTAAGTTGAAGGGATGCAGAGTAGCAGATTTTTTTTGCTAGTTAAACCTAATGGATTTTAGAAGGCATATAGGAATGCCGCCTTCTGCCTCAGCTACCTGTTCCAAGAGGGGATAGTTCCAGCTATAATCTTTCAGAAGCAGTTTAGGAGGCAAATGTGGCTTCCTAATGTTGGACACAATCACACAGACAACATACAGTCCAGCACCTGGATTCACACTATTTGAGCACTGGAACCTAAACATAAGGTACAGCTACCTAGATCATTAAATATTGCTTGATTACACTTATGCTGAACTACCATAATATCAAATTTGAAAAAAGTAGTTATTAATTTTAAATATAAAGTTTCAGTAACTATTTATGCTTAAAAATGTTTATTTCATGATACTCAGAGAAGTATTTTATATGATTGGATACAAAATACTGAAAGACACTAATTGTGGAAAAATACAAATCTACCCATTGAGCAATCTCACTCATGCCAGGGGGATGTCTCATGTACTCACTTCTCAGGTTAAATCGTATGCATACACACTTTCATGCTTTGTGCCACAAGTAGTTTTTCATTAAAAACTACTTAATGACGTAAAACTTAATCAGAACAAAAATCAAGTGTCATGAAGACTGAACATGTTCGGAATTATTTCATGAACAATTTATTGAAATTGTCACACAGAAGTCTGAATCGGTGTCTGTTGAAGCAGTTCATACACATTAAAAACTCCAAAGCTACACTAATAATCATCACCAATTCCTCATAATAGAGACATTTTAATGATGGAAAACAATAATCCTTTTGAAAGCCAGAAAGAACTTCAAGCTTATCATCATTTAATCATTCAGAGAGAGATATATTACATTTTCTTCATTATATATATGTTCCTTTCCCTTAAGGAACCAAGCTATCATTCAAAACAAAAACTTGATGAAGATAATGAATACAAGCCCTCCCTCTCACCATCAAGAGAAAAAATCAGCACTGTTTTTCATTGAATGATCTAATTTTAAAAGCCATTGAACAAAAAATTATTTCAGAAAAGTTTCCTACAGAAACTACCACTCCAGTACACCACCCAACTTTAAAAGATATTACTTTCAGATTTTTTTAAAAATACTTTTATTTAAAAGTAACAAGCAAATCCTGCCAAATTATAGTTAAAATACTTAGAGAGATATTAATTGAATAGCAAACACGATTCACTTACCCCACAAACATTTTAAAATATTAATAGAAGTAGCATTGCTTTTGCTAGACATTCCCATTAGGAGCAAACAAAGATATTTAACAGAAATGTACACATGCTCAAAAAAATAGTACATGCAGAGAAAAACTGAAATTAAAAAGGACAGTAACTTCAAGATAAGATACAGTGGCATAAAGTTCCTTTACACTAGATCTGCTGGAAGTCTTAAGCCTTTAAGTGAACAAAGGCTAAGAAAAAGAAAGCTATTCTTCCCCACCCACCGTAAACTTATATCAGCTAGTCATTCAGAGCATAACTCCTCCCTTCAAATTAAAGCCAAATCAAATATTTTCTTCTACATCAGTACTGACATAATAAGTATGGGGGGGAGAGAAGGAAGGCAGAACAGGAAAAAAAACCACCATGGAATCAGCACAGGTTTTTTTTTAAGTTACTATGTTCAGTACAGCACTTCATAGTCCTATGACCTCTTCAGTCTAAAAGAATTTTTAGTTCTCTCCCAGCATTTAGCCTTTCATTATCCCTCTTCCCTCCTCAACCTCTCTAAAATTAATCATCTATCCTTCTGACACCCTGCCCCTTCACCACTACCAGCAGCGCAGACAGACTGCAGACACCCTGCCCTTGACCAGTATCGGCAGAACAGCCAGACTGCAGACACCCTGCCCCCAACCAACACAGGCAGCAGGACACTGCCCACATTATTCACATAAAGTACAATTCTCTCAAATCCCGCTACCGCTGGTGGAGCCAAGGGGTAGCACAACTCTTACCTGCATTCAAAAGGCATTTGCATGAATTGGTCTTGCTGCCAGTTGACCTGGACACCAAGTGTCCCCAGCAGTCCACCAGAGCCAGGGCATCACTTATAATCCTGTGTTTGCTATCAATGATGGGATGGGTTGCCGTATGGGTGCGTAGTTGCTCATCTTTTCCACTGCCTCAGTAAAGCTTTGTTTTATGACACATTGTCAGACTCTATTACTATCAAACTAGATGTGAAGGGGGAGGGGGAACATAGCAGGCTTGCCAGTGACAAACTATGGGGTGATACACAATGTTTGGAGGGACATGGTGCTAGTATGGGCCCTCAGCCTGTTGCCCAGAGACATGTTGGGGACACTGCAGCACAGTCAGAGTCTTGTGGAGATGAGCTGGGAGCCCCTGGGGTAGTAGGAGCCAACAAGGAAGCTTCTGTCAAATACCCCAAGGGAAACAAGGGGTGTTCTTCTACGAAGGTGACACAGCGAACAGCCCAGCTGAAATGCCTCTACACAAACGCACGCAGCATGGGAAACAAACAGGAAGAGCTGGAACCTACCATGCGTCTAGAAAGCTGTGACCTGGTTGCCCTTACTGAAACTTGGTGGGATGAGTTCCATGACTGGAGCATGGCTATCGATGGCTACAGGCTGTTCAGAAGGGACAGACGAGCAAAGAGGGGTGGAGGCATTGCCCTCTACATCGAGAAATCAATACCATGTGAAGAGCTGTCGTTGAAGAATAGTCACGAGCAGGTCGAAAGCCTGTGGGTAAGAATCAGAGACAGAGGCAACAAAGGGAACCTGGTCGTGGATGTCTGCTACAGGCCACCTGATCAAGAGGAGACTACTGACCAAGCCGTCTTCCTCCAGCTCCAGGAGGCTTCATGCTTGCAGTCTCTCATCCTGCTGGGGGACTTCAACCACCCCAACATCTGCTGGAAAAGTAGCACGGCGAAAGGTAGGCTATCCAGGAGATTCCTAGAATGCACTGAGGATAACTTTTTAAGCCAGGTAATCAACACCTCTACCCGAAGGGATGCAATACTGGACCTGATGCTCACCAATGCAAGTGAGCTCATCGGTGCTGTCAAGACTGGAGGCAGCCTGGGCCGCAGTGATCACGCATTGGTGGGGTTCATAGCCCTTAGGGTATAGTCAGGACCCTAAACTTTAGGAAAGCCAACTTCCAGTTCTGCAAGGAGTTAGTCAGTAGGACCCCCTGGGAAATGGTCCTCAGTGACAGGGGGCAGAACAGAGCTGGCAGATCTTTAAGGACGCTTTCCATAGAGTGCAGCAGCTCTCAGTCCCCAGGTGTAAGAAGTCAGGCAAGGAAGGGAAGAGATCAGCATGGCTGAGTCGAGACCTGCTGATCAAACTAAAGGGCAAGAGGGAACTGCACAGGCAGTAGAAGCAGGGACAGGTGTCCTGGGAAGAGTATAGGGATGCTGCCTGGCTGTGTAGGGATGGGGTCAGGAGGGCCAAGGCGCAGCTGGAGCTTAACTCAGCAAGGAATGCTAAGAATAACAAGAAGGGCTTCTACAGCTATGTCAGCCAAAAAAGGAAGCTTAAAGAAAGCGTGCCTCCCTGATGAACAAGAATGACAACCTCACATCAACAGATGAGAAGGCTCAGGTACTCTACTTTTTTGCCTCAGTCTTCCCTGGTAACCTCTCTCCTCGCCCCCTCTCCCCCCCCAGTTGATGGACTGCAAGATGGAGACCAGAGGGGCAAAGCCCCTCCCACTGTAAGGGAAGATCAGGTTTCTGACCATCTGAGGAACCTGAACGTACATAAATCAATGGGACCTGATGAGATGCTTCCCAGAGTCCTAAGGGAATTGCCTGATGTCGTTGCCAAGCCACTCTCCATGATATTTGAAAGATCATGGCAGTCAGACAAAGTCCCTGGTGACTGAAAGAAGGGAAACT
>Ga0065711_1042957_pt1:0-10000 | contig 15037 bp, 6 predicted proteins | sample Hoacrofraction12_FD_59098 | JGI IMG/M metagenome (GOLD analysis project Ga0065711, IMG submission 59098) | Hoatzin crop microbial communities from Cojedes, Venezuela - Epithelial fraction 12 v2 (version 2) | ecosystem: Host-associated > Birds > Digestive system > Esophagus > Crop | place... | reverse complement strand
TAAAAAAGAAAACTGCACAAAGTTAATTTAAAAAAAAAAAGAGAGAGAAAAAAATGCTAACAATTATATACGAATTACCCATACTATTTGCAAGGAAATGCTGTCTGTGTCCAGGTTGCAATTCTCAGTTAAGGTTTTTCAAAACTGGTTTTTTTTTTTTGTATTTTGCATTTGGACAACTTAGAGAAAACTTCAAACCACTTGCATGGCAGGTTATTAGCACTTTTGAAATAGTTCCTTCAAGTAGTCTCAAGTGGAAGATATTTTAAAATTTTGCTGTAAGCTCTCTTTTCTGTAATGGTAACCATAAGAGTAAAGTGGTACAAATAAAGCCTAGGAGATAAATGTTTTCCTCCATTAAAGCCCGGGCATTCACTTCTGCGTGTTTTCAGGAAGAACCTGTATGATTTCCCTTTAAATTCACAAAATAATTATATGTTTCTTAATGCCTTCAGAATTCAATTCTAGAGCAGCTAAACACATCACATATTTTTTTTCTTCTCCTATTAATGCATTTTTTTAACTAGCAAAATGGAAAACTAAAAATAACTACTTCAGAGAAACAGAACCATATTTGTCCGATCATCCTCATGGTGCCAGCAGACATATTCCCTCTTAGTGGGAACACCCATAACTTCATTAACTTCATTCCCCGTAACACATCTTTCCTAGCAGCAAACACAAAGGGAACTAAGGATTTTAAAAGCACAATGTGGTAGCATGATGAAAAAAAGTCCTTTCTAACATCTTATCAATTATCATTACATCTTCTGTTTCATTAAAAAAAATGAAAATGAGCACACAAACTACTTCAAAGGATTTTTCAGCTCCCCTCTACATGTAATAAAGACCATCAAAGACTATAAAGACCATTCTAAGGTCTATTACATGAAGGACACATAATGACGATGGAAAAGAAAGACAAAAAAAAAAGAAATAAAAAGTACCTTTTGGGAACTGTTTGTGGTGCAAGGGACAGAGAAATTGTACATGCAGAATTGTTTCAATAGACTGAGAATGCATCAGATCTTTTGTGCACGTGCATCTCATTTGAGCATATTCAGAAAGTCAGATATGTCACTGTAAATACAGAATAGCCAGGATGCACACGTGCAACTGGGCTGCAATGAGTCCGGTTCGCCTGGGATGTTTTGGAATGGATGCGCTTTCAAGTGAAAACTGTACAGCAAATCTCTCCTAAATTCTTTTCAAAACTACTGGTACCCTAGAAGTATAAAAGTTCCTAGCAGCAAACAAGTCTGCAGAAGATGTGCCTCACTGGAGGATGGTTTAGTGAGAGTCTCTAGAAATACTCTTATCCAAAATTTTGCTAAAAAAAAACTTTCAGAAGTATGTACTACCTTTGGACTTCTTCCTGCATAAACATACTCTTCATACCCTATTCAATACTATAAAAGGCTTCTGTGTCTTCTATGCAAAAAAACCCCAGATGTTTTCTGGCTTCTTAGTAAGTAACAGCCCATTAAGAAAAAACCTGCAATTTCATTTTTCACCTTTGTAGTCCATTAACTGTAACAGATTTGAATGTACTTTAACCATTCTTGAGCCTCTTGGGCTGAGTGAAAAGACACACCAACAACCAGAGCGTCTAAAGGTTACTTTGGTGATGCTAGCTTTCTTGAACCTTTCATTTAGTGGATCTTCGTATCATCTGTCATAGGTTACAAATATGACTGCTATGTGTTTCGGGTTTGAGGAGTATTTAAAGCTCAGATCCAGATCAATTTCACAATGTGCTAGATGATGTATAAATATGTAGCCTGAACTCCGTATCTTGAGGAATTACAAACTAACATATTAAGCTTTAACAGATAACATTTAAGAAGTGAAGTGAGAATGTTTACCTGAAATGTGTTAACTGTAAATATATTTGCATATAGATACCTAACAAGGTCTGTGTATATTCTTCTTGTTACATTAAAATGCAATATTCAGTAAAATAAACATGCTGTATAAGTATCTCTGTGTGTATGTATGTACATGAAAATGAAAATGAACAGATAAAGTATGTTTACACAAGCAGTTGGACAGCAGAACTGCGAATGAAAATTCCTCTGTAGGTCAACTGATAACAACTCTTTAAGAAAGTGCTTTCTCAGAGAACTAACTAAAATCATAATGCAGCCCAGAAACAGAATTCAAGCAAAGTTCCGGAACATTTGTTTGCTGACTTTGCTAGAGGACAGCTCAGGTAGAAGAGAATCCTTGTTGATGGTAAAACTTCCTTTAAGTCTTTCATATTTATGAAAACATACTCCTCTATGTTACTATACTTTTTAAGGTGAATAAACATGCTTGATATATATACACACTATATATATATAAAAGTATTTACCGCCGATAATGCAAAATGAGTATCCAACTATATAGAATGACGTATTTATCATGAGTTCCCTTTTTGATGTGTGACTGCTAACAGGAAAACACAATTCTAATTATAACTTTTGAATATTTAAATTATTTTCCATTTTGCATTAAAGATATTTTGGAATTTTAATATTCTATTTTGTAAGATATTAGCCGGAGGTCTAAGATTGCTCACATTGGTACAGGGGGACATGAAATAAAAAGAGAGAGAAAGACTGGGACTTTTTAATATGTGGATTTGATAAAGTTATACTTTAATTGCTGCTATCACAGTAGTCAAGAAGCAGTTATTGTTGATAACCTGAAAATTACTTAAGAAATTTCCATTAACATTAAAAAGCTTTTCTGAAAGAAATAATTCAGCTTCTTTTGTGAACATCGTGAATATTTTATATTTTGTTATAGAAAACAGCATCCACATTTTCAACAAGAGAGTGTCCTTCCCATAACACCTCAAATAACATATTCAATTTAAAATGTAAGCATGACATTCAGGCTTCATTTGCTGTTGGTGTCAATCTAAAAAAATATAAATTGATGCAGACAGAAAATTCTAATCTGATGCCCTAGGGCCAGATCCAATAAAAGACTTAGGCATCTAAATTTGGTGTTAAAGCAACTAACTTTTAGGTATTTGTCCCCTAGAATGGAACCTGGGGCTGAAGTGAGCTGGGTCTTGCATTCCTATATATTGCACAGGGTAGGCATTGCTAGGCAGGTAGCAGTTACAGGGTATTATGAGCGGCCAGTGCCTCCAACATCACTTAATATTACCCAAGCCAGCTACTTGCAACTGGGATCTAATGAAATCAACGAGTAGACCTACAGTCCGCCTAAAGTCAACACAAAATAATATGCAGCTATCTGGAGCTAGTAAATAGGGAAACACTGCGAATAGGACTGAGCTATAAATTCCACCTTGCAGACCCCGTATGACCAGAGTCCAGGTTGTAAGGGCAAATGGACAATGGTAAACCATACTTCCCTCTTTTACACAAAGCACAGTGATTAGGGATACTGCCCAGGAAATGTGCTGCAAGTTCAGTTCTCTCTTCTGCCTACAAGCAATTAGGATGTTTAACTCTGAAGCCACTGACTATTTTGAACTCTTCAAACCAGTGAGCAAGAGGAGGCTCAGGATTCAGCAGCCTAGTCCCTAGGTTTTCTGCTAGTTCCTCCTTCCTATGCTATTTCCAGATTTAACAGACAACATCACTGAAAAGCTGATCAAGTATTCAGCCCCATAGAAAACATCAAAAATACACTTCTTGCATTTTTAGACTGGGAGATCTGCAGGACCTCAGCTAACAGCTGAGCAGCATAAGTGATAAAATATACCTCATCAAAATTGAAGGACTGTCTAGAGCAAAGTCTTTGAGCCATAGAAACTTTACTTGAAAAGACTCAGAACCTTGATTTTAATGAAAAAAACCTGAATGGATCTTTTCTAATATGGCTCCTATACTTCATGTAAGTCCTCCTTGTGAAATCTGACCTAATAAAACCAAACGTGCATCATCAAATAGTCCATAATTACAGGTTACAAAATTAGATACTTGGTTTTGATGATGACAGTCAAGTACTTGAACTAACATCGTGCACTTGTACTTACCCACTTCTTCCCAGGACCATTTGCAGTTTTATAGCCTGCTTTCAGTAAATTTGGAAAATCTGCTGTCCTCTAATCAGGAGAAACTCCTGGAAATCTAGGGTAATTGAGTTCTCTGCTTATGCAGATAATAACATGTTGAGTTATGTACGAACTGTGGGGCAGAAGTGCTCTGCAGTGTCTCCTGCACTCCCCCCTTTTCCACACTAGGAACCTGGCTGAACCACAACATAACCCTCAGCAAATCTAAGTTTCCTTCTCATGGAACCCAGGGAGCGGGTGGATCAGGTTAGACAGATGATTCACTTCTCTGACATATGGTAAGTCTTTTCAAAATCTGGTACGTTGACCAGTTGTCTCTGTTATAACCTCCCCGCTTTAAATTCTCTGTTGTCTGTAAATATATTTTCCCTGAGCTCAGATCACTTCAGTGATTTTTGGTCTTTTCATTTTTTTAATAGAAGAGGGACAAGAAGAGAAAACACAGGGCCCTCTTTAGCAGGCAGGACTTCCCAGGCTCTCCCAGGTTCAACTAAAAGCCGTTTTAGTTGCAGCTGATTGACATCTGCCAACAAAAGCGGATTAAAAGAAAACATCATAATGTTTAAATGCTTCATGATATTTATTCAGAACTTCTGTTTTTCTCTTTCCCTTTTGTTTTAATCAGATGATGAAGGTGACGGGGTTTCAACGATAAGAGTACCACCACCTACATACCTTTGTTTGCATTTTCAAATATGACTGCATTCTGATTGATTTGCAGTGGTAAGCAACAGTTCGGAAATCTGATTGCAAGCTCACAGTGACAGAAGTAGATAATTACTATCTGCACAAATATCTCTAAGTTAAATCACTTGTTTTAATACAGATTACATTAGTATTAAACTTACAAGATTGGTACGAGAGACATGATAAATGTAGTCATGACAGAAAACAATTTTTAATTTAGTATACCCTATCAATCTAGATAGCCCATGAATATTTACCATTAATTCAGTAGGCTGGAACAGAGGGGGGAAAAAAGAAGAAAAAATAGAAGGTTTGACCTAAACAAGGACTGAGGAAAAAAGAGAATTCTCAGCAGTTTTACTGGGAGCAGATCTTGCATATATGTGAATTGGCAACAGAATGGAGAATACGTTTGGGGTACCATTATAAACAAAGCCTTTAAAAAACCTGAATGACATGCAAAGACAGTAGCAATTCTTAATACGTACTTCTCTTTGCCAGATTTACCAGTCTGATTACACTTAAATGAGTAACTTCAAATGCTGAAATAAAATCATTTATGGAAATTCAAAACAAACCTATTTGATCACATCATACTTCACAGCAGGGATACAATTTGCAGGGGCTGAGCGAGGGCATAGTATAAGCTAAAACAGGTTGTGTGTGCAATGAACCAAACTAAATGGTTTATATAAAAGAAATGTTGTTTCCATTAATTTTTCTGGTAATCCTATTAAAAATGCCACCTGTCCAGAAAAGAATTGTCCAGATTTCAGTTCTTTTTTATATCTCAGTGTTCAAACACAAGTCAGGGAAGGTATCACCTTACAGCTATTAAAATATGGCACAGAATGTCTTATTCTGAAATCTTCATTACTGCAGCAGTTTCTCTGGCTCTGTTTCAATGTCTGGCTGTTATACCTTTTACTTTTCCTCTCATTGTGCTCAAAGAACTGATTTTTCAGATAAGCCCAAAGAGTATTTTTTCCAAGGATATGTCATATTTCTAAACTCTCTTTAACCAAAATGTTTCTAGTCTATAATACTTAGAACTCACATATATTATGTAAATATAACCTGAAATGCGCCTTTTAAAATTCCACCACCACCCCTCCAAAATCCCCTATAACAACCCTGAAGAGGAACTTAACTTTGAATACCAACAGAGATGAAACTGTGTCATAATCAGCATAAGTGCATGTGGACTATTCACCTAGATCAAACACTTTGGTCATATACTCAATTAAATTTAAATCCCATTATATAATGTGTACCAGCCTCATTTTATGCAATTCCTTAATTTAATGGCTCAGTATTAGCCTTTTTCCTTTTTGCACACATGGACTAATTTTCACGGTGCTCAGTCCCTTTGGGAAGTAGGTCATTAAAGTCAACTGGATGAAGACAGAAACTTAATACCTACGCAGCGTTGTAGAAGGGTCAGAGACACAACAGTAATGTAGAACTGTTTTTCCCTCATCCTTCTTTGTAATATTTATGAAATTCCTCCCTCATATAAATATTGTTCATTCATGTCGAGGGCCACAAACTAGAAGAATCAAGAAAGCTATCATCCTGTTATAATTTAATTAGTGAAACAATAAAAAATAAAAATCACAAATATAATACTATTTATCTGTTAAGACAATACTTGGTTTACACTGAAACAGTAAAATCATAATAATCATATTACCTTTCTCAATGTGTATTCTTTTTGTCTCATGTCCCACGTCATGACCAGCCAGATCACCCTCCTTAGGTCCAGGCAGGACATTAGGTGACAAACCCATCAGCATTTGGTTCATAGATAGCCCATTCTGATGGACAGCTGCTAGACAGAAGCGCAGGCAGAAAGAAAATCAGCCGTCACATTAACAATACACTTTTGTACTTATTTTATATAGCCTTCCTCTTAATTATACAAGAATTCTAACAATCACAAAGTTACTTAATTAGTGCTATCAGTACCCACACAGCGGGAGAGTTTCTTCCTGTTACTTCTGGTTTAAAACAGTTCATTTTAGAAAGAAGAGTTCAGTATCTTTGGACAAAGTTGGATATTTGCAAACAGTTTCTTGTTTGTTTGAACCGAAATGCAAAATGAAGCAAATCAGAAAAGAATAGAAGGTTCTAAGAGAGATACTTAAGTAATATTTTTTTTGTGTAGTTAGTTGTACAAAAGCTCTTGTGTATCAGCATTCCCAATACACAGTCCCTAACTTCCTTAAATTAAGCATTGTGGCCTTCCAGGTGATAAACACTTTTTTAAAATATACTGTGCACCAGCAGAAATGCTTATTTGCTCATCACATTGCTTGAAAAGCTCTTTCCAACAGTTTTCCAAGTGATCTTCATGAGTCTCAAAAACACCTCCGAAACCTGTGTAAGGTAGTTTATATCCCTACGCTTTTATCCTGAAAAATTGCATTTGCAAGAGGCTTATGGCATTTTCAGTAAAGCATTTTTTCATATGTAATCCATATTTCTGCAGTAGTCATCTTACTCTTGTTGGCACCACAAAAGTAGATGTACTTAAGAATCAGGTGTGATGTTAACAAATCAGATAGGAGAGAAAAGAGTTATTTTATAAATAAACAAGTTACTGAAGGGATCCAGGACTTAAGGAACTCTGTATTGTTCACATTGGAAGAACCAATGTGCAACGGTCCCACTCTGCTGGTAAACGAGCCAAGGACGCTGAATAGTAACCTTTCTTAAACAAAAAAATGTAATTCCTTAGCAAAAACAGTAAGTATCTCTCAATTTAATTCACTCTTTTTTATTTAAAGAGCAATGGAAAAGGCCTTCAATGGTTGCAAAAAAATATACCATCAATCAATTAAAAAAAGAATATGAAAAATCCAGGGTTGTGAGTTTTTTTCCCAGAACTTTACCTATGAACTCATAAAAACCTGGGGAAATAGATAGGTCACAGTATCTGGAATGCCACTTTAATCTGCATTCTGAATCGTCCAAGTGACAAGAAAACAGAATTTTCAGCTTGTCAAGGTCAGGCCTCATTTATTTTCTTTGGTAAGTCATTTTTCATCACATAGTAATGAAAGATCTTTCATCTGAAGGTCAATGAAAAGTCAGCTTCCTGAGTCTGCGGAGAGCCTGAAAGGAAGCAGTCGAAAAGACACAAATGCTGCATCTAATTAACACTACTACGTATTTCATACAGCTATTTCATGGCCTTCTATCTGCGTGCCAAATCCTCCAGTTTCACCTACTGACAAACTTCACTGTGGGAAAGATGCCTTAAAAGCACAAAAACTTGCAACGGAGAAACAGTAAAAGGAATGGACAAGTGTAATATGACCTTAAGTAAATATTCATAAAATAATATGTGTTTAAAACCTTAATTTCCAGGCTGTTGCTTTGGAATATCATAGAATTCAGGGTCTTTGGCATGTATTTTACATCCTGTACCTGGAGCCTTGACAAAAACGGTACCACTCTGAGACACCATGGTTTAATTTCAGTCCATTCCTTGTGAGCTACAGGCAGGAATACTTTCTGTACCATATTTCTCACCATCACAAATTTTTGTATTTAAAAACTTTACAAAGTATGCACATTTTTTATTTGATTTTAATTAAATTTTTAATTCTTCTCTTTACCAAGCAACTCTACCATGCAATGTTGTTTATGAAGTCAGATTCAATTTAGAACTCAAACCAGAGTAACCAGATTAAATAAAAGTCAATTTCTTTAAAAAATGTTTACACTATAGGTTCAGTTCTAAAACTAATCTAGCAAATTGCTTCCCGACAGCAATTCTCTATTTCATAGCTCATATCTTTATGTTTAATATGACATGATGGCAGTTTATATCAGTACCCGTTAATGTAGCATCAGATATTATGATATTGTAAACTGGGGAACATAATGTCTGGAGATAGTTATTGCAGCTGAACTTCCGAACATGATACATATGAGATCTATTTAAGACGAGGGCATTTTGATTAGAAAGACCAGCTGCACCTAATCAAATTTAAAGTGGTGACAAGGAGAAGAATGTGACCTACGGATTCTGTCTGAAGAGCTCTCGGTCCGTGCAGGAGAGCTGGACACACTGCTGCTTCGGTGAGAGGATGGATGGCTGCCAGGTCTTCGGCCCTCTTCAAGAGAAGGAGCAGGAGAAGGGCTGTCTGGAACACGTTCCTAGACCCCCACAAAAAATAATTGCAAAGAGAAGGCATTGTTAAACTACACCTCAGTGGTTTCCAAACATCAGTTCCCTAAACTGTATCTCCCTCCTAAATCACAGTTTATTCTTTCCTCTTTCGAGGTGTCCACAATTCACAGAGTATTCTCAAAGGAAGCTTAGCAATTTTAGGACACTAGAGTTTACGTTTTAGTACGCAATGTAAGCACTGCTCATCCTGTCAGGCTTTCAAACTGCCTTCTGGACTACTTATAAAAGTAATGTTTTTGCTCTGCTTTTGGTTTTGGGTTTTTCCCATCCCTTTGATCAGCATGTTGTTGGATTGGAAATACACATTTTGTTTACTAGTTTGTGGACCTCCGCCTTATGCGGTGAGGATCAAGGTACTTTTCTAAATAAATAAAGAACAGACACTGTTGTTTTAGCTCATGCTGAATTTTATTTCACGCTTTAATTTCAAAGGGGCTTCTTGAGCAATGAGATCTTACGGAACTGCTACGGATCATAAAGAAAATATAATCTCCCTACTGAACCTATACCAGTAACATGGCTGATGAAAGTCCAAATGTCTGCTTATACTGTGGGGCAAAAAATCTGGATTATTTTTTCTAAGAGTACTAACCATATTTTTTCTAAGAGTGTTTTTCATCTTTGGCCATATCACTACTTCAAAATAGGGAAAAACAGCTACCCACATTTTTCCACCCAAAGGAAAGCCTGGCATGGTATCCAGGCGGAGCTACAACACACTGGAAGATGCTCCTTGATTTTGAAAATTAAGAACATGAGGACTGTGATGGTTTGAACTGCACTTCTGCTGTGTGAGAACCGTCAATATGTAGCAGGTAGATATACCTAATATTTACACAGAACTTTGACAGAAACAATAAACAAAGGGAGCTGAGTGCAAGAGTACTTTCTAGAAAATTCTGTGTCTTCCCCTGCAGTTTCCTCTTTATTGCTAATAGCTCCCAAGACTCTGTGTCATTGCTCAAATAGATGTGAGTTATGTTGGTTTGGTCAAACAGTGATAAAAATAAATAGTTCCTATAAGGGAAATCTAGTGGGGGGACTGAAAATGTTAAACTAGGGGGGGGGGGGGG
>Ga0065711_1042956_pt1 | contig 15039 bp, 10 predicted proteins | sample Hoacrofraction12_FD_59098 | JGI IMG/M metagenome (GOLD analysis project Ga0065711, IMG submission 59098) | Hoatzin crop microbial communities from Cojedes, Venezuela - Epithelial fraction 12 v2 (version 2) | ecosystem: Host-associated > Birds > Digestive system > Esophagus > Crop | place... | reverse complement strand
CAAGGCGAGCGCTGGCAGCAAAGTGGCATCTCGACGTCTTGTTATTCCTTCCGCGACCTCCTCCCCTCCCTCCTCTTCCCTTTCTTTTTTTTTCCCCCCTGCAGAAATCCATCTCCTTGCCCTCTTTTCGGAGCAGCTTTCATCAACTTGTCACCCAACGACAAGTCAGGCTGCGAGCGCAATGTGAAAAAAAAAATATCAGTGAGAAGAAAAAAATAATCATCTAAACCCACTCGAAGCTTGATGCTCCATCCCAACAACATGAAACCTGGGAATATATTCCTAAACTGGCAGTGTTTTGGGCTGGAGGAGCTGGCAGCTGCTTGCACCCAAGCGAGCAAAGGCAAAAGGAGAAGCAAGCAAGAAGACGGGACAAGCCTTGCTGCAAGCGCACGAGATGCAACGCGCTCGTTCCTGGCTGCATTGAAAAGAATAAGCTCTAGTACATGCTGGGATGGAATTAATTTTACTTGCAAAATAGAAAAAAACCCCACCCTTTCTTTTATTTTCCTTTCTGTTGGCCTGGGAAATGCAGAAGGATGAGGCCAGGAGGGATCTCCACCGTTGCTGGCTGCACGGTCCCATGCCTCGCTGACAAGAGGAGGACAAATGAGAGCGTTTAGGCAGTAATTAGGCAGTAATGACCTACTTGGAGGTCTCTACCGTGCAGGAAATAACCTGAGCCGGGACTTGGGCGAAGCGAGCTTGAGTGTACTCAGCAATTTATCAGATTATTGCCAGCTCGAGGGGAACCGGTGACTGAGTCATTAACCCCATTATGGACTTCTACTTCTCACAGATACCTCTTTTAAATGAAAAACCTTTCTTTATAAAACCCAAGCTCTCTGTTCCTCCAAACTGGGAGCTGCTGGGCTCCTTGAGCCTAATATAGCAAAGCAAAGAGGCATCACCACAGGTGCTATTGGACACACAGCAGCCTTTACAGAGCCCGCATGAGAAACAAGGGGGGTTTAGCCCCACATTTCCAGCTCTTCGAGGCCTTTCTTCATGCTGCTGAATGCACCCACCCCCGAGCAGAGCCTTTTGCAATACTTAAGCCTCTTCCCATTGCTATATATAGATGCTCTTAGACTGAAGGAATTGATTGTACTTTGGGGGGAAAAAAACCCACGCCTTTGTCCAAGTTTCATATTTATACACTGCCAAGCTCATACAATTTTAATGAGGACTTTGGCACACCAGCTGAGCTGGAGCAAAACTACATGCTGTCTCCTCCTCATATCCCCCTCTGCCAGGTACGGAGCTCACCTGGCTCCAAGAGACCCCCCCAAACCCAACTGGAGATTCTCAATAGGACCCTGGATGCTGGTGAGGGTATTGGATGGGTTCCCATCCTCCTGCAAAGGAGCTGGAAATAACATGAGCCATCCTGCCTGAGGTTTCTAGCAATCCTAGGGAGGGTTTTTTGGCAGGGAAGGTTGCCAAGACAAACCCCCACACTGAGACAGAAGCAAAGTGTTTCCAAGCCTGGTACCGACAGAGCTTGGTTTCTGCTTTCAATCCAAGGTCAAGATTTTGCTTCCTTCCAGTTGACTTGCTCCTCAGAAAGATGCCAGTGGGATGCAGGAAGTTTGCAAGCAGTAAGGGGAGCTGACCTTTCATTTGTTGACTTTTTCAGCCTTCCTGACATCCAGCTGAAAGAGAAACCCCAGATGGGCTTCACCTTCACCACCCCAGATATCTTTTAGATATTCACATCTCGGCCATAACCTTCACACACTTAATGGCCAACTGGGAAAAAAGGAGATATATGAGCAAGAAAGCAAAGAAAAAGGACATTAGCCCAACATAAGAGCATGCTAAAGGCACTGATTTCTCTCTGGTGATCCTTAAGGGAAGGTGCACAACCTGCTCTGGTACCAATATCTTCACCACAGATGCCTAAACCCAGGCAAAGTGCATCCTCCTCCCAGAGCATCCCCTCTCCCAAAGCTTCAGAAATCGTGTCCTCTCCAGGATTTAACAGAGTGTGGCCTTCAGAGATGCTCATGGCACATCCTTAATTACTACTATGCCCCATTTACTCTCCAGGGTGGTATCATCTTTGCAGCGTCACCACAATGCCTCATCTCAGCGTTAACGTGCTGTGACTTACACGACATCTGCTCCGCCGCACTGCCATGCCCCACGCCCGCGTATTAACGCAACCAATCCAGTCCTCAACCTGTCACAATGCCTTAAAATCAACGGCAGGACAACTCCAGGTTACACAAGGCAGCCTGCAAACGGCGTGAATAATTCATGCGCAAGATGCGGAGAGCGATGCGACATTGCCGGCGCCTGTTCCAGGGATCCCATGAGGTCCAGCAACAGCATCGGAGAAGAGCGGGGTGAAAAGCATGTGGGAAATAGCTTGATTGCCAGAGAAGAAGGAAGGAAGAGGTTAGAAAATGATTTTTTTTATATATATATATAATAAAGCGGATTTTGTCTGGGCGAAGCATTCGCATTGGTTCCCAAAGGTGCATCCTTGTGGCCGGGCACAATACTCTGGGATAAGCAAAGCTTTCCCTTCCCATGAGGGAGTCGTTCTTATTTTTGCAGGCTGATGAGCATTAGGTGCAGCATGGGGTGGTTTGGAAAAAACCCACCAACAAACTAGAAACAAGGGGTACCGCAGAGAGGAGAGACCCAGTACAAGATGGTGGAGCACCCCAGGCAGCACAAACCCCACACCAAGTAATCATTCTCCAAAAATACAACAATGCACCCCATATATACTTCCTCTCCCCAAAAGGATTCAAATCCACACGATGCAGAGCGGGTGAAGCAAACAGCCATGCAAATCCCAGGCACTTGAGACAGGAGGAAAACAGCCTCAAACAGGGCTTCGCCTCACGCCGCTCATACTCAAGAGCCTCCCTATTTCATTTTAAATTATTTTACCCATTTCTTGAGCATCTGCAGCCAGGAAGGATGAATATAAAGTGTCATTAATGACCTCAGCACAGGCAGGGATGGGGTCTGCATCACGTCCCGCATGGGTACCAAGGGGAACTTGGGTCCTTCTGAAGCCTCCAACCCCACTAGTGGGTTTATCCCCAAATCACAGAGGATTATTTCTCCCCTTCTTTCCTTCCCAGATGCCAAAGAAGAGGCTGAGCAGGAGAGGGAGACGAGCAAGGTCACCCAGGAGCCTTTCCAAGGGTTGAACACTAAATCAACCCTCTTGAGCTCAGTTGCACGAAGCTTTTTTGGAATGCTGGGACTTTCAGGCAAAACACAAGCTGGCAGATCATTCCGTTACCCAACTGCACCTTCTTCAGTGCCTGCAACATCTTAAAGCCAGCGGTTTCTGCTCTCTGAGCACAGCAAACTTCTTTGTGCTGGACAAAAGGGAAGGAGAAAGAGTTCTGTGAGCAAAATCCTGGTGGAGGAGGTACGCACTTGGCTACCTCCCTGCCACAAGAAGAAGTGTCCCCAAACTTGGACATAAATAACTGGGCTGGGTGTGCACCCAGGAGCCAGCAGCTCCCTGCAACCTCACCAGGACGTTCACCACCTATGCTGCCACCAAGGCAGACAAAAAGGCCATGGACAAGGCACACCACAGCTTTTGGCGGTCATGAAAACCCCTTTGTCACCCAAAGCATCCCCAAGAAGAGGGCAGGGGGGCTGCTCCTGAGCCAACAGGTAAACCCAGACCTGCATCAAAGGACCATGACGGGTGATGGATTTGCATCGGTTAGAGGCATGCCAGCTCCCAGGCGTATTTCTTCTCATTCCCAATTTCAATTTCCTCCCATCACTGGCTTCGCTTTCCAAAGCAAATCATTTGCAACTACAAAGCTGCTCCATTTTGACAATTTCAGAACATAAAAACCTATTGCAATCACTCCGGAACGTCTTCAAAGCGGCGCTGCTGTCAGTCAATCACCCTTCCCTACCTCCACAAAGGCACTCCACAGAAAAAAGGTTCATCCAAAACCACCGGCAAAATCTAAGCTGCTCTTCTGTCTCCCAAATCAAAAGATCTTTTGTGAAAACTGAACCACTTACGAATCTATATTTGAGGGTATTTTTCTTTAAATACCATGGATCATTTGGCTCTGTAGCTAAACTTCTTGTGACCACAAAGACTACAAAAATCCCTACGTCTTAAAAATCCCCCCAAACCCAGGATTTTTCCTCTTGATAGTGTGCCGTGGCATCTCAGCTCTCTGCCCCTGGGTTTGGGACAGAGGAAGACGAAAGAGAGAGAGGGGGGTGAAACATTGGTCCCTGGAGCACCAGGCATGCAGGTATAAAACAGGCTGCAAGTGGAGCCAGTCACAATCTATTCAATCTTTTTTTTGTATGAAAAATTGTGTTAAGCTAAAATTTGTGCAGAATTGGGAACCCTCCACGCTTGTAATTACTTACTTTAATGTGCTGTTTGACAGCTCTCGTGATTACTGTGGTTTTAAGGCTCCCGGCATCTCATCATGGCACAAGCGGCTCAGGCTTTGGGAAGAGAAATGTGAATTTCTCCCCCTTGTGATTGCACAGAAAATATCGGGAATTCGAACAAAGTGTGCCCGAGCTGGAAGATAAAGAGAGAGACCCTCCACGTGCCGCAATTCCTCCTCATTATCGCCAAGTCAGCTAATTCCCACCAAGCTGTCGCTAAACCATTTATTGCGTGAAACGGCGCGTCCAGAGGGACTGGTTTAGTCCTTCCCCCCCTAACCAGATTAGGCAAAGCAGCCCTTGGGTACACCGGTAATCCCGGCCGGCCTTCGCTGGGGCCAGCGTCTCCCGCACAGAGCTGGTGGTGGAAGACTCACCCCAGTTTCAGAAGGGGATGTTTAAGGTTAAGAAAGAGATACGCACCCCCAGCTCTGAGTATCAAAGCCAAGAGGAGCTTTGTGATGTATTCAACACAGCACCCAAAGCCCCTTCCTGAGCCCCCCCAGACCCCTCGTTCTCCAGCCGGATGGACAGAAGACCAAGCTTTGGTGTCTACCCCTTGGGTTCAACCCCTCCAAAACCCCTGCCCCCTTGCAAAACCTTTAAATCCTTACTCCTTTTTTGCAAAGCACCAGCAAAACTCCTTCGGGGGTCCAGCAAGGTGGAGCAGTGCTGAAATACCCATCTACTCCCCAGTCCCACAGTATACAGGGCCAGCAACAGCTCTGTCTGCCGCAATTCCCATTCCCCCACCCGAGGCGCACACAGACCTCTACATAAAGACATTTTCGTATTTAAAAGTCTCCTTTGCCTCGTCTGCACTTTTCCTACTGATAATGAAAATCTATTTACACTGGTGGATTTTAAATTAATGAAACCACACTTCCTTTTCCTCCCCTTAAAAGCCTAGTTCTTGCATTTATTTCCTGCCATCGCCTGGTAACACTTCAAGTGAGCAATTCAAACTGAGAACTGAGGACGTTAGTATAAAACACTTAATCTACAGGTAGGGGGGAAAAAGGAGACAAGAACAGAGGATTGCAAGTTACACAGTACGAGCAAGACACTGCTGATAGAAATGCTCTGAGTCAAGGGTGAGACAAGAAAGGCTGTCTATAAATTAACTCCACCTGTGTCTATATATACCTGTGCTGATCTAGCAGGGAGCAAAGTACACAGTGTTCAGGCCAAATGAAAGAGAAGAGAATAAAAAGAAAAGCTCAAAGGGTAGAAGTGGGCAGCGAGGGGGATAAATGGGATGGAAATGGGTCCAGCAGCAGCTCTGACATCCCTCCTCAGCATCTCCCAGCCCCAGGGGGGTTGGTGCAAGGATGGGAAATAAGAGTGAGAAAATAGCTATATAATGCGGATTTGCAAAAACAATTTTAATAGATGGGGTAAATAAGGAGATGCTTTGGGCATAAGAGGCAGAAGATCTCCTGGAGCAATAAAATCACACCCATCCCTGCTAACCTGCACCTATTTTCCCTGCACAGCCTAAATCTGGGGTCTGCAGCACCCTTGGGCAGGCAAATATTCAGCCTCGCGGCTGGGAAGCTCGAGCATCGGGATGACATCCCCATTTCACCCCATTTTGGGGCTTGGAAGAAGGAAAATTGCACCAGAAAGCCAAATGGTGGCACACCGGAGTGGGAGGTCAACGAAGGACACGTGGGCAAGATCAAAAAAAGGATAGTTATCCTTCCAGAAAAACAGGGGTTTGCCTCAAAATGTTGCCCCTAAGCCAGGCTGCGTGGTTTAGACATGTTTGGTAGCAGCTCCCCAGTATACCCAGTTCCACACCAGCATCCTGCCATTCAATACACCGACTTCACAGCTATTTTAAGAAAAAAAAGGCCGATTCCACTCCAGTCCTAAATGAGCACATCATGCTACGACACCTCCATTAGCCAGCTTACAAATCCCTCAGAACAAGCCCATTAATTACGCTTTCCTCCCCATTTCTAGAGGCTCCGCGACTTTTCTGCCGCAGACCCGCACCGTTCCAGCCCTTTCTATTTGCCCATTAGCAAAACGGATGAAGCTTTTAGCAACGGCTCTCAACGGCACAACCGGCTCCTGTCCATCTATTCCCTGGGATGTTTTGCATTTAGGAGGGACCTAAACTTGCAGAAAATGCACCATTTTCCTCCTTTGTAGCCCACTTGAAGCTTTTATTAAAAAAAAAAAGGAAGCTGCATGGAATCTTGGTTTCCTAGCCCTGGGATGAGCTTTGGGAACTCAGCTTTGGTCCACCAAACCTCACCCAGCCCTAGGGTTTCACCCATATTCAAGGTGGTGGAATTGGGACAAAAAGGGCTGATTTTAATTTTTTTTTCCCAAATTTGGGAAGGGTTGCATGCATTGCAAGCATGAGCTAGGGCAATGTAGCACAATCAGCACGTGGGAGGCTGTGCACAGGAGGTGGCCAAAGGGATGCGTGGCCCCGGGATGCGACACGTCCTCAGGGAGCGGACACCAAGCAGCATTTCCCCACCTCCCAGCTAAATGCCCTAATTACAGGGCCCGCTAATTAAACTGCTTCTTGGGCTAGAGGAAGGGCAAAGTAGAGCGGAGCCCAAAAACCAGGACACAGGTGTCGTGGGGGGACCCCAAAAAGCAGGTCTGGACGTCAAACATGGCCCCAGGGATGTGTCCCCCTTCCCAGGTACCATGGCCAATCGCATTTATTCCAGCGGCTCGGAAAAACTCGGGACCAGGCTGAGATATACGGAGCAGCTCAAGCAGACAATGTAAATTCCCCCTCGGTGGGTCAAGCAGCCACTGCAAAACCCGTCACAGCAATGGAAGCCCACGAGATAAAGCCAAAACCCCACTTTCTGAAGCCCACCTTCGCCAAAAGGCCCTACAAAGCCAAAAGACTTCACAACAAAATCTGCTTCCTAAAAGTCATCATTTCCAAAAAAGCCTCGATTTAAATCACATGAGGAACATACCGTGCTTCCTTCGGTGCAGGAGGCGAAGAGCTGTGAGACGAATCCCAGCGTTCCTTCTCCAAAACCAACATCACCAACATTTCCACTCCTCCAGGCACGAGCCCATAAGTGGGCAATGAAAACTAGTGAGGATGAGGCTTAGTAAAACTACTTTTCCCCCCTAATTTTCAGGGAAAAAAAGACCAAAAGGACCAGCAGAGAAAATCCATGCAGCTTGTCCACCCCAGGAACCATGGCAGGTACCACCCATCCCTGACGAGCTGCAGGTGATAGCCCACCTGAAACAAATAAGCTGCTGCCTCCCCACTTATATTTGGCTGCACCAATTAAAGGGAAACGCAAAAGTTAAAGGGAAACTGCAAAAATTAAAGGGAAACTACAAAAAACAGTTGCTTCTTAACAGAAGCCATCACCTGCTTTTGTAAATGACCCTTGGGGCAGGTTTGCCAGCTCTGCTGAGGTCAAATCCAGCACCTAAACCCGACCTCGGCTGAGCTGAGCTCCTGGCCGCCTGTTCTTGCTCTTCCACTGCTGCAAAACTCCCTGATTGTATTTTTAAAAGTTTAGGTTTAGAAGGTGAGGGAGGTGGGATCAGCACAGCGCGGGTCGGTGCACGTGTTTGGGGTGCTCATGGCAGCTCTGAAAGGGACAAATCTCAGCATTACAAAGGGCAGCGGGGAAAATAAAGAATTTTTTTACAATAAACGGATTTTTTCCTCCTAGTGTTTCCACCCTCTTGCAAAGCAAACTATTCCATATTGCAAGGTTTTGCTGAAATAAAGGCAAGGTGGTAGCAGAGCCTGGGCCACCCTCAGCACACCCAGCAATTTATTAATAGAGATTTTTGTTTCGTTTCCCCAGGCTGGCTCCGACTCCTGTCACCGCCTTGGTGACGCCGATGCAAACGGGAGAGGGATGCTCGCTTGGAAACAAGTAGGTCAGGCAGTAAAACAAGGACGGGCTGGCACCCGGGCACGGGGACTTGCTCCCACGGTCCTTGCTTCGTCTCTTGGCGGCTGCGGACGGGCCTGAGCCGGCCAGAATTTAAACACTTCGCCCCTGCTCATCACGGCAGCCAGCTTAGCGTTGCCGCCGAGCTGCTGAAGTGCTTTGCTGGCTGCGTTTGCGAGGGATTTTTCTGCATTTATGTGTCTTTTGGGAATCCGCGGGGTGGGGTTTTTTGTTTCCCTTGTCTGTGTAATGGGAACGTTACAGATGGGGTAAATACAGGGACAATTTAAAGCAAGTCGTTAAGCAGAGAAGTCCTTGGAGTAAATAAATCCAGGGCAGGGGGATGAGTTTGGCGGTGGGAGAGGCTCACAGCAAGGCAAGTGAGCTAAACCCAGGTTGTTTGGTGGCTGAGATACCCCCCAGCTACAAAATACACCCCCAGCAAGCGCTGATTTCATCCATTGCAGCATCCCACCCCGCTGGCATTTGCACTGCTCCGTCTCGGGATGTTAAAGACTGAAGAGAGAGAAAAACGTCCTTTTGCCATCACTCCCAGCTTTTCTCTTTCTCCGCTTCCCTGTCATGGTCCTGGTTATCGATTTACTCAGAAAAGGAAAAAAAAACAAAGCACAGGGGCTGTTCCCAAATAAGAATCATCACCGAGGGTATTTTTTTGCAGAGGACCGGCCAACTCATGAGCAGAGTACAAAAACCTCAATATCCCTTTTTTTAACCCACAAAGAGTTAATCCAGCTAAGAAAGGGAAAGAAAAAAATATCGAATAAAGCCATTACATCCCATCCTCCTCTGACCAGGACAAGCCACCATCGGATAAATGGGGGAAAATTGCAAGAAGGTGCATAATGACCCCGAGTTATTTCTGAGCGATTATGGAGGATAACGGTTATTACAGGCAAGAACGAGGAAGGTCAAATGGCCTGATCCTGGTGCAAGGCGGCTGTGCAGGTGCTTTCACCTGGAATGGGGGATTCTGAGCCTCTGAAAATATCCCCTCCGTGAAAAGCAATTTTCTAAACTCATGTTGGTGCAGGAAAAACCAAGCCTGGGTCGTGCAAGAGGGGAAACAAGCAGAATTAGGGGTGTCTGGGGGCTTGCAGTGCTGGAAATGTGCTACCATGGGCTGATGCTCTGCTACAGCATTCCCCGAGTGACCCTGGGCATGTCCCTTAGCCTCGGCTCAAGACCTGCGTCCAGCTGCTGCAATAAAAATCATCATTTATTTTAAATAAAATCCTTTTTCCTATAGAAGAACTCAGCAAAGACATCAGGTTTGAACCTTTCCTAAGAGAAATATGTGAAAAACCCACCCTATCCAAGCCTGCGGAGTGAGATGCTGGGAGGACGCGGAGCTGGGACAGGGATGAGCAGGAAAATAAGGGAAACCAAGACAGACCTGAAATTTGGGAGCACCAACTTCCCTCCCCTCTCCTGCCAATAACATGTTATTCACCTCTCCCATGAGGGACACTAATTTTTATGGTGGAGCACACTTGTCTCCCTGTTACAGGAATAATTTAATTAACTTGAAGAAATGTAATTAATTTTAATTGTTCACGATAATTCATTGTTTAATATGATATTAATAATTCTTAAAAAAAAATCCTAATGCCCAGTAACTGTCCTATAATGTGCTAATTAAACTCTCATATAGGAAGCACTTAATTTAAAACGTCGGGAAATTGTTTCTGGTCTCCGGAGCCCGAGTCAGCGACCCAGGAAAATGGAGGGAGGCGGGAAGGGAGGCGGGGCTGCACCCACCACACCCCGAATCCCAAATCCGCCTGCAGCTGGGTGGCGATGCACCCCGATGCTCCTTTTTCCTTGGGTTTTTGGCCTCCTGCAATTATCTGCTTGAGTTTTGTCTCTCTCCTCCAGCACCGCGAGAACGATGCTCTGTTGAACTTTGCAGGGTGGAAAACGCTCGTTTCCGTGTCCTCTGCCGCTCTCATAACTGTCTTAAGTGCTTAAATATACAATTTCCATCAAGGAATTACATGCTGCCGGCAGCCTTTTAAACCAAGGGAAGGACCCCCCATGGAACTGTTTGCTTTCTCTTAGCGGTATCATCTTCAGCGAAGGATTTGTCCTCTAATTGCACCATCTGTGCCTTGGGAAGATGTGATTGCATCCCTTGTTTTGCTCATTTTTTCCACCCTTTTTCTCTTTTTTTTTCCTGCCTTGGAGAAAAGCTCTTCAGTTGTAGGTCCCAATGTCCCTCCAGCCCAGGAACTGGATGCTCAGACCACCCCCGAGGTCCCAATATTCCCCCAGGTCCCAATGTCCCCCCAGCCCAGGGGCTGGATGCTCGCACCCCCCAGCCACAAGACTCCCATTTTGGGGTAGTGTAGTGGGAAATACGTAACGGCTACCAAAGCAGCACCCAACGGGTGTCGGACCCTGTTGCACCAACTGTCCCCCCCGTCTTCGTGCACATCCCTGGGTCACGATCCCCCCCTTGTCACAGCAGGACAGACCCACAAACCCGTAAGGCTGCACCCCAGAAAGCAAGAGCACGATGGTCCCGAGCTGAGGAGCCCAAACTGGGACAGAAGCGGCAGATTCGGGGCGAGGAGGCGATGCCTGACGCCAGCTGCCTGCACGCTTGCTGGCAAAGCGCCCGCCGCGCGATGGTGACTTGAAGATGGAGGAGCTGAGGGGCTTTGCTGCACTCGGGAGAGTGGATGCTCCCCAAAGCAGCGATGAAATCCTTGCTGGAGGTGACAAAAGCATCGCCGCCCGCCCTGACCCGCAGTGGCAAAGCTGCATTCCCCCGTCAGGACCTCAAAAACTTTGCTTTTTTTACCCTTTGAGGGCTTGGTTCCTGCACATCCCTTGCAAAAAGAGCCTCGGGAAGGGGAAGACACGCACGCCTCTCGCTCTACCCATGACGCTGCAGTCGCAAAACCTTGGCTAAAAATACCTCCGCCCGCTTTGATGAGGCAGGAGACAGCGGCTCCCCGCGCCTTCGGCAGCCGTCATTAGCAGCCTGCATCTGCCTGGCTGGCAGCGAACGGCTCCTTCGCCATGCGGAGGTGTTAAAAAAAAAAAAAATTTAAAATAAAATAAATAAACCCGCGTCATTTGTTTTACTTGCCAGCCCCGGAGCGATGGGAGAGCTGCTGCAAAGCACCTGCTTGCTGCTTTCCCACCTCCCTGGCAGGTGGGTTTTGCACAGCTTGGGGAGTGAAAAAGAGCGTGCGGGAGAGGAGAGAGCTGTCTCTGTGTGAAATAGCAGGGGATGGGGCTAAGCAAGGGGAAATAATCCTCATAAACCGAGTGCAGTGGTGGAAAAACAGGACCTTGGTGTCTCTGCAAGCTGGAAGAGGCTGGTAGGCACCACCCAAGCCCCCATCTCTGCATGCACAGGAAGAAAAAATTTAGATTTGATGGACCGGACCAGCCTTCAGCTTTTCCTCAAAGCAATCCAATGTCCCAGGCTGCAAACTATTTTTTCATTGCAAGGAGAATTTTGGCAGAGCAGATTCTGATGGGCGGTCGGCTCGAGAAGACGGCAGCGGGCTGAGACCCAGGTGCCTGCAGAAGCTGGTTGCCCCCCCAAACCATCACGGCATCCCCCCCTCTCTCCGGCGCATCACCGGCAGGCGGCAATTAGTGCCAGAAGAAGAAGAAGTCTCGCCGTAATTAGTGTCATTTGCTTAAAACGCTCGACCTTGAGGAGGTTTTGCATCGATCTCAGCTCAGGCGTTGGAGGACTTGATAGCAGCAGCATCTCCCACGTGTGCGTAAAACCCCCCTGTCTTGCTACCAACCCTACAAAATCATATTGAGCGGCAAGACTTGGGTCTCCTAATTAATTAGGGGGATTCGTTTTGCTTGGGGAACAGGAGGAAAGTGGGAGCAGACGGCTGCTGGCCAGGCACCAGCTTTGCAAAGGGGACTCAGAGCCTTAATTACTCCTTTCCCTTAACCTCGTTGCACCTTGAGGTATTTTAACGTCCCTGTTGCTGGCTGTGGGGATTGATCGATTGTCCCTCCCTTGGCATCCAGACGGCCTGATTAATGTAAAACTAACCAGTCGCTCCCAACCCTGGGGAATTAATCACTTAAATGTGGGAATTACTCAATAAACCATTCAAACCCACAATAAACCAAGCCATTAAAAATTAATCGCTTGGCATTCCTGCCATGTAAACACAGCTAACAAGGCTGGAGTAGGGAGTGGAGAGGGGCAACGGGTCCCGCATCATCCTACTTCTGCGTTTCCCCATCCTTGTCCCAAAAACAGAATCAAAAAGCCCAGCAAAGGACCGATCTCTTCCAGCCACTTTCGCACACTCAACCGAGCCAAGGACCGGCAGCTCGACGCCGATGAACCAGCTTCATCTCCCCCAGGAGAAAGGCGAGGGGTTTTATTTTAAATCCCTTTCCTCCCATAATACATCTGACACTAATCAGGGTTCCAGCCCCACGGGAATCAATGATTAATGATGTTAAATATAGCAGGAGATTGCGAGGGTAAAATTAGGCACCATGCATAAAACATCACAGCTCCTTGTTAGATAGTCAAATTAGACTAATGGTTTGATGTTCACGCGGGCTCTGGCCCTGTAATTATGAATGGACCGGCTAACCTCCTCCCCAGCTGCACGCGGCTTGGATGCTGGTGCTGAGAAGTAGGCCGGGCTTAAGCCTTAATGAGAACACAGCAATTATAATTAGAGCACAAGGGCGTGCAAGGATGGGGCTGAAGTTGGACCTGGACATGCTGAAAGTCAAAGGTGGGGTGGGGACAACATCGTCCCACCAACTGGCTGTTTTGCATCCCTGAGGGTCCGCTGCGGCACGTGGCCCTGTACCACGATGGGGTGGTTGGGGTCAGCATCGTTATGGGTTTGCCATGGGTCAGCATCTTCACGGGTTGGCTTTGCCCAACAGCATGGCCATCGATCCAACATCCCTGAGGGTTGGGGTGAGGCTTTGCTACAGCACATGGCCCTGTACCACAATGGGGTGGTTGGGGTCAGCATTGTCATGGGTTGGCCATGGGTCAGCATCGTTACGGGTTTGCCACGGGGTCAGCAGCATTGTGAGGTGGCTTTACCCAGCATCATGGCCATTGCTCCAACATCCTCTACCAGCGTGAGAAGAGCTTTTTGCTCAGCATGGTTTACAAAAATACTGCCCAAATCCCCCCAGCTCCCAGCTCTGCAGATTTACACCATCATCTCCCACCATCCCGGTCACTAATTAGCTCCAAGCGAAGCTATTAAGGAGCCCAAAGCTGGGGAGAGAAGGAGGGGGAATGCAAAGCCATGGACGTATATAACCAGTTCCTCCAAAACCAGCGCGAAGAACACAAATCTGGCTGTAATTAATCGCATTATCTAGGAAAGAGAGAGACGTGGAGCGGTTGTGTGGCCTGAAAAGATTGTCAAAAACGGGACTACGGGAAGGATAAGCCTTTGTGAGAGTTTAAGCTCGGACAGCCACCAGCCTGAAAGCTGGTATCAAGGGAGATCAGAGCGACAGGGAACTAAAGACAGGAGGAAACCAGCCTAGAGGAAGCAAATTCAATAACGTCTTATTCCGCAGCCCTTTTGCTTTAAAGTGAGACAAAAATAGCCCAAAAATGGCAAACCAGCCACTCACCATCACCACTGCGTTGTTGCATCCCCTGCAAAGCCCAAGCAAGCGGCCAGGGGTGGGATGGGAGCACCCACGCTCAGCCTCCAACCCAAAGGGCCCCACGGAGCTGCGCCGGGACCGCATCCACAGCATCCATCAGGAGAGGTATTTTGGGGCAGAAGAGCCTTTCTCAGTGAGCCAAAGGGGATGAGGATGGATTCCACAATCCAGAGCAGGGCTTGGAGCCAGCATCTACCGACCAATACCCCCCAAAACCATTACAAACCAGTTAAACAGGCACGAGGCAGTGGATGCTTTGGTGTGCAGCAAGGTCTCGCAGCAAACAGCCTTTTTTTTTGGGGGGGGGAAAGGGGAAGATTCGTTCTCCCGGCACTGGCGGCAGCTGGCGGGGGAGAAGAAGCCCCCCGAAAGTTGCAGATGGCTGTTTTGTGCCGTTTCGGAGATTGTCGATTGTTTGGAGAAGAGGAGATTATAGCCTGTCAGGCAACCTGAAACCGAGCCAGGCGGGATCTTTGCAGTCTTAAACCCCTGAAAACGAGTCAGCAGCTTCAAAAAAGCAGCTACCAAAAAAACCCCCACCCCTCACTTTTTCCCTCCCCCAGCTACAGGGAAGGGGGAGACGCAGCCCCAAACCCAACGGTGCCTCCACCACCCCCACGCTGGGGAATCAACGCCAGTCCTGACAAGTTTTTTTCCTACTGCGTTAGCGTCTTCTTTTGCTCCTCTGCCTTTAATTGCAGAGGGCTGGAAGGAGGCAAAGCTGAGATGCTCAGCCCTGGGTTCAAGTTCCCACCAAACCCTGATCTGAGTGTGGGTTAACGGGAAGCAGAAGGAAGTATCAGGGGTGCAACCCAGGCACGCTTTGCCCCCAGACATGGGTAAAGCATCGCCATCAGCAAAGGGCAAATGACCTGGTTGCTGTTGAATGAGGTTTTTTCCCCCTTGGATCAGGATTTGACCTTCCCAGGGCTTCAAATCCCTGGCGAGGCAGTGCCTGTCCTGCTGCATCCCAACTCAGCCTGGGCACATCCTCACCCCCAGCTCTCCATCCTCTCCTGGAGAATGCTTTCTTGTCTGTCTCCCCCCCCCCCCC
>Ga0065711_1042952_pt1 | contig 15040 bp, 12 predicted proteins | sample Hoacrofraction12_FD_59098 | JGI IMG/M metagenome (GOLD analysis project Ga0065711, IMG submission 59098) | Hoatzin crop microbial communities from Cojedes, Venezuela - Epithelial fraction 12 v2 (version 2) | ecosystem: Host-associated > Birds > Digestive system > Esophagus > Crop | place... | reverse complement strand
CACACTTCCTCAGCTTCCCTAGGAGGATATCATGGGAGACTGTGTCGAAAGCCTTGCTGAAGTCAAGGTAGACAACATCCACGGCTCTCCCTTCGTCTACCTAGCCAGTCATGTCATCGTAGAAAGCTATTAGATTGGTCAGGCATGATTTCCCCTTGGTGAATCCATGCTGACTACTCCTGATAACCTTCTTTTCTTCCACCTAACACTGATGAAAGATTTCTTTTCCAGGGAAGGAAAAAAGAACCCAAGCCAAACAAACAAATAAAAATTCCTACTGCCCTTGGGGAAACACTTAAAGGAAGCGTTATGTTGATATTTTAAATTTTTTTTCTTCTTGGCTGTCCATTATTGGGTAAGTGCCACTTGCCTCCAGTCAACTGTATCCCTCCAGGCAAACTGTTTTTGCTGTCGACAAGACTACTGAATGATACTGACTGCTATTTAACCTAATCACTTTCATGTCAGGTTTCACTTGAAATTAATTTCTTCAGCTGTGAGTTAGTTCCAGTAATGAGCTAAGACTCCTTTAAAAGTAGGAATTACATACTTCTATGTAATATACTTACAAGCTTCTATTTGCCTTATTTACAGAATAGGGCCAAGGCCCTGAGATGAGCACTTATGCTCCTTGCGTAAGTGTTTCTCCAAAATCCTAGGTGTTGCACAAAGAAACATCACAGATTGTTCACTTGTAGAACAGGAGTGCCCTCACTGGCTCAGTCCACTCCTCCCACTGACAAGTGCCCTACTCCATAGTTTCTTGGCTCATGCTTTGCTTCCACTGGAACTGATCTGCCATGAACATAAAGTGAAAGAAGGTGCATGCCTAACCATGACCTAGAACAAAATGGAGAGAAAAAAATTCTATTCGACATTTTTGTTGACTTGGTCTAGCTTGCATTTTTGGACCCCGTATTGGGTGTTTTGTTTACATATCACAATGATTGGGATGAATGCTGGAACCATCTATGGATGGATGGATGGATGGATATGGGAACCTCACAACACTTCCCTCTTCTCGGGTACAAGGTAAGCCTCAGTCTACTTAAAGCACTGGTCTCCCCTTTCCTTTTCTTTCCACGACAATTTGATTTCCATGTTAAACAAACTTTGACACACAGCACTGCTGAGAGCTGCACATTGCTTTGACCAAATCCTGATCTGGGTAAGTAACAGACCGAGAACTTGATTGAACCCTAGTTCTGGATGCTAGAAGCCAAAAAAAATAAGCACTGCAATATCCCATCTGTAAATGCCTATATTGTCTTTCGTCAGACCCAACAAATCCATAGAATTAACACGTGTGAGGGAAAGCGGTTGGACTGCAACTCTTACTGCTTGACTCTTGTAGGGACTTCTGTTCTACTCTACCGAAAGTTTTAGGTCCATTGAAATAAAATTTCTGTTTGTAGCTGTCAAGAAATATGTGAACAGAAGTAACAAAAAATGTTTTAAAAGATGCCTTAATTGTGTTAATATTAAGGTCTTACAAGAATTTCTCACATGTATCTTAATGGAACTTGGTAAGAAGAAAATTTGACCCCAGAAGTTATTATCTACTTGTTAGAAATGTATAGCTGAGCTGAAGTGACTGTTTCTGTTGTCCACTGGAGCTGGTAAATTAGCTCTTGCAAAGGTATTTCCTGACTTCATATATTATGTCTAGACAAATTTTCTCATCTTTCCAATAGACGCTGAATGTAATAAACATCATATTAACAGCCTGAGTGTAAAAATGCAGTTACCCCATCACTGTAAATACTTAGTTACGATCATCATTTCAAACTGTGTTTAATTTCCTTCTGCAAGAAAAATATACTATCTGCATAACGAAATCAATGTGAAATGAAAGGACTAAACAACAGCTTAAAAAATAAATATCATGAAGCAATTCCCCACCAAAGCTTCCGTAATTACTATATGGAGTAGGCTGCCCTTATACAACAATTAATTAATTTTTCCAAATGAATTATGCAAGCCAATATTTTTTCTTCATTAATATTTTGTTGGAGTCATTAAGTTTCATTAATGAATAACAAAGAAGCAATTGGAATTTTATTCTAGCTGATGTGTGCTAATATGCTTAACTTGAACTAAATGTGTTTCCAGTATGTAATCAAATTTGAATCAATCAAATCAATTTACCACCGAAAGTCCTTTTTGGAGCTGCAGCTGTTTTATAAGGATACCTCTTCTCAGAGAAAAATACAGGCAATCCCCAAAAGACTACATGGCTCTGGAACGTACAACATTGTAATTAGGAACCAATCTGTCTGATTTCTGTTAGGAGGATACTGTTTTCTCCACTTCAAGAAGCATTATAAGTCAAAGTGGCCAAATTATTTCCTAGGAATAAATCATCTAATGAATTTGAAACCTTTGAAAGCTTTATGAATTCTAGCTGATTTCTTACTTTTTTTTTTTTTTATTTTTCACAAAATAGCAGAGAGTGAACAAATCAGCTGATGAAATAATTGGAATTTACGCAGCCTGTATATTTTTGCCTACAAGGTATTGACACAATTCATTTAAAAATTGATCAACAGTGAGCAGTGCATATTATTGTTACTGGCAATTTTCATGAGCGCCTTTCTTCATGGAGTTCTAAGGAAGGATATTACAGTTACCTGATTAGAGGACACAGAGAAGATGCTTTCAGACTTTTATTGGAGAAGTACAGTGATAAGATGCAATGGCCACAAATAGGAAAACAGATTGGTAAGAAATGTTAGAATAAATCTCAAAGGAATTAACCAAAAAATGTTAATCCCAAGATTGTTAAATAGTACGTGATAGTAAAATGTTGTACTGTTAATGTTGTATAGCATTCCTTCACTGGCAATGTTGGACAGTTCTGGAAAGCTGAGACAAAGGTCTTTGCAGACATCTCTTAAAACATCTTGTGAAGAGACCCTGAACAATTGTTTGGAATATGCATAAAGACAGAAAGAGAAATTCCTGTTTCAGAATTGCTGCACTGCTTCAGAGCACTGTTACTCTTTGCAGGCTTTCTATCAGCGAGAACCAACTGCAGTCAGATGCTTAGCTTCCCATAACAATCCCAGGCATAATCAGGTTAAAAGGAAAGACCAGGGAACACAGTAAAAACGAAAGTGATAACACACGCTTTTTCAATGCTTTCTCAATTCTTTTCTATGCCTGAAAGCATTAATGTTCTCTTTTTCACTATCTGATACTATTTATTTATGGCACTCAGAAGGAAAAAGCATCAAATTTCTTTCCCCTGGTGTTGTGAGCAGAACCTAAACAATTGATTGTATCTATGTTTGGAAAGGGAGAAAACATATACAGCAGTGCTTTACAGATTAACTGCAGACTGGCAAATGAGAAAAGAAAAAATAATGGAGAAGAGAAATAGCTGCACTGAAGAGCACTATAAGTAATATCCCTTGTTTCTGAATTTGCCTAATGTTCTAAAACTATGTTTTAGCATTGTGTGCTATTCAAAGAGCTAATATGAAGAAAAAGGTTTGTACTTTAGGATCCCTTAAGTGATTTTACCTTAAACCAAGCTGTATGTTAATAAGCTTTTTTCAGTGACTTCACATAGGTTGGACTAATCAAGCAATATTATTGCATTTACTGTTGCATAAATGTGCCTGTAAATGCCAGGTATTATCCTATAGTATCCCCTGGTAATAGTTCTATCAGAGTTTAAAGTTAGTTCTAATACTGAAGCAGCAATAAGAAAAATCAGATTTTCTATTAAAATATCCCATATAAAGTACATGTTTGTGGATGATTAAGAGACAGTGATCATAATGAACTGAATCAGTGCTGTAATCTGAAACTTGAATTTCAGTTGGAGATAGAGACTGGCCAACCAATTCCCATCAACTTCGGTGGACTTCCACAGCAGCCTAGACTGCCCAGGGTCTGGCAAACCTGCCAGTGCAAAGCTAGAGAAAAACCTCCATTGTTCCTGCTGATCCATCTGCTGGAGTGCATTCAAGCATTAACAAAAGCTTTGGGGAGCCTTGGATGAAATATAATTAATGAAAAGAATATAAAGTACAATCTTACCATATGCAAAGTTAGTTGAGGTTCAAAGAAAAACACTTCTCCGCCAGCTCTGTCCTGTGTGCTAGCATATAACACTTCAGTGCGGTTACCATGTTCAAATGGGATTCCTTTCTTGCCCTTAGGTGGGAAAACAGTCCCTTGAAAAACAAAGCAGTTTGAATTCCCTTCATTTGACAGCAGGAACTCCACTACTGAACCTTTAGGCGGAGTCCCCTTCAATGTCTGCAGTTTTCCCACTGTCAGCCAGCCCTAGAGTAATGTGAATATATTTCCTTTTCTTTTTTGCCTCTGTCAAGGACCTTTTGTGGACATTTCTTTCACTCATGTTCATCAGAAGTCAAAAGATGCCATATTGAAGCATAATTTTCATTAAATTGCATGACTGTAGTTCTCTAATCCCAGTGGAAGAGTGATTTGCGCTATGTAAGAGTGTTGTGTTTGAAACTGTGAGCAGAAACCTTCAGATCATTATTACACTGGAAAGAAAGAGTAGTTAGTCACTCATGTGTTACTCTACTATTGCTGCAAGAGTGGGAAGAGTAGATCAAATGTGTAAGACAGTATAATTCCTAGCTTTATCCATTGCCTATCTCTTCCTGAGGCAAATGTATATCAAATCTGACAAGTGATCACTTGTCTTTCAAACTGCAAGAAAAGCTTTACTGAAAACTCTACAGAATTTACTGATAGCTGGAAAATCTCACTTTTTATGAAGGTAACAAAGCAATAAATGAATGGAATTTAAATCTACATACAGATTTGCATTGCAACTATGATGGTAGGAAAGAAGACTATTGGTATGCTTGTGAAAGGAATGGTCAGAGGTAGAGAAAGAAAGAAACTGGGCTGCTTACTTGCTTCCCAAACCAACAGCTCATCAAGCAATGTGAATAGGAACCAGTTCATCTGAATCTCAGCGAGTCAACTCAGGTCCAGGGAAGAGTTGAGTCATCATGAAAATGTCTAAGAGTGATAAGGAAAATATAATTTGAAGTCAAGATAGTTACTGTACATTCATGGTGTGTTTCTGAGGGGGCATCCAAACCAAATGAAGTATAGGAAGTGTTGAGGGAGTGTAAGTAAACTAAACACAAAAATTTTCCTTATATCATTGCATCAGATAGCAGTTACTTTGGGAATCTCTTTATAGACAGGTTGCAAAAACAAAGAGGGGACCACAGAATAAGGCCTCCAAAGCCATATTTGCCATTCCTCCTAGATGTGCAGCTCTCGGTTTGCAGTCAATTTGGACATCACTTCTTACATGAGTGACAAGTTTCTACAGGAGCCAAGTCATAACAAGAGCTACAGTGTCTGTTTCAAAATTGGCTAAGAGAATCACAGAATCATAGAATGGTTTGGGTTGGAAGGGACCCTAGAGATCATTGAGTTCCAAACCCCTACCATGGGCAGGGACACTTTCCACTAGACCAGGCTGCACAAAGACCCAGCCAACCTGGCTGTGAACACTTCCATGAATTCTTTCTGAAACATTCCATGAATGCGTTCTTAAGCCTAGGAAAATACAACTAAGAAAAATTTGTTAATTGGGTATTTCCACTTATCACTTACTCAGATGCTGAAAAGTGAGTAAAGCATGGAAGCATATTAGAATGACTAAGTACTTTAACAATTAGAAGCATCAGAAAAAAACAATGAAGAAAGCAATGCTGATTTTGCTGGAGAAAAATCATTCCTTCTACTAAACTCAAGTCAACAGCTCACTGTGTGTGAAGGGACTGTGTAGTCTTTATAGTAATAGGCTAGAGAGTTCCAGAGGACAACTCAGGCAGGATTTCAACTCTGGTACTCTGCATAAGCCTCTCTCTTTATGGGGAACATAAGACCTCAGGTCAACTTCAGATGCCTGTAATTTCCCTATGTGAATACTGCTACCTTTTGTCGTGACCTACTCTGTGCTATGCAGAAGCACATCAAGGAAAGAAGACCCAGGGAAGAGTGAAAGAAGAAACACAGCATGTAAAATTTGGAGCTGTGTCCTGCATTTTACTGCTGTATTTTAAAGCAGCAATTGATCAAAACCCTCAAGGAGCTTGTGAATGCAATGGACAGATTCCTCAGGACTATGGGAGAAACAAAAAATTAAAACCCTTATGTGACTCTTCTTCACTGTCTTGCCAGGATGTACTTTGAGTTATGTTTGGAATGAGCAGCCTGACGTAACTTAAAAGCTGCCCCTGCTTTGACTGAAGGTCCATTCCAACCTAATTTTTCTGTGATTCCAATAAAAGTGTTAGTTTCATATTTCAGAATACCTCTTCCTCTTACCACAGGCTGTTAACACTGAATCCTGTAGCACGCTCAGTTTCACAGTTTCCATTCCCATTAAACAAATGGCCACCTGGACTTCTCTCCATCTGCTCTGTTTGAAAATATACCATTACTAACATTACATTTAAGAAGATTGGCCGAATTCAAGAACAAGGTACTGGGTGGGAAGAAGTGCTAACCAGCAGGAAGTCTGAAGTCTCATTTGCTGACTGGAGTCAGAATATGAACTCAAGCTGTGGTGTGTCACTGAACCTGTTTTGGTGGTGACAAGTGTTTCAACTGCTGCAAAATCACTGTGGTGCTCCCATTTACTACTAGGACTTCACTTGAACTCTTTGTTCTTCATAGAGCAAAGTAAACCACAGTGGAGGATAATCCTGTTTTAGCTCTTTGGGAATATAGGAATCCGTTGAGTCTCTCAAAATCTCTGCATTTTGCTGCATAACTGAAAAGGCATATCACTTGGAGCACACTGGCACACATTCATCCCTTAGTTATCCACCTGACAGAGAACGCATAGGATTCTCCGTACTTCCCTGTTTTGAATCTCCTGTCCCACTGTTGCTGCGGGATTTAAATAACAGCAATAACAGCACTAGAAAATAATCATGTCTTGTCTAAAAATGTAGCTGAAACATGTAATTCTTTTCATGATTAGCCTCTTTCTTCCACCTTCTCAAACAAAGGAGAACAAAACCCTTGGTCTTGTCCTACTTTTCAACAAGAGATTACAGTTGTTTTACAACACCCCATCTGGATTAGACTATGGGCTACTTGAAGAAATACTACCTGGAAAAGTAGAATGTCTGGAGTACTTCCTTACTGGTAGCCATCGTAAGAACACTTCTAGATTTAAAAAACAAACCCAGAAAACTTTCATTATACTTATAGAATGAGTCATAGAATGCTTAGGGTTGGAAGGGACCTTTAAAGGTCATCTAGCACAACCGCCCTGCAGTGAGCAGAGACATCTTCAACTAGACCAGGTTGCTCAGAGCACCATCCAACCTGACCTTGAATGTTTCCAGGGATGGGGCGTCTACCACCTCTCTGGGAAACCTGTTCCTGTGTTTCATCACGCTTGTTGTAAAAAATTTCTTCATTATATGTCGTCTAAATCTACCCTCCCTTAGTTGAAAACCTTTGCTCCTTGTCCTGTCACAAAAGACCTTGCTAAAAAGATTGTCTCCTCTTTCCCATAGGCCCCCTTTAAGTACTGAAAGGCTGCAATAATGTCTCCCCGGAGATCTCTCTTCTTCAGGCTGAACAACCCCAACTGTCCAACTGTCTCAGCCTTTCTTCACGTGAGAGATGGCAACTTCATCAGCCAATTCCCTCAGGACTCTGGGATGCATCTCATCAGGTCCCATAGACTTATGCATGTTCAAGTTCCTCAGGTGGTCATGAACCTGATCTTCCCTTACAGTGGGAGGATCTTTACTCCCCTGTTCCCCATATTGTGGTCCATCCACTCGGGAAGGGTGAGGAGAGAGGCTGCCAGTGAAGACTGAGACAGAAAGGTTGTTGAGTACCTCAGCCTTCTCCTCATCTGTTGATACTAGGTCACCATTCTTGTTCATCAGGGCAGCAGGTACCTTTTCTTTAGCCTTCCTTTTCTGGTTGACATATCTGTGGAAGCCATATTGATGGACATATTGATGTAGCATACTGATGGATTTTAGAATATTCCTGTGCTCCTATGTAGTCTCACAGTGCAAAAAAACCCCATTTAATCTTCTTTCTGTGTACCACAAGGGTTGCAAAGCGCTTTTAGAAAAAAACGGCTGGGCCAGTACGTTGTTTTATAGAGTTCTCAAGATTCAAGGGATTGCATTATGTGGCACCTAGAGAGTTTGAAGGGGTTGCCCTCTGGGTATACACAACTTCTGAAAAATCTACCCAGGCTTGAAGACAATTATGGCAGGGGTGACTGTAAGCATAAATTGTATCAAAGGCATTTCTCAGGTTCTCTTTGAAGTGGAAAACTGCATCACAATGTAATTAAAACATTTGCAAATATGCCCTAAAAAGATTCAGATCACCTCATGCAAGAGACCTTTTTTACAAACACCACCACAGTGAGTTTGTGGGGGAAGGAAGGAGGGAAGAACCAAAATAAGATGCTATTCACATCCTCTGGAGTGCAGAGAACTTTTTCAGGGAACAGATGTTTATGTTTTAGGATGGAAGGCTTCTGAGTTTTTTGTACTATATATTGTAACAAACTGGATATTTCACTAAGGTATTAAAAAACAGTACGTAAGCTGTACCTGGATCAAGGAACTAACAACTAATTTTGTGATATTCTCTTACTGCTCTATTTTTTTAATCTTTCACAGAATCACAGAATGGTAGGGGTTGGAAGGGACCTCTGGGGATTGTCTAGTCTAACTCCCATGCAAAAACAGGCTCACCTACAGCAGGTTGCACAGGACCGCTTCCAGGTGGGTTTTAAGTATCTCCAGAGAAGGAGACTCCACAACTTCCCTGGGCAACCTGCTCCACTGCTCTGTCACCCTCAAAGTAAAGAAGTTCTTCCTCCTGTTCAGATGGAACTGCCTATGCTTCAGTATGTACCTGTTGACACTTGTCCTGTCACTGGGCACCACTGAAAAGAGTTTGGCCCCATCCTTCTGAAACCCACTCTTGAGACATTTATAAGCGTTTAGAAGGTCCCCTCTCAGCCTTCTCTTCTTCAGCCTAAACAAGCACAGCTCCTTCAGCCTTTCCTTATAGGAGAGATGCTGCAGTCCCCTAACCTTCTTCGTAGTCCTCCTCAGGACTCTCTTCAATAGTTCCTCATCTTTCTTGAATTGGGGAACCCAGAACTGGACACAGTACTCCAGATGGGGCCTCAATAGGGCAGAGTAGAGGGGGAAGAGAACCTCCCTTGACCTGCTGTCCACACTCTTCTTCATGCACCCCAGGATCCCATTGGCCTTCTTGGCAACAAGGGCACATTGCTGGCTCATGGTCAACTTGTCATCCACCAGCACTCCCAGGTCCATCTCCACAGAGCTGCTCTCTAGCAGATGCTCCCCTGCACTGTTGCATGGGGTTGTTCCTCTCCAGGTGCACGACCTTGCACTTGCCCTTGTTGAACTTCATCAGGTTCCTCTGCGCCCAGCTCTCCAACCTGTCCAGGTCTCCCTGGATTGTAGCACAGCCTTCTGGTGTATCAGCCACTCCTCCCAGTTTTGTGTCACCAGCAAACTTGCTGAGAGTACACTCTGTCCCTTCATCCAGGTCATTGATGAAGATGTTGAACAAGACTGGGCCAAGTATTGACCCCTGGGGAACACCACTCTGCCATTCAGCCAGTTCTCAATCCACCTCACTGTCCACTCATCCAGCCCACACTTCCCAAGCTTCCCTATGACGATGTTATGGGAGACGATGTTATGGGAGACAATGTCAAAAACATTGCTGAAGTCAAGGAAGATGGCATTCGCTACTGTCCCCTCATTTTATCATTTGATGCTCAGTAGGAGACACCTCCTCTTAACAGAGCACAGTCAGTCTCTCTCCTGGTTCAGGAATTGCTCAAACTATAGAATGTGTAACTAAGCTAACAGGTTTTGTTTTGCAAGGTCTATGCAGTAATCTAACATAGTTCACGCATATTGACTTTGAAGGCTTGCCTGAACTGCAGGGTGCATCCCCTTGTGCCCTTAGTTAATCTAGCGAAGACGAGAACCTTTTGTGAAAAGTTCTCATTTTACTCACATAAACACACAGTTAGGAAAAGAAAACCAAACTCAACAAATATTTTTATCATGGTAGCACTTACTTCAGTAGAGCAGAACCTTGAAATCTTTTTATCTCGATGTCATGAAAACCAGATAGCTCTTAAACCCATTCTTCTGAAAATTTTTATGTCTTCCTTGAGATACATGAACACAGAGCAGAAAATTAAATAATAAACTGATAAATTAATGGAAAGTCTTATTTATTCCTCTCTGTAAACTGCTAGTAAGCTATTGACCACACCACTATTGATGACTGGTTCATAGAATAACAGATGAGCATTACAAGCATTGTGTATCATCTTTATTAATATGCTTCCACTTTTCCTGTATTATCATTTCCCTTACTTTCTACTGGAGAATATATGGCACACACTTTTTTTTGCAAATGAATACCCCCCCACACTCCCTCAACTTTGCCTAATCACTTCTAAAAAATGAGAATGCAATTTAAAATGCAGAATTCCTTAGAAGTATGCTATTTTATGGGCAGCTAAATATAAACTCTATGTATAATTTAACAGTAGGCATTCATATTTGGAGTTTGTTACAAGTCAGATGAAAACTAGAAGTGTGGAATTACATATAATAGGAGTAACGGTTTTGATCTATCATGACCTCAGAAGTTAAGGATTAAAGTTCTATAGGAAGAATATTTAATGATGGCTGTGTTTTACAGGTATCAGAAACACACACCACAGAAGCACTGCATACTGTGCAATTTAATGTGATTGAAATGCCTCTTCATGAAAAGCACAGACTCCACGTTCCCTCCAGAAACAATGAGACTGTTAGTGGAAAATGTTTAAAGAAACTCATAGGAAAAATAACTGCATGATACCTAACCTGCTGTTAAAACCTAAAGCTGAAGCTCACAGGGGTGAATGCAATTCATCGTGCTACGTCATTAATCTTTATGGACAAAATGATTACAAAATTCTATGGGGAGGGGAAAGCAATTACTTAATGATGTATAAAAATATTCCCATAGATATTTCAGAAAGCACTGCACATAAAGCTGTCTGCATAAAGCCCTTGGATGGTACAAACAGCCCAGTCTGTGATGTACTTTTAAACTGTAGGAGTTATTTTTTAATTTTTAACTCTGTCCCAGTCACTGTTTAACATTCCATGTTCACATACTATCTATGTTGTTAAATTGCCCGCAACTCCAGAGCAGTCAGGCAGTACTCAAATTAAGCCACAAAGTAATTAGGTTTCAATCATTGAATATTCACAGCTCAATTAAATTATTTACAGAGATGCAGACAATTCTGCAGCAAACATTTCTATTGACACTCCCCCAAACTGTGAAATAAACCCTGACACGAGGATAAAATGGAACTTAGATGTCTCTTCTATATAGAACTTCTTCCTGCCTCTCCTATTTTACTGTAGATGTCAGTTGTGTATAGGTTTGGATATGCATACTCATAGCTTTACAATAAAAAAGGGGTTTTGTGTTAGGGTGGCGAGGTGAAAGGGGAAACTATACACACAGAAAAAACCCCAACATTTTTTTTTCATTGTGCCATTCTATTACTTGTTAAACAATTTTGGTAGCAAAAATAAAAAGCGTGCTTCGTGTTTATAATAGGAAGAAGGGATCAGTGTCACCCAATCCAATGTACTGAACAGGTCAGAAAACATAGCAATATTACTCTACTGTACAGAAATCCTGTTATGTGATTGATTGCCCAAACTCAGGGGAAAATCAGAAAAAAAGAAATTTTTTGCAAAAGAATGATACTGAGGTCAATGCATGCATATTGTTCTCCACTTTGTGGCTGCTGAAAAGTACAAGGACACAGGTAAGTGAGGTGTTCAGAGCTAGTAGGATTTGAAGCAGTACTGAAAGAAGAACTTCACCAGAAATTTTGCTTGAGAACAGCAAAAATATTCATTTCAAATACAAAAGTGTAGTCAAGAGAAGAATCAGCCTTATCGCAGTTCAAGTCCACTAGCTTTAATAAAGCTAGTTCCAAATGAAGTGGGAAGTCCATCATGTTTTGCTTTTCGTTTACTGCTTCTGTTGACACTTACATAACCTTCGTCAGAGATTTGTTGTCATTAGAGAACAGCAATTAAGGGTCAGTTCTTCAGAATTAGAGCAGCTATTACCTCTATATCCTCTACATCTGATACTCTGTAAAAGGTTAAAGTGCAGAGATGCCCAAATTAGCAAAGACTTGAGCCCATTAGTCCACAAGGCACTGCGCGTGCATGAAGAGCAGTGGCACTTCTCTGGCTGAATTGTGCAGACCAGTAAGGTGGGGTTTATGTCCCACTGACCACTGAATACATGGTGTCATGCAGCAGCCCAAGGGAAACACTCATTGTTGTACAGGTAATTAATACTTGTATAGTTCTAAAACCACAGCATCATGCAGCTACTGACACTGAGCTTTTACAAAAGAGGAGGCAAAGCCACACAGAATGAAGCAATATTCAGGAGGTTTTTTAGAGCTCTGGAGTATCTGAGTGAATTCCCCTGTGACAGCAAGGAACGTTACTACATACCAGAGAGTTTGACTTTGACAATGCTCAAGTTGTCACAAATAAATAAGAAGTATAGTGGTATACTCAACCTGGGTGGAGACTTTGATAGGCTGAAATAAGAATATGACACCCCGCACACAGGCCTAATCACAATAGCTGTGGCAGTGGCAAATTGTCTTTAATCTATGTTAGTCCAATCATCAGATGCAGAGCACAAAGCTAGCCGTTAGCCTGCGTCTTGACCAGCCACACCATTAGGAGACAGAACAGTCAGAACAACCCCAAATCTGCCTTTGGTATTCATGATGCTTAAATGAAGTGATAGCTTGGGACCCCGATACAGCTGTTGATAGATTACACTCCAAAAGCGCAGCAGCAAAAATGCTGGAGTTTATTATGTGTTAGCATTAATATTAGTAGCTGAAAAGGTAAGTAAAATAGTTCACAATCTGTGACCAAGCTTTGAAGCCATCTGGCATTCTCCCTCTTTTCCGATGTGACAGCAGTCTCAGATATAAAAGACAGCATGTTATTCTTTTGCTGCTTTACCTTTCTGCTAACACAGAGAGGCTGTGGCACAGCAAAGACTTCCGCAGTGCCCCACAGCAGCATCAAGCTGACCAACTTCTCTCTACCCGTTTCTGCCCTTTTCAACCACTGAGATGGAAAGTGAATAGAATGAATGCTGGCAAATCATTGCTTTCTGAAAATATCTAGCTGTCCTAAGAACACTTTGGACTGCTCTATTTTGGCATCAGGTGATGAGCAAGTCCATAACAGTTCTGCAAGTGGAGCTGGGTGAGTGGTAGGAAGGCCTCTCCACTCTTTGGTCATGTCTTAAACAAAAAAAAAACCCTGTAGATTGGAATTCAGCAGTTCTATTTCTTGTTAACAAAGTACTTCAGAAAATAGCATGGTTTTGGACAGCTAAGTAAATCAAGTCGGACCTCAGTTACAATGATTACCTGGAAATATCGCCACAGCCACAAAATACTACCAAACAAGAGCCCAGTTCTGCAGACGTCAATCACAGTTGGACACAAAATGTGTTGCTTTACGCAGCTTATCGTATAGACTCAAAAGGCCAGTGACTGCTGATGTAGAGGCTGGGAAAAAGTTAACAGGATTTTTGAGTTGATAAGAAGGAAGGAATATTTGAGCACGCATTCACTATTAAAAACCAATGGTAACCAGAAAGACAGAAAACAAATAGCCAGATAATAGCCTATATATATGCCTGTACACATGCATAATAGAGAAAGAATTAAGACAATAATGAGGTTAACAGGTTATTATAGATTAAAGTTTATTGTAAAGTCTTTTGTTCTTAATACATATCAGAGCATTTCACAGATTAAGAGACAGAGAAGAAATACGGCTATCACTGTGCTCAACTCAAACTAGCAAATAGTCCCTGAAGTCAGAATCTCTTTTATAGAGAGAAAGTACAGGTAGACTTGTGGCGATGATTAGATTTGCTTCTTTCAGTAAGCACTCCAAGGTCTGCCTTTTGGTGGAAGGAGAGAGAGAGAGAAAAGAGTCTAGACTCTCTTTGTGCACCGCGTTCAAGAGATTGCTCCTTTCCAGCGCTTGTCCTACTACAGGGTATGTGCTAGATAAGATCCAAAGTCTCAGTGGGGAACTTGAATGCATGTTCTTTCATCCCTCAGGCATTTAGCACTACATCCTATCAAAGTGTGCTCTACTGTAGCTAGAATCTCTTGCTGTCACATTTACTGGCTCCGCCAAGTCTATTTGTAATCTGCTAGTCAAAGCACAGCAGCTCATCTACCAGCAACACAATGGTTGCTTTTACTGATATGTGTCAGCAGCAGAAACACCTCTTTAAGACTAAAAGCCATGGTCTCTTCCTTGCTCCATTAAATTAAATTAAAAACACAACAAATATTATTTTTCTTGCAATAAGCCCCAGAATGTATTTACAAAGGAAATTAAATGAAGCAGATAACACAAATGAAAGCTACAGAATTTGGGAATTAAAACAATGTTGCCTTTTCAGGATAATCCACGGAAACAACTTTTTATGGTGTCCAGATTTGGTCTTTTAAAGAATTTAAAAGAGGGAGTGCAAGCTATCTCTTTTCCAGCTGCAGTAAAAGTCGTGTACTGCAACATCATATTGTTCACTCACATATACACCAAGTCACAGATTTTGGAGATACAAAGTACATTTGAAGTTCATTTTGAAGTCCCGTTTATTTGTTTTTCTGTTTCATCAGCTCCAGTTAAAATTCAAGGCTGAGAAACACAAGCTATTCCTGTTATTTAATGAATGGGGACAGAATCATTTACTGTGGGACTCAGTGGGCACATCAGTGTATGTAAGGCATATTTTGCTGTTAATTAACCTCATGAAGACATGAAAGAAAATGACCCAGCAGCACAGATTTGACTTTTACTTGTTTTTGTCTTGGTACACTGTGTTTCCTCTTCCT
>Ga0065711_1042951_pt1 | contig 15040 bp, 5 predicted proteins | sample Hoacrofraction12_FD_59098 | JGI IMG/M metagenome (GOLD analysis project Ga0065711, IMG submission 59098) | Hoatzin crop microbial communities from Cojedes, Venezuela - Epithelial fraction 12 v2 (version 2) | ecosystem: Host-associated > Birds > Digestive system > Esophagus > Crop | place... | reverse complement strand
AAAAAAAAAAAAAAAAAAAAATCTCTTCACCGCCTTTGCATTCTCAGAGCAAAACTATGACAGATGACATTCGTCTCGGTACTGGTTTTACCACCAGAAACAAACCAGTAAATACGTGTAGATGATTTACCTAAAACAGTCAACATCACTGGATTTCACGTCACTCCAGCTGGGAGTTAAATGAAGTCTCTGCACAAAGCACGCTTACAATCCTTTTTTTGGTTGTGGAATGCAGGCTCCTCACTTCTTCCTCCAGTAACGAATACAATCTTTTTTTATTATCATTGAAGTGTTTTGAAGAGAGCAAAGATAAGAAAAAATCCCTTCCATTAGGACTTACAAAGTGGTGCGGTCTCCCCCGGCAGCAGATGACCACATGAAAGCCAGGGAAGCAAAGGCAAGCCAGAGGCTTGTCTTTTCCAGGCGCCAGGCATTACTCTCACCTGGAGACACCCTCCTTCTCAGGGACGGAGGCTCTGCCACCCACAGGTGCTCCTGGAGGTGCCCTATGCCCTACGTCCAACAGACATGGCAGTGGTAAGATGCACAAGTCCGAAATCTTCAAAAGCCTTCAAGACAGTGCTTCGAAGTTGAAGATGACAGGTTGCATTGCATAAAGGTTTCAGAAGCCCAGGTTATACAGCTCTGCCAGCTGAGAAGGATCTCTTCAGTACAGGACCTCTCCTCCAACTTCTAACACCGGATTGCTGTTACACTGGGCTTCAAAAGACTGGTGCTCAAGTCCTTTCCATGGAAATTGATGGTTTTCTAGACAAACACTATTTGGGTATGTAATTTCTGAGCTTAACGACTCCCATAAAAATTAGAGAGTCCAAAAGGGTGCACATCCCATGGCTCAGAGAAGTACCAGATATTCACACTGGTGTTTTAGGGGCATTGGGATACTGATCATCTCTAGAAGATTGCCTCTGTGATTGTCCTTCTCGATCTCCAAGATGCATCACTGACGAAGTTACCACACGATCACTGGCATCCTGACTAGCCTGAAGGAAACCATTACAATATCAGTAATACTGGTAAATAAAACCAGTTCCAAGCTGTGATGATTTGCATCCTGGATATACAACATGCTAACTGAGCATGCTTGCTAGGACTGACTTGGTGCCATACCACTGAGAACAAACTCTCATAATTCGGACATAAGAATAAGCAGATATTAAGTGAGGTGAAGGTGGTGGGAAACAGGCACAAACAGTCTGAAAAAAATGGAGTTGCAGAGTAAGATCTGGGATACAGCGCACAGACAAGGCAAAAGGATACACAATTTAGTTGATGTTACCATTGCATTTGAGGAGGAAGATACGAAGGAGAAAGAAGGGGACAGAGGATGGCAGAGTCCCCAGTCAAGCTATTAACCATAACTCAACATAAAGTGACATGTTTGGGTAAGTTCTTGTACTGTCCAAAGCCTGCTAACAGGTTTTAAAAATTTAAGTCACATTGTAAGCCTTTGATGTTCTATTATTTATGTAAACTTTTCCACAGATTAGAAATCACATCTCCTACATCAACTGCTTTTAATTGACAAACCTAGCATTCAAAAATAAACTCACCTTTTCACATCCATCTGAATTAAAAACATAATTCACAAACTGCTGGAGGTCTGCTTATACAGGTCAAGGTTGCTCGAGTTCATTGCTTTGTATATTGCAGTTTAAAGAATGCTCTAAATTCAAGGTTTTTAACTTTTTAATCTATGGGGAAAACTTCCTATAAACTCAGATTAACGACTGCTAATGCACTGAAAAAAGAAAACCGAAAACCTTCCTCCTACTATAAAAACAAAATAGTGTGGCCTCTGTTTCTTTTCTGATAAGAGTCTTAAATACCAAACATTTAACTGCATAATAACATTTACTGGCAGCCAGGCAGCCTGCTTAGCAGATATATAAAGCAGGTAAAAGGAGAAAAAGTTAATTTCTTGGCTGAATGATTCCATCGGTAGCTATAGGGCAAACTAGAAAGTCTTTTAGTAAAGTAGCAGTTGATTCTTCTATCAATCTGCAGCACACATACTCTTCCAAGGAATGCATTAAATATGAAAATCATATCCCGTTATCATCTGTTTCCAGCTTTCAGCCCAGTAAGCTTTTCTTAATGAATGCTGTAGCCTAAGGGACAAGCATGCTGTTGGCTTTTCTGAATAATGGAGTGATGCTACCATTTTTGCTTATTACAATATCGACTAGCTGAGGGGGTTTCACACATAGTCACAAGTGACTACTCTTGCCAGCATGCTCCAAGTTATTACAAGATGTTTTTAGACATTTCATCTAAAAGAGCTTTACTGCTTTTAGTGAAGAAAACAGCTATGGTCTTGAACTGTATCATTTATATGGAGATAGGAGGAGGGATTAGAAGCCTGCATTACTGCAGATATATAGCAGAATATATTTAAGTATTCCTTGTCAGTCTTTTTGTCTGTTACTCAGATATCCAATCTCTTTTTGCTCTTCTGAGAAAAGGTCAAAATGCACAAAATTATAAATACACCGTATGAATTGACTGCTGCATTTTTAGAAATACCATTCATTAAGAATATTTCCTCCTCGGTCAAGACTATTTTCACACTATTTGGCACAGGAAGATGAATATAAACAGTTAGAGTTCTCCCCCCCCCTTTTTTAATTCTTGTTCTTTGGTTGAAATAATTGCAGTTTTTACCCAGGTTGTTCTACTTCACTCAGACACTAAACAGTATTTCACACTACAAATACCACAACAAAAATCCCCATGCAAAGTCTGCTTAGTAATGCCTGCCTCTCCATGCAGCCGCTCAGAGAAAAGCACATCAATGTAATAAAATACATTTCCCCCCCCTTCTTTGACATTACCTGCTTGTTGTATTCTTCTTCCTTGTCTCCTTCTGCTGACAAGTCATCCTCTTGAAGTGATAATACACTTTTAATTTCTCTTCCAAACCATGCCTAAATGTGAACAAATTCATTACATAAAATTGAAGGCCAAAATAACCCCATCACAAGTCAACAGGTATTACTTTGCAAATTATGCACTTTTATATGTAATGTCCTACCAGCATATTTTACTTGGACTATATTTAAAAACACAGAGATCCCATTTTCTCCCATTTTTCTGCTCCCCTGAACAAGTGACATGGCTTGTACACAATCTTCTGCAGGTTTTTAATACAAGTTTATTCATTCACATAATTTAGAATCCTACAAAATAGTAATAACTTGTTGACTCAAATTTATTTCATCCCAACTAGTATTTGTAACGCCAAATTACCTCTGCTGTATCCAGGCAATGACTCCACTGCTTTGGGATGAAATAAGCTTTAGCGTTTGTTTTTCATACATCATCTTACAACTCACTGAGCTATTATAAGGAAAAATATATGGCAGATGTGATAAAGAGCAACCCAGCATGAAAGGCAACTTGCTGTAGTGTTACTAACAAACAACTGCATAAACCGCCTTCACCTCCACTACATTGTTTAATTGACCAAATGTAATGCACTCTTAGTAGGACTGCTGCTTAAAAGCCAAGCACATGCAGCACCTATAATTAATCCTGTTTGTTAGTAATTGCAAACCCCAATAACAAGTTACATCGGCCCTGAATGAAAGCACTTCAATACCTATTCTGCATCAGGTAATATGCATGAAAATACACCTTTAAAACAATTAACTTAACCAGCTCTGCACTTCACTCCAATGGTGCATTCAGCAAGTCTACTATTTCCCAGGTAATAGAAGCTGTTCATAAAATTGTAAACAGGAAATTGTAAAAAATAAAAGCTAACCATGTGAGAATTAAAGATACTAAAAATAAACTCTAAAGTAACTACTGGATTTTCCTGAAAGCTTAAGTGAATTTACTTATACTCCCAAAAATTACTGAACAAATTGCAGACACACAACACCGGAAAAAGTGAATCTTTCAGAAACAAAAGAAGTTTTGTCAACTACAGCCACATAAGAAACTGTGCACATAATTATGATAAAGTACTCCTAAAGGGCATTCTCTATAAAAAAAGATAAAATAGAAATAATTTCTTTCTGTGTACTTCCATGATAGATTAAATGATTACATGCTCCATAATTCTTACACAATCCACAGAGGATATGTAATCTGTGCTTTGTTCAACAGCTCAGAAAAATAAGTCTAACCTGGCAAAAATAAAATGGATGGCATAGAAGCATCAAAATGGAAGCAATGAACGAAAACCCTGCATGCAAATCAACCCATGGCACAACTGTGACTCACACCAGTATCCTATAACAACCTACCACTAGTCAAACTGATATGCATTAGGGCTGCTCAGAAAAGACAAAAAAAAAAAATCCTTAAAAACAATAGGGGAAACCTAGCATCACAACGTACCCCCCAGTCCTGCTCTGCTTTAAATAAAAAAAAAAAAAGGGGGGGGGGCAAATCACACACAAACCCCCCAGGGACAGTCTCTAAACTATGTTACTAAAGCTGAAGCAGGGAAAAGATGCTCTGTGAATGCCATCAGACTCAACAGGCTTAAAAGAATTACCAGGCACTAGCCGGGATACAGTTGTGCGAGGAATTTATTAACGTGGGTATGCAAGCACGGGATGTCAGCCAGCCCGCTGGTTCATTAGAGGGGAAATCAACTGCCACCGCAAGAGATGTGGTAGCATCCAGAGAGCTTGCTTCCTTCCTTCCAAAGGCAGGGAGATCAGCGAGCGAGCCCCCAGACCACCTGCGCTGTACGCTGAAGTCAAGGACAGCACCTCTCAAACAAAGGTACGCGCAAACGCGCTGGCGTTCCAGAGGGCACCTTAATCAACACAAACGGGTCTCAGCACCCCATCTCAAATACCACACAAAAATCTTCTGCACGAGCTGAGAAAAGCAAGAGATTGGGGCTATTTGCTTTAATACAAATAACAGAAGACAGGGTTGATATATTGCAACTTACTGCTAACATGGGAAAAGTTGTCCGGGGCCAGATAGTTGTTGTTTTCCTTAATAAAAAAAGCAAGGAGATTTTCAATTAAATCAGAGACAATTAATTTAAAAACAATAAAGTTGGCAGGCGTGTGTGATTTTTTTTTAGCCTCAGTACAAAATTACTGTATAGGGCTTGTTTTCACACTATACCAATTCGACAAAAAGCTTATGAGGATTCAAAACCAACTAGACACTGCATTAACACCCCTAGTTAAGAAGACTGAAGATTTTTAAAAAGCACAAAGGCTCACACTTCAGGTCATACATTTATCTACTGAAAAAAAGGAACTTTGCTAACGTAAGAACTGCATAGAAAGGGTTTCTTGCCCTTTACTGTGATGCAGCTAGTGAAAGCCAAACTGGACAGTAGGGAAAAAAAAAAAAAAATATTACATTGCTGCTTCTACATCCCTACTTCAGGCTAAGCTCTAATAATGCTTCCCAGCACAGTGTTTGCAGAGCTCATTAAAAGAAAAGTTTCAAAAAATATTTTAAGGTAAGGTTTGCACGTTTGGTTTTTTGTCAAACTTCTGCATAATTTTATACTTCTTCCCTTTCTGCTCCTCCTGTTTTCATGCTGCCGTCCTATTCTTTCCTCCTCTTAGCTTTTTTCAGAAGTGCTTATGTACTTGTTGTCACATACTTGCTGTATCTGGGGACCTCAGCCATCCCACACCCTTCTTTCACTCCTGTACCACTGTCATCCAAGGGTGCTGCTGTACTTTCACGTTTTCTGGATCCAGGCTTTTTAGGTACCTCCTTTTAAGAGAATCACAGTCTAAGTTTTACTGTATCAGATTGAGCCGTGTGTGCCCCTGAACAGGAGAGAGAGGGAGGAAAACAGCACACTCCAGTTTTAATTCAAACTGCATTTAGGAGAAATAAAAAACAATCACAGCTGAGTTCTAGACAGCTACACAAATGTCTAGTGTTGTATTAGTACCACATCACAGGGGCCTAAAATGCCTCAGCTAATTTGTTTCCTTCCCTTCTTTCTTCCAGCAAGTTAAAACAGGGGAGTAGCAGAGAGAGAAATAGACCCTGTCAAACACTTCTGAAGAATGCTATTGCTCTTAGAAAGCAGACAAACTCATTTCCCTCCCAGATTTTACCTCCTCAAAAATCTGTCTCCATATATTAATGGCACGAGCACATGTCACTTTTTAATCTGAGATCACTACCAATCCATATCACTTCAGAACATCCCAAATTGTTCTTCAGTGAACAGCAAGACAACATATTATTAATACGATTCAAAAATCCTTAAAGTTTGGCTATTTCTTATAGTAGCCGATTAAATTGAATGTACTTCAGTCATGAGTTATGACAAAAAAATCCTGCCTATTACATAACCTGAAATATGGATCCCAATCAAGTTTGTTTCAAACATTAAGACATGCAGAAATTTCCTTACTAGTATAGAAGAGTAATGTTATTTCTTCACAGTATTAATGTAACTATTCAACAGCAATAATGTAACTATTCAACATACAAACAGCATTACTGATACATAACCACAAGGAAAAGAGGGAAGCCATTTACCCCAATAGGGCTAAACAGGAAAAGTATTTGCAAATGAAAATGCCTGCAAAATTAGGAAAATCATCAAATTTTACTTCAGCAAGGTAAAAAAAAAAAAAAAAAGTCATAGTAATTCCAGCCTAGTGGTAACTGATCTTTTTATCTCAATGCAAATTAAATGACTACAGATGCCTTTTTTTTTCCCCCACTTCCACAACTTCCTTTTTTCCTCCTGTACTATTTTAAGACACCAAGGTAGATCGACTTCATACTGGAGTTACAGAAATGCCCACTTCATTATCAGTTCTAGTCATCATGGGGAGAGAGATTCCAGTAGTGGCTTGCCAGAAGACAAATATTTTTCTCCAAAAAGAAAACACTGCAGAGTCAAGCTGACTTTTGACAACTGTTTCTGCAATGAGAATTATAGACCAAAACAACTGAAACAGGCAAACCAACAGCAGAGGGTGGCTAATGTAGTTGCCGAATGGGCACTTTCGTTTGCCCTCATGAGAGCTTTTATTCTTTCTTTTAAAATGTAATGACCATGCATGTTTTCTAACTGTTGTGGCAATTTTTAAGAAATTAGTCATTTAAAAGCACAACAAGCATGTATTAGCTCACCAGCCTCTTTCACAAGGATAATTCAACTCAGCACGAGTTCTCAAACTGATGACATCAGTGAAGTCAGTAGTAAGACCCTTTTGCAAATGTAGACCTCTGAGCTGACAGCAGTCAAGGCTATGAGCGGAGAAAGGAAAAGCAGCACGCTTGTGCTTGTCTTTTATAACAAAGGTGCTACAAAGACAGCAAGAAGTATATTCTATTGGGTATTGGCTCTTTTAAAGTAGTCATTTGGCCTACCACTCTCCTACCATATCAGTTACGACGCACAATTCAAGTAAACAAGGTGATGAAACGCTCCTTGGGTTTTACTGTACCAGCTTGAAAAGAAAGTTCAAAATTTCCAGCTGTGAAGGCACATGAATCAAATCTCTCTGAGTAAGTACATGCAAAAATGTTACCAAAAGCAAGGATCCGAATGATGCAATGGGATATTGGAAAAAAGCAGGTTTTTTTCTTACCGCTGTTCAAGTATTGCTAGCTGACTGTTTACTGATAGAACTAAGCGTGACCTCATTTTAGCTCAGCTTTAGTCCGGATAGTTCAAACACCAAAATTTGTTGTAACGGAATTTATTTACTCTTACACTTCCTCTGCTGATGAAGACAGAGCAATAAGCAGAGGCAAGACTAACTATGGGTACTTCAAGTGTTTGGACCAGCAAAATTAAGAATACATCCTGAAACAACTTCCATGAAGTATATGTGGGTACTTTTAGGTAATAAAACCCCTACTGCAATACAGTTTTATAACAAAGCCTTTATGAAAATATTACAACTCAAGTCTTCTTTTTGTCCCAACCTAGATACCACTGGTTTATTATCTTATCACTAAGACTTCAAACACATGATCTGTTTCCACACTTCTTTTGATCTCAGCTCTCCCTTGCTTCCAAGGGACTCAGAAGCACAGGGCACTTTACTGTAGACCAAACATGGAGTTACGTCAAGTGTTGCTGACCACCTCTGTAGCTGCAGTAGGGTCTATGACATCATACAGCAGCAGAATTTGGGTTCATTTCAAATTCCCAAACATCACCACTTTAAGCACTCCAAAACATATGAAGAGGTTTCACTAACATCTGAAGTCTTGATGTGCATAATACTCAGACAAAACCAATTTAGCAACCCTGTAATAACAGTTAACACTAACATATTAAGTCTTATAGAAAGTTACTTCCATCTTCTGAATTATCTCTGAAGTTGAAGCTATCATATGAGCTTCAAATTGGTCGAATTCCTTTAAAAAGGTCTGGTTTCGCAGAATAGCTCCTTTCTGTCGTTCATCTATTTCTTTCAAGTATTTTTTCAGCTTCATGTATTTTAGCTTCATTCTACATGGGGAAAAAAGAAAGTGTACTTAGAGTATGAAATTAAACACATCTATTGCAATCACTTTTCTTCAGACACCTATATACTAACACTTACGAAGGAGCTGCCCCCCACCCCTCCCAAAAGGAGCAGACACATTTGTCTGCACAACTGTCCAAAGCTACATTACACAACTGACAGGATGCCCACTATATAACTTCTTATTTAAACAGGGGGTTTGGCGTTCAAAAGGATAAGTATGTTAAAAAACTCTTGTACTTTTAAATGGATTATGTTTTAGCCACTTCTATCACATTAAATCAAAATGAAAATGGGATTTAGAAGAACGTGCTCTGAAAGTCATACAAATTGTAACATTAAGGCTGTGGTTTCACAACAACTTTAAGCCAACCTAAATCCATGCTGCCACCAAAAGGGACATCTCATGCCAAGCCTTTCTTTTTTGTGCCAATACTATCTGCTACATGGCCACATGGCAAATTAGGCCAAGAGAAATCCAGCTAAAAATCCATCTAAACCAGTTCTCACCCACCCAAAAAACAGATTCACTTTCAGCCAGACCTATTTTCTTATCCGATTACAGGGCAGCCACACAAGCATTAGTGCCAACAACAGGAAAATGTGAAGAAGGGGCAGTCAGGACCATCTTTTGGTCTCAGTCTGCCTCCGGGTCTACTTAAATCAGTTGTGAAATTGCGACCTAAATCCCCTAAGCTGCCAATATTTTCAGAGAAACCTCAGTTCAAAACCCATTAGATTAAAATAAATCAAGACAGAAAACAGTACACATGATGTTTCCCAGCCTTTTCAGGCATTTTTTTTCTTTAATTTACATCTTCATTTTCTAATCTAAAGGCCTTCTTTCAGAAGAGGAGTTCCTAAAGGCTTGACCATTATCACATCTAGCCCTCAGTCCCTTGAGCCAAGATAGAAAAGGTACCTCTGAGCTTTACAAAACACATCTGAGGAAAGGAACACCAGATGAGACTTTTCAGTCCTCTTTTGTTATTGGAGGTTTTTTTGTTCTGGTTTGTGGTTTAGGGTTGGGGTTTTTTTGTACAGACTGTATATGCAATTTACATTAAACAGATAATGCAGAACCATAACCTAGAATATCCTTTAGGACTTCCTAAAACTTTCAGACTTTCTAAGACCCTAGGACTTCTAGCATGAACTATGCTACAGTGATTTTGTAAGTCGCATAAAACCAACTTGCACGTTATTTATTACTAACTACTATAATAAATTTTTAGTATTAATAGTAGTTATTAGTGAAGTTACTTCATCAATAACTTAGAGACGTGAATCTTGCATTATACTTAATATATGAATATAAATTTATTGGTACAAAAAAGCCTTCAAAATAACATTCTAAAAGCATTCCATGATACCTAAGCCTTTGTAACTAAAATAAAATAACCCATAAGAAGCTTTAAAGTAGGCTTACAGGTATTCATCAGACTTTCTGTATTCCACCAGTTTTCTTTCTAATTCCAGCCTTTCGGCTTCACTGGAAGAAAAGAAACAACACACAGTAAGATAAAACTACAACATATAGTAAGATACAACTATTTCACAATCTAAATTCTCAAAATGCAAGAAATAAAGCATTTTAGAGAGCATAACCTTTTCAGAGCATAAAGCACATTTTTGCTAGATTGGTAGTCTTACAGAGCGATCTGCCAGCCAAGCTTATCACAAAAAAAACACCCAAACCCTCAAAGCTTTTACTTCTCTCTCTTTGCTCCTCATTGGAACAAAAGCTAGGTTGTTTTCAAGGGAAAAGATGCCTCAACCCGTCTATATCCACACAAGACCCACCAAAATAGCCAGAGACTTCTGCCCAGCTTAAACTGCTGTTTCAAGTCCCTTTTCCAGCAGGCCCAGGAAGGGCTCTAAACCCCGAGACGGGCAGTTCATGAGCTCATCTCTCCCTTTCTTCCCCACTCCAAATCCCAGAGCAGACCCCTTCCAATGCAGGAACTAGTCAGCTGAGCCTGTGGCCATGGACAGCTCCCCAGAACTCCTTGCAGGAATGCATCAGCACATTAAAACAGATTTCAAAAAAATCCCAACTCTTTCCCAGCTTAAAGACCCAACGTACCATCCAAATATCTTCTTTAACAATTTGAATTTACAATCAAGTACATATTTCACACTCACGCATTAAAGCCAAGAACATCTAGAGATATGCTAGCACTACCTGCCAGAACTTACTGAAAGGCAACAGATGAGAAACCACCAAAAATATTTACGGTTGTGAAAATGCTATAGGGCCATCTGTATCTGCCAAAAGCAATGCAAGGGTATAGCCCATGAGGGTGATCAGACTGCTTAAGAACAAGCTCCACACCTCACCTACAATCTATTTCAAAGAGAATCTATTTTCACAGAGAAAGGAGTAAAGCTGATATTATTTAATAATTATAAATTGCATCTGAAGACGAGCAACCATCCCATTAGAAAAAAAAAAAATAATCAATTGACAAGACAGAGGCTTCCAGTAGATTCACATTACAAACCCTGCAACAATTAAAGAAAGTACCCCAAGTTGCTTATTAAAAAATAATCTCAAATTCTTATTAGCCAGGAAGGCTGTACATGTGCGAGTGACATGGGCAGATACATGAGATTGCATAGACCCATATGGCAAGGCATGCTTATCTATGGATTTGTGCACTCCCCTACAAGCCTGTCCATGTCATAGCCACACACATTTGCCTCCTCCCAGTTGCCCCGTGCATAGGAAAGCAAGGAAAAAAAACACCCAACCCTTTCTCCTTCTTAGTCTGAGAGATCAAAGCATCCATTTTACCCATCTGATCCTGCCACTGTCTGAAACAAGATTAGGTTTTCATGTCATGTATGCAATTTAAAAGCCACGCTTCAGCTGGGATCTCATCCTTTCAATTTCCTTTTACATGATGGACAGCTAAGCAAAACAAGATCTTGAAATCTGCTTTTTACACTTCTAGAAGTAATTTTCATGACTCAATGAAGAACACTGATATCCTGATGGATGTAAAAGCCGATGGATGTGAACAGCCATTGGCTCCAATCCTATTTCTCATTCCCTGATACCACAGGTAGCACATCACATTCCTTAGCTCCTGAAAGATAGTCTCCTTTCTACCAGCATGGTTTTTCAGTATCCCATTCACTAGTCTGTAACAGCTATTTAGACAGCACACGAACATACAAGTAAGGTCTTCTCCAGGCAAGACAAAGCAGCATTAAAAACATCAGATAAGAGCCTCATAGCATTTGAGTATGATCATTATGGATGCCTAAAATGGTTACCGCACAGCTTGTGGTGTTTTGCAACACAGCTCTGTCCAACTACTGAATTAGAGGCAATCAAGACTTTACTTGTAGATTTGCTTGCCCAGGTTCTGGTGAGGTTCCAGCACAGTTTCTTTGTGTCAGTGACAGAAGTGAAGCCTAAAGCAGTATGGCGATCATTCTGGACACTCCACTGCACCACCACCTCCTTTTTTTTCACAGGAAAAAACAAAGCTCTCAGCCTGAAACTTTTATTTATTCATGCAGTTTTGCACTAGGTTAAAGTGGTGCACACAGTCAGATATCAACTTTTTTCTTAAATGAGCAAAAATAGCACACTTCAGAACTTTAAGGATCCAGGTGGCTCATTTTCAAACCCTGAATCTTCAGTCTACAGAGTGTTACTTTGGGATTTGAGAGCAGAATTAAATTCCCTGGTCAGCCACAAGCTCTCTCTAATCTCTGGCATTTCACCAGGCATCGATCCGTAGAGGTATTTGATCCCTCACCTCCCATTTCTACCAGCAGGACTAAGACTCCTCAACATTTTTTGAGACACCAGGCCTCAGTCCTCAGTGCTTCAGTTCTGCATCCATAATGTAGGAACACAGTTTTACTGTCATAATACCCTGTTGAGATAAGTACATAGAAAATTGCGCAACACTTGGGCACAATGCAGTCTTCCCATAAAAGTAAGAAGTGTTATTTTTACCGTTGTTTTTCTGCATCAGTCTGAGATTAAATCAACTGTTGAGCCCTGAGCTGCACCCACCTTACTAGCCTAGAGCCTGGCCAGAGCCTGCTCAAGGCTTAGCCAACTGCACTGGTCCTCCCGCGGATTAGAGGGGGCCTGTTCAGCACCATCTTCTACATAGGACTGACACCAGCAGATACTCCTGAAACCAATGACCCTACCTGGTTTACATTCTCCGTTCAGGACACTTCAGTATTTGTACATGCTTACTTCAAATTGCCCCTAGAATGAAGCATCTGGCCCCACTATCTGAAACACGAGGCTAATTGCAAAGTTAGTCACAGTGTTAAGAGCAGCACTTAACTATACAATTCATTGCCCACACCTCTCCAACACCACCCTTCTCACCAGCAACCATTGAAGATTAACTGCTGAGTAATCACAACATTGTCAGGTCTGTATAAAACAGAGAAAGTAAACTCTCAGCCCCATTTCACTTATGTTAGACACTTCAAACCTAATTCTTTAGAATTTCGCACACAACACAGATACCACTGACCTATGCATGCAGGAATCTTTATATTTAGATTGGACAAAGTATCAGATTAGGAAATAAAATACGACCAAAGTCTCAGGGTACAGTTATAGGGGTTTTTGCACTAGTCTCACAGCAGTCCATGCTGACTGTTTATCAGAAGCTTAATATCTGATGGCTGATTTCTCAAGCACTTCAGAATTCAAGTGTTTTTTCTTTAAACAGATTTATGAGAACAGATGTAAAAGAAATATTCATGAGAACTCCCTTCCAGGTCACCAAGACTCAGGTGGGGGACATAATCAAGCAGCAGCTTCCTCCACCACATTCAGGCTCTTGTACATACAGCTTATTAGTAGTGGCTCATTGTTTGCTTAAGCACAACTTCGAACGGAAAGCAGGACTGCGGTCAGGAGTGAAAGGGCTGTCTGGTACTTCAGGTGCTAGAACAGGTGACTTGAAATTAGATCAGTGCAGAATTCCAAAGTGGCACTTAAAAAGCTGAAGTGCTCCAGTGATTTAACAAAAGTTTTAATATTTCACACTAAGTTGTTTAGATAAAAGGTATCACTTCAAGAAATTCTGAAGAGGCAACTGCCTCTGCAGCACCATTCCCAGAGGCAAGCGCAGCATATAGTTGCAGCCTGGCATAAAAATTACTCTGTGTCTATCAACACCACCAAGTACAAATACATGTTTTATATCGTATTTTAAAGTACATAGAACAGAGGTGTGCCAGGCAGAGAAAGTCTATTTATTATCACAAGACCTGTTAAGCTGGGTCTCCAAAGGAAGCACAGCTTATGCAATCATGCTGTTTGTCTACCTGTAATCCCCCTTCCCCAAATAACTCCCAAACCTTTGGGTGCAAGCGAATTAGAGCAGCTGATGTCTGAAATGTACTACGCTCTCAGAGGTTTCAGAGGAGCTGGAGAAGGGAAGTCCATTCTGGCAGTGTGAGCTCAGCCATAGGCTCAGACACCAGAGAAGCTACAAAAGACGTGATCAAACTTCATGCAGACAAGGCTCTCAGGAGGCACAAGACATCTCTGCTCCCAAGATGAGGGATATTTGCACACAGTGACACAGTTTAAAGCAGCATGCAGTCTAGAACACCCAGGTTTTAATCTGCCCTTTCCCTTCATTTTCTAACGCCACAAGTTAGATCAAGTGCCTTCCCTACCTAGGGCCCCCATCTTTAATAATTTCTATACAATAAAATTATACTGTGTGCATCCAGTTTTTTAAACAGCAAATTATTCTTGTTCTGTGTGCCAGCAGTCTTCCACACCAGAATAGGATATTAGTGAAGATATACACAGCATTTTTCTCAAAGCCGTAGCTACATGCAATTTTAGATTCTCACAGCCATGGTGTTCTTATTTCCGCTAATTCTGTACGTTTGAGATGCTAGCATAAAGCCCAGAAAATTCAAAGTCTTCTGTATGAGACAGAAAACAGCTGCTTAAAAAGAAACTTCATAACACTATACCATAAATGATCTCGAGAGATTTGCTCTAGCCAGAAAAAAAAAGTGCTAATTGACACCAATTACCGCGGTTACTGCGGTGAGTGTCAGGCCGGGAGCATCCCTAATTGCAGACAGCTTCAGAGGAACCGACCGGCGACCGAGGCCCCTCAGCTCCTCCGGGAACCTTGCCTCACCACGTACGCTCGCTTCTTCCCTGAAAGTCAGATCCCCCCGAAGCGCCCACAAACTGAGACTACACCTACAATAACCGTGTTTTTTCCGGAGATTAAGACGTTGCCCGCAGGAGCAGCACCTGCGCAGGCCGATTCATCAGCTGGCCAGCTCCGAAACAACCGGCTCGTTCGCTCACAGCGACGAGCACCTGTGTCAAGGGAGCCAGGGGTGCCTCAGGAGCGCTCCCCGGGCGGGCCGGCGCGGGACCGCAGCGCCTTCAGGAGTCACCCGGGACGCTCCCACCGCGCAAAAACCGCGACCGCGGCAGCCGGTCGGCTAGCCTTCAGCATCCCCCCCCGTACACGGCCGGCTGCAAGGAGGTGACGGACGGGCCCTGCCCGAGGCACCGCTTGGCACCGCGGCCCACCCCCGCCCGGTCG
>Ga0065711_1042946_pt1 | contig 15040 bp, 4 predicted proteins | sample Hoacrofraction12_FD_59098 | JGI IMG/M metagenome (GOLD analysis project Ga0065711, IMG submission 59098) | Hoatzin crop microbial communities from Cojedes, Venezuela - Epithelial fraction 12 v2 (version 2) | ecosystem: Host-associated > Birds > Digestive system > Esophagus > Crop | place... | reverse complement strand
GAAAGAGTGGGGGAAGGTATCCCCTTCGGTTTTCCCCACAGATTGGGTTTGATTATTAACAAATTCCAAGACATAGGATCCGAGGTATGGAAATGACCGCAGTGCCGCAAGAAAATACAAGCCTAATCTCATGCACAGTGATGTTACCATGTCGTAAATCGACATCATACAGTACAGTAAAATCATAATCCTGATCCTTTTCCCCGCGATGATGAACAGCACCACAGGGAACACGTACAGCAAGTACAGATTCAAATACCACAGCCATTTGATCAAAAACAGAAACTTTTTTTTTTTTGCTGGTGACTGCTTAACTAACACAGTAAATGCATAAAAGAAATTTTAACAAAATCTAAGAAAGCTGTTTTAACACCCACTGCTCAGCCCTGCTGTTATCCCCGCCCCACGCCTGGGCGCCAAATTTAATGTTATGGTTTGTCTGTGGCCAGTAACAAAAGCGCCACGCGGCCGCCCCTCCCCCCGCCTGGGTGCGGAGGAGAATGGAAAGAAACAGGCAGACACTGGTGGGTTGGGATAAGGGCAGTTTAACAGAACAGCACAACAACAATACAGATAAGGAGAAAACACAAAACAAACCGCACAACCCAGAGAGGCGCTCCTGCCGCCACGTGCTCCCGAGCCGCGAGTCAGTTCCCGCCGCCCCGCTCCCCCCCACCGGAACCCAGCATGATGGCACATGGTATGGAATACCCTGCTCTGTTTGGCCAGGTGGTGTCAGCCCGCCTGGCTGTGTCCCTTCCTGGATTCCGGTGAAAATTAACCCTGTCCTGGCCAAACCCAGGACAATGTGCTAGACCAAGAATATTGTACACTGCTGTGTAGTACAATCTACAGAAAGCCCCACTGGCAAGACACCCTGACTTCACGGATGTAGGATTATTTTTTAAAGACATAAGAATGACACCAGGAAAAAAGACGAGAAGAAGAAAAATATATATAGTGGTAGAGGTTGTAGCACTGATTATTTATAACCTGAGAGTCAGTTAGCTAAAGTGGAGTGGATGACTTCCTCACCGATGGTATCTCAGAGGCACTTAAATATCACCCTTATTAATTAATAAACCAGAAACAACTGATGACCAATCCCTTTGGTCCCAGAGGACATACAAGGAACGTCCCGTGAAGGAGAATTCATCTCACCCTCTGGACATACAGAATGTTGCACAATTTGCTGCTGGGGCTACCAACTGTCTGAGCAATGCCTCATACACTACATGAACATCCACAGAGTCATTTTGGTCAAGGAGAGTCGCTTACAATCTGAAATCAGTTTTAATGAGAGGACTTTGATGGGTGTTATGTCAGCTTCTTTCAACCTTGGGTTTTTGATTGACTGCTGAGGACTGTCCTTTAGATGATAACAAGGATGCTGTCACTCCTGCACAGAGAGCATGCACCAGGTTTGAATGCAAAAGCAAGTAGTGTGTATATCATTCATGCTCTTTCTGCATCAGAATTAATTTCAGCTTGAATTAATTTTGCTGCAGGTAGAATTCAAACACCAATTGTGGATGACCCACCTTAAAAGTGAGTTGTTCCTGCTGAGATAAACCACAGGCCTGATCATGAAAGTGTAGCTCATAAGATCAGAAGTGTGTTACACAGAGCCCTGTATGATTTAATTATAATCACTAGTGTTGATTACAGTAACTTGTGAGCTGAAATAAAGGAGAGAAGGTTGATTTCCTGCTTTGCTTACACAATTTTCAGGCAGGATTTTCAGAAGCACTTCAGTGCTCTGCCTTTGTTCCTTTAAATTCAATAGTGCATTTTATCTTTGTTTAAAGGGGAACTGCATTAGACAAGTGCTGTGTGTTTAAAAACTATGGCGTTTATGGTTTAAAAACTTTTTTTTTTTTACTTCCTCAGCAGTACAAGTCAGTTCAGTCTGGCTTTGGGTTGATCCTAACTAATCCTTCAGCTTTATCATTGTTATTTTAACTCTAGAATCTATTAAATCAGATACTACTGTGCAAGATTTAAAATCTTTAATGTGGAAGAGGAACAAGCCCCTGAAAAAAAAGAGACAGATTAGCATTTGATTACAAATCTTAAGGAATTAAACTTGCATATTGTAAACACAGACATATGTAAGAAAGATTTGTAGTACAATACATCTTGTCCTTTTCCTACCGTATCATTCACTGGAAAGCTGAGACATACAGGAATTTTTGTGAGTTGCTGAGCATCATATAGCATCAGGTACACAGTCTTCTGCCCATTTTAAAGAGGACCAAAATAGATTATGAGGTGGTATTTTTAGGAAAATGTATTTTGAGCAAAAACTCTAAGTAGGTGTTAGCAAATAAAAGGGGATATATCTGTCTGTACCAGCCAGAATTATCAACTCCGTCTTACCCAAGTTAGAAGTGGATAAAATCCTTCTACTTGAATTGGCTGTTGGCTTCACTGCTGCTCTACCTAAGGACTCTGACAGACCAGCTAATAGTTGTAGTTACTGGACTGTGGGACACCTCTGCCCTTTGCCACGCATGCCGTCCCTCTGAAGCCAGACATTGCTGCCCTGTACCTGTGGCCACAGAACAGAACATGTAAACCTCTTCATGCTCCTCTTCCATGGTCCATGATTAACCTTGAGGTGCAGGTGCATGTCATTCTCTTAGCTGTGCGACAGGGTGACTACCTAAAGCATAAAATGGAAGAGAAGCACTAATATTTTTAGATGGTGGGATTTCAAGACTACTACTGCTAATCTCCCTCAGGAAACAAGAAAGTTTGCAATATCACGTCTCGCATATTTTCTTTTTTAACCTAATCCTTAGCTTTGTCTTTTCCTTTAGCCTGTCATGGTATTTGGGATCCTGGTCTGAAAAGAGTCCCATGAAGAGTCTCTAGACCGAGAGCGATCTCTGAGCTTCTTCTCAATTAAATCCTTCCTGGAAGATCAGGAAATCTGTCCAATGTATTTCTTTGAAACAGGGACCAAGTCTCCCTTAAGACTTTTGCCAAAATATTATTCTAAGTGGATTTATTGCTTTTCAGAAGTATTTATTCATGTAATGATTAACAGCAACAACAGTAGTAGTAGTAGCAGCAGCAGCAGTAGCAGTAAAGTAAATATACCTTGTCCACGCCTAAAGGTTGAAATGTGGGTTTTTTGAGAAAATGGTAAAAACTGGTTAGTTGAATAGTAACCAGGAAGATGGTAACAATGAAGTGGAAAATGAAACAAAGACCACTTAAAACACATTAGTCATTTTAGCTTAAAGCAGGATTCAAATTCAGGTCTGAACAGAATGAAGTTGTCTGCTTATTTCAATTTGCCAAATTAACACCCACTAGTAATTGGAAACTTGTCCCACTGTACATTAGGGGCTCATTAAGGTCTTATTTTTGATCAATAAAGCCCATATTGTTTGCACTTGGACTTTCTCCAGATTGTGTTGTTGGAAACCTCGAGTCCCAGCACTTCCCTCGGGATTTCTGAGATCCCATAACACTCTCCATCTCTGCTGTAAGGACAAAGGGGAAAATTCTGACCCCTGAAGCCAACAAGAAAACTGTTTTTAGCACAGTGAAATCAGAACTTGAGTTGCACATAATATGTCTTTCAGATTATTATCTCTGTTTCTTCCTCATTTCCCAGATTTATTCCACTTCCAAAGGATAGTTAATTAACTAATCAATGCATAGCATTTTCTTTTTAGCATAAAAAGCTATTTTTTTTACTTAATCATTCACTGTGTCAAGGAACTAAAAAAGAATATGTTGAGGGGTTTGCCCTTGATTAAAACATAAAATGTGGCAATAAATATTTTTTATTGGTTATAATACCTTTACTTTATTAGGAAGATAACAAACTGCTGGTTAACTGATCATGAAATATTAATTAAAAAGAAAAATATATGATAGGGAGTTATTTCTGTTGTGTCTCCCTGTTTTTTATGTCTTCTTGTCTTCCTATAAAAATTTGAGCTTTTCTAGTTTGTTTGTTATTGACCACATCATATAATATCACCTAAGTCAGTGCAGAGAAGCAGAGATTTTGAACTGATGTTAGCACTTCTGTCACTTGCTTATCAGTTCTATTCTGCCATCCTCTCTCTGGTATATAGATTTGTCAAGCAGAATAAAAAAGGAAAAAATAACTTTTAGCACTGATTTCAGAAAACATCTTTCAAGTATCTGATATAAAGTATCAGATACTTCATATCAGATATAAAGTATCTGAAACATACATATGTATATGAGCTTAGTGTTGATAAGGATGAATTGAAGTATGTGTCAAAATAGTTTAATGAATGGGGAGGGGCTTCATTTTGAAAATCAGTTACCAATACGTTGCAATTATTGTGACAAAAATCCATCTAAAACTTCATAGTAAGTTCTACATTTTGGGAAAGCCTTAGTACTCTAAGAGGTTGATTGGATATTAACAGCACATTATAACACTTAGAAAATAAAACAAATGCTTATTTTTCAGCTATGTTTTTAGAAGGTCTTTTTTTCTAACTCCACTAATGCTCCATATTTGGGTATCTTATATGCCTATTTTCCATTTAATAAAAAAAAATCTTATTCCTGTAAAATTCCATTATTCTCATGTCTCCCTATGTAGTACAATGTTAAGTACACTACAATACTAAGTCCCAGATGGAATACAATGCTGTAATTCAATCGAGGGATCCTTCTAATGTCCCACACTGAAGAACATAGCTTAAGGGTTTGGGTATGGTAGCAAACCTGTCAGCCCGGAGACTGAATTACAGCCTGACTATTCAATCTGGGCCTCTGTGCAGTTGTTTGTAATGTACAGGACCCTGATTATTTGTAATACATCTACAAAACAATTATTACAATAAAAAAGAGAAAATAAGAGCACTGTAAATTAAAGTTTCTCCAGAAGAATTATACTGTTGTAGGAGAGCTAGGATTACAATGAGCATGGAATAGAAAGAGAAGGCTTGCAAAGTGTGCTGAAAAATTGCATGGTAGGTCTGCTGAATAAGGGTTCAGTCCGGCCATCCCCATTTCTATTAGAAAGCATGGCCAGTTAAATTCTCAAAGAAGATAAATTAAATGCTGTGGGTAGGTTTGGGTTTCAATTTACTTGTGGAGATAGTCATGATTATAATTTCCTCACTTTAAATAACATGTTATATCACATGTTAATATGCTAATGTCACATGTTTGATCCTGAAGCCACCTACCAAACTTCCGGCTGACTCTGTCAGCACCCAAATTTTCCAGTTCTATAGTTTTCAGCAGCAAAGCTCACTCACCACAGGTCTCTCACCAGAAGTGCTTCAGTCATGACAGAGCTGCACAGCTCATGCTGAGACCCTTTCTGGGTCTGCAAATAGCAAATTCCTCCCCATCACCTCTAAGGGCTCTGACAAGAGCAAGGCAATGCTCAGGCTTCACGCAAAACCAAGCACATTCAGAAGACAAACCACTCCAACTCTCTGCTTTTTTTGCATAGCAGCTCTCCAGGCAGTGGGTTCAGCCAGTCCCATCTGTCCATGAGTGGCTTGTGCCCAGCTCTGAGGAGACCTGCATGAGGCTGCAAGCGGTCAGGCTCGTGGGGCACCAGGCTGCAGCTCCAAGAGCAATGGAGCCAATCTACGAGGTTGCTGCTGCCAGTGGAAACAGACGTGGCCCTCTTTTCTCCCCACTCTGCCAGACACATGTTCCTGTTGCCTCTCTTATACTGGTCCTGGCACGGATCTGATCATGTAACAAGCGAATCCAAGGAGCTAAACAAATAAAAAATTACCCATACAAAACCAAAGTAAAGAGGTTTTAGCTGGTTTAGTTCCTTGAAGCACTTCAAGGAGATCTCAAATAAGCAGGGGTACCAGCTTAAGAATGGCAGTGGAAATGTGCATCCACGGCTATAGGAAGACATTGTCAAAGAACTGACCTAGTTAGCACATGGTGTCATTGTGCTGCAGCTCCAGTCACTTTTATTGCTACTTCTCCATTTCTAGTTGAATATTGAAAGATCAGTGGAGCCAGGGAAAGAAAGAGTAAGCATAGCTCTCTAGCTGAGCTACTACAGCACTCTGGCCAAGGTTTATTTTAAATTTATTTTAAATTTAAATTCTAATTTAAATTTAAATTAGAAAAAAAATGTGAGCAGTACAGCATTTTAACAGCCCTGGGGCAGAGTTAGCTGAAACCTTCTCAGACCTTCAAATGGTATTTGGCTGAACACAGGAGTTGGTTTTGAAACCATACCAAGCTCTAACCTTTCAGTGCAGAATACGCTCGTACTAGATCAATACATCAGAGTTCTGTGGACACCAAGGAAAAAAGTGGAATTGGTTAAATGAATGGCCTCACTGTCATAGCAGCGGGGAATGAGACCTGAAAGGAGGCTTGTTATGGTGCACTCATTTAAGCCAAGGTGTGCTGGATGTTCTGGAGTGCTAGGTCATTGGGGTGTCACCAAGTTGTGGATTACCAGGTGCCTCTCTCATGTGTCTCTTGTTGTCAAGCAATCTGTACCTTCACAGAATTACCAATAAAGCATTCGTAGGAGCAGATTAGGTTTTAAAATCTACCTAATGTAGCGTGAAATTTAGAGTGTATGCTCCAGCGATCAGAGCTGCAGTGTTGACCCATTATGCTCTGCAGTCACATTCTTCCATTTTCACCCTTTGAAGCCAGAAGGGGAGGGGTGACAAATAACACACACACTTACAACCATTTTCTTGTGTGCTTTTTTTAAATTAGGGCTGTAGCCCATGCTGCCTGTGAGGGTTTGCTTAGAGCTTTGCTTAAAGGACTTAAAAATGCATTGCTAGGGTATGTGACGGCTGTTTGTTGTGCTTTGTGAAAAAGCAGCCTTGGGTTTTCAGACTCATGGAAAGGAAGCACCTTCTTAATTCTTCAGGCACTGGGGCTCTGCAAAATTGGGCTGTCGTGCTATGTGAGTTAAGAGCAGCCTACGTCTTATCCTTTAGCATACAGTGAAATGTGCTTCCCTGAAAGTCAGGGAGGCAGAAGACAGTGTGGTAGCTGTGGCTTGTGGTACAAGTCAGAAAGCCACAGCCATATTCAAAAAGGTATACGTATGATACTTTGCTATGCTTTAGCAATTATGCTGTATTACTGAATGTGAAATATTTTTCACATGTTCATCCTCTTCTCTGGATTGATGAGAAACAAATAACACATACTCCGTAGTCAAAAAAATTCAACAAGACTGTTTACATAAGTGAACTCTGGTTTTAATCTCTGATTGGATATGCCTAGTGATCCTAGCAGCTCCTGAAATTTTGCGTTTCTGGGCCTAGACTGAGTTGTCATTCCAAGGAGACCTGCAGCAGGTCTGAGCTGCAGCAACATTTATTAAGTGGACAGGAGAAGAGATCAAATTATGTAAATATTACAAAATAACTAGATGGTTACATGCACGATCCTGCTTAAAATATCTGAAGCTACATCCTAATCTAACTCACTGAGACTTGGATCCTATAACATAATAGAGTCTGATTTGGATGGTAGTGTGGAAGAATAAGATTCCCGATTTTCATTCTGACAGAGTTTGCTGAAGAGTTTTTGGACAGTTCTGTCCTACTGTGTCAAGCCATGTTACATCTCTCTGGAAGTATTCCCAGTGTGCAAACTGAGCACTGATTTCCCCATAGCACTTGTAGAAATTGAGTTTCTTTCGTTATCTTTATTAGAAAAGAACAAACATATGCAAGCTTTACTAAAGAAATTTCACTTTCACAGTGAAATTTTACTTTCACAATGAATTTCACTTTCACTTCCTTCTGAAGGAGGGAGTGGTCTTCAGTCTTTGTCTAGCAGACTGGTATTTTCCTACTTTTGGTTATATATTCTAAAGAAAATACAAACCTTCAGTACATTTTGCAAGAACCTAGACTCTGTACACGTGTCTTGCAAAACTCTTATTCCCACCCAGAGAAAAATCAAGTATATTCCTTTCACGTTACTGTTCAGCACAGCAGCTTGTGCTATTTGAGACCTACGGCCATGTATTGAGGCCTTCAATGAAACACAAAATAGTTCTAATTTTAAAAAGTGCTCAGAAGTTACTGCTGCCTGCACATGTATAACTGTTGCATGTTTTTATTCCCCATCACAGAAAGTGTAGAGAATGTTGAAAAAGAAGAGGGTTACCAATGTTTAACTCTTTATATCATATAGTCTAATGAAAAGAAGAAAATGCCCCCGTTAACCTTTCCAAGGGATTTTTAAAACCCCAGAACTATGCACATACACATTTCAGCTGCTGCTGAGGTTTTATGTTTCCTATACTTGGTAGCCCTCTCTCAGCATGAAATAATTTTCTGCCATACCTTCAGCTGTGAGAGTACCATCAGAGGATAGTGATCTCATTTCCCAGATTCCACTGCCATCAGTGAAAGAGCTCCGGGGCTACAGAGGTGTAACCGCTATCAGAATCTGGCCTCATCCACTGAAATGAGGAGGGCACTCAAACACACACGCATGACAGTACCTGGTCGCAGATTTTGTGATAATGGAATGGGGAAGAGTTAGAGGAACCCTAGTACTTCCATTTGAATGCCCTGCTATGTCACATACATTCTGGATCATGGGATACTGAAATGACCACACAGCTGGGCAGGCCTTCTTTTCACACTGTAGTGGTTGTGAGCCACTAATGGTCCTGACAGCCCGTGCAGTGTCTAATGTTTTTCTTTATACCCGCTCAAGTCATTAAAAGGACAACCCCGGCTATCAGTTTACAGAAGAAAATTTCAGCCCTTCTGTTTCAGAAACCAGGAGAAAAGAAAACCTGAAAGGGATTTTAAATCTTGTGATTTTCAAGACAATCGGATGATTTTGTGGAGACTGGCTCATGATTCTTCAGTGCTTGGGTGTGTGTTTTCTTATTAAACACTGTCAGTAAAAATACACAATGGAAACTGGTTGCATCCCTGTTGGGAAACTTCAATTTTCCCCTGTGTAACAAGCTCAGGGCTCTGTGGGACTTGGTATATAAGCCAAAAGATTTCTACATTACAGCATCAGGTTATCATAACCTATCTCCCCCTCTTTCCTACCCCCAGAAGTCATCTATATGCTAATTTAACGTGACTAATGCTGCCCCATAATATAATGGCTCTAATGTTTTCAGGGGAAGAAAGAAAGTGGAAAGAAGCTGATGTTCCTGTTTGATTAGTGCAATGTCTTCTGACAAAACCCCCAGTTTTTCTGACGATAAGGTCTGATTGTATCAGCACCCTGACTACATCTGGTTCAGCATTTGACCAAGCTTGCAGTTAGGTTTGAGTTTATATCCCTGTGAGTTAAGTACCAGTGAGTTAAGCAAATGTAAAGCATATTTTTCTCACTTCACTTTCATGGAAATTACTCTGATCAAGCTCAACTGTTTGTTTAAAGGGAAAGACACTGCAGTCACTCTTACTCTCAAGGGCTAACAACTACTGTATCCGCATCTGACGGAGCTCTCCACTGAGTTTCAAGATACCTGAACTAGCTGCGATTCGGCTCCTGGGCCTTTCTTGTTCAGTCATACAGCCTGGGGAGCTTTCGGTTTCTCCACAAACATGTGCATTGATAGTCCCTCTGCCTCATTCCCCCTTCCTCCCTCACACTCACTGTAACACTATTAAGATATCAAATCCAGCAATTACAGCAAGAAAACCCTAATTAGGCAGGAGCAGCTTCTGTAATAAAGGAATCAAAGAAATCTGAAGAAAGAGCTAAGAGGAAAGACAACAGAGGCTTTCAAATCAGACTTGTTGTTTTCAAAGGACTACTCAATGCTGATAGTCCTCCATGAATTCCATTTCATCAGCTTTCTCTGTACTTTTCTAGGACAAAAGAAGTAATACCAACATAGAGTCCTGTGGCCATAATCAAATAATAATTGGCCTCAGAGATCACTTATGACAATCAGGGAAGTAATAAGGTTTCTGAATAATTATGAATAATTAGGCACATTTACAAATGATTACACTGTTAATAACTATCTAACACATCCAGTTTTTAAACTGCAATTCAGTCATTATTGATTGGTTAGCCATCACTTTCACTGTTGTTTCCCTACTCATTAACATCCTGATTCAGCCAGGAGCCCTGCAAGGCTGCATTTATTCTTCTGGCATGTCAGTAAAGGGTTTCATTGCTGCAACTTCTGAACCCCAAGAAACGGAAAAACCTGTTTCACAGAGAACAGGTTTCACTGAGCATAGGGGAGGGACATTTATGGAAAGAAAATGTCCTGGCACTTCTACATCTCATATTAAGACAGTGCAAAGACAAAAGAGTACAGAAAACAGGACTACAGTGCCATGCCTAGAGCTTTTGACTATTTAACTTCCTGTGTTTGGACTGTGAAGTTTTTGAGGTGTGGACCATCCCGCATGAAGTGGACTTAGCAGAGCTGACACAAGATGTCCCCAGCAGCAGAGGTAGAAATAAATGTTGTTTCTTCTAGGAAAGAAGGGCCTGGCACATATCATTCCTGCCCTGGGAAGGGAAGGGCCAGAGCGCTAGGCAGAGTCACTGCTGCTGCCTCAGCCAGGACCTCAAGCACAGAGGAAGCCATGCCTGCTGCTGTGGGGAGAGACCAGCAGCCCTCCAGCAATGTAGCTGCCACCACCTCCAACAGCACTTCTTTGTGCTTTCCTGGCTCTCCCACTGCTCAGCTGGAGCCAAAGACAGCAGGGTTGCCAGGGCTCTGGCTTAGCTCAATAAAGCAGCATTGCCAGGTGAAACTGCTGCTCCTGACTTTCTCCCATCCTCAGCAAACATCTGTTTTGCCTGTGTCTAAAGCTGTCCCTAGTTACGTAAATTAGGTGGCTAAATGAATGCCAGAACTGCTGGCAAGGCCAATAGTAGAAGGTAATACTATGTATACCATCCAGAACACCTCTGTTTTCAGGGACATTGCACCAGCTTTACACCGATACACAGAGTGAGGCCAATCACTCAGAAAAAAGTAGATGGAGCATCCTAGCTTTTAAACATGGAATACTTTCTGAGCTGTTCTTGCTCCTCTATCTCTTATTTATACTGCACATTTCATCCAGAAGAGCTGCATATGACGTGGTGAAAATGTGAGTCATGGCCTTGTACAATTTCAATACGTTGAGCCACGTTATACCTACTTTTGGGAAAGCATTCAGGAGAGTGAAAGATACAGATCAGATGCCATGAACTGTAAATCCCGGTTAGAAAATAAATAAATGCTGCAGGACAGATATTTGATAGTCCATGAATACAGAACATCCTAAATCAGATTAATAAAACTAAAACTGCGAATTCCTTTGGCTTTGGCGATGCTGCACCTGGGTTTCCCATTCAGCATCTCCAGAGCAGGAGGAAGCAGTGAATGAACCTCTTAAGTATCAGCTCCCCTGGCTTTTCCACTCCTGCACGCAGACTTTTTTTGCCAGGTCTTGACCTTAGCTTGGAAAATGCACACTGGATTTAAATGTAATATGCATTAGTTTTTTATGTTGCTGCTAAGGATATGCACTTCCACATTCCTATATATATATATCTGTACACTTATACCTGCAAATATGCTTACACATACATATGTATGTATACACACACATAAACGCATTCAGTTATTTTGCATTTGGGAAACATTTATACGGCACACCATGTCAAACATAAGAAATTTAACCCATCCCCTGATTAAGTCCTACCCATTATGAGGAATCTGGAAAGCGAACATAAGAAGCATGTGTTTTTCAATTAAACAAATCCTCCTGCTACAGATACTTATAAAAAATAAAATCCATTTATTGATTTGTAAGCAATTTCCATGTGCTTGCTGGTGTATAAAGTGTAGCAAGAGGTAAAGGTCATGGAGCAGCTTCACATATAAGGGCTAGATCCAGGGCCCACTGAAGTCCTCCTCTGAAGCCAGTTCCAGTCTTACTCCAGAACAGAGCGAGCTTTGAATAATGGGGACAAACTATTTTTGGGGTTTTTTTTTCCAAATTGAATATATTTCAAAGTGTTGCTAAATTATAAGTAAGTTTTCCCATCAGCACTGCCACCATTTGAATTTTTAATTTTTACTGGAAAAACAGAATATCTTTTTGAACTGTAGAAAGACATATCCACTGACTCTTTATATTAGCAAACTATATTTCCCATAAGCTGTAAAAAAAAAAAAAATTTATTGCATCCTGTAGTCCCTGCTGGAATGCTCAATCCATCATTAGAGTTATTTGACTATTGATTAATTTTCTGAAATGTGTTGACACAAAGCTTTCTGTGAAAAAGTCATTTCCCTTCTCTTCCATTCCTGAACTGGCATGTCACATTTTTGCATTTTTCATGATTAATGTTGTTTTGAAAGCTTCAGAAATCAATAAGCATACTCTCAAGTGGATATATCTGTATTTTAAATGTGTCCTATTATCTTAGTTTTCTAGTCAATCTGCAAAATAAGTTTCCTGTTGGACTTAATAACTGTGAACTGTGTGGCTGGCTAGTGATAACATAGAAGGTCTGATCTGACTGGGTCCTTGCCGTGAAACCAGATCCTTCTTGCAGTTTCAGGAATGCAGTGTATCTGGTAAGCGTTCCCCCCAGGACGCCAGGAAGTGTGTAATTAGATTTTCTTTTTCTTTTTCTTTTTTTGAAAAACCTCTGTTTTGTGGAACCATCCTGGAAATATTTTGCATGGCATTGCGCAAGACACAGCCTGTACAACACATCTTCATATCTTTAGCCTGGACATTGCTTTACACTCTCAAATTCCTCTGGCTTCCTTAAATGTTTAGCGTATTTGGTGTATTGCAGGATCAAACCTTCAGTGGATGTCCTTTGGGAAATCAAAAGAAAGATTCCTTCAAGTCAGCTACCATCATGTACATTCAATGAACACAAAGGGGATGAGACAGAGTAATCCAGCATTTGAGGGATTTTACTGGCATGATATTGCAAGGATCGTGTTAGTCCATGATGAGGAACACTGCAAGATTTGTGAGGGCTAAATGTGTGTGCTCTGTCAGTGTAGGAATCTGTCCTTTAAGTGGTCACAGTACTCCTGTTTCCCAGCTCAGAATCAATAGCTGATTGCCAAACTGAATGAGCCTGGCCTATACTAATCCTTCAACACCCTGCAGTCTGGAGAAGGGGAAAGAAATATTTTACTGACAGGATTCTTTTTTCTCCTCAACAGAGTTGATACTGTGTGCCTGAAACTTTGCAGAAGCATAGAATATTAGTCCTGGTCCCAGAAAAATGGATCAGTGGATGGGAATATGTCATAACCTTTAAAATCCATTTTTAAATGTTGCCAGCAGCTTATGTTACATCTGTGGTGTCTCTGCAACCTCTCATATTGTTGTGAAAGTTGTCACATGTCTGTATGAGGCTGTGTGTGCCTCTGTGGTCTAAGCCATAACTAGAAAATAGTTATGCCACAGTAAATACAGAATCTGAATGCAGGAGCAGCAACCCGTTCCAGGAGAAAGATGGGCAGAGGGGCAGGAGAAAAACCTGCTGAAAAGTACGGTTAAGCGCTTTGTGCTGTGGAAATGGATCTGGTTTTGGTGCTGGGGGCTGAGTTTGTGTTGATGCACAGAAGTAAAACAAGAGTATCGGGACAAGTGGAACATGATCTGATAAGCCTGGAAATGACTCTGTCAGGTTATCCAGCCTGAATGACATCCCTGTCTGCGTCCTTTCAACACGTTTGATTTGAGCACAAGCTTCCCAGAGGAAGGCTTTTCCTGTGCTTTCTGTCCTGATTCATAAACTCCCTGATAGTAGAAGCAGTACAGGTTTTTGGGAGAGGAGAGCTATACACTTTTCCTGAAGGGAGAATATTTCTTCTGGGTTTGGGGGTTTTTTCAGCATTGTAACGTGGCTGTCCTTTCAAAATGGTACAAACCGAGCCTTTTCCTTACTCTGCCAGCTTAATACGGTAACGAAACTGTGCCTTTCATTTATTAGATGCTTGAACTCTGTGTGCATACTCTCTATCTGTATATGAACAGATAAAGCAGAAATAGGTCTACTCAGGTTTTCCAATATGAAGAAAATGAAACAATTTTTATAGACAAATCAGAATACAGTCTCATTAAGGTTGATATCCATTGAATGAAACTTTTGCAAAATGTATGTCCTTATTACATGAATAAAATGCAACAAGATTTGTGCCTGAAGAGTCATAGATATGAATAATGTTCACACAATAGCAAATTTCACTAAACTGAATATAAAGATTTATATTTGAACTATAGTCATCCATTTGCACGATTTATGCCCTAGCAGTTACATGACTGCATTTATCAGAAAAGGGCTGTTCTTCTTGGGAGGTAATTCTACTAAAGCTTGTGATCATTTGGCTCTTATCAGTGAAATGGACTGAATCTCATTTTCTGTGTCTGTCTCTTCATATGTTTTCCACCCTGACGTGCTTTAACTCTGGCAAGAAGAATACATATTTCAAATCAGGATATGAATCACCTGCCCATGAATCAGCCAAACACAGGCTCTGCACCTAGCACCATCTTTAACATTTCTCCTAGACATGGTAATAGTCCTAGCCACAATATGCATGGCCTTTAGAAATCTTAAAAGGTTTTACATGGAAAAGTAAATACTCTCCACTCTTTTTCTTTAAGCTTCGTACGCTGTCAGATTGTGTAAATGTTTACTTCTGAGCAATCAGTCCCATCGCAAGTGCATGGGAGATCAGCCATCCTTAGAGAGTCTCCAGACTCATACTAATACCTTCAAGGCTCTTACTGTGTATCCATTACCACTGATTGAATAGCGGTGCTGTTGGAAGAAGGATCTTGACTCAAGTCTGAAAACTGCTGAAGCTCTGGACAACTTGGATCAGGATGAAAATGTGAACAAGGTAACTCTATTGGGCTACAGCAGCTAATGAAGATCATCAATAAAGTCTCATTAATGTGACCACTTATCCCTGAAAGAAACCTTATTGACAGAGAGGAACCTGATGAGGTTCAACAAGGGCAAGTGCAGGGTCCTGCACCTGGGGAGGAACAACCTCATGCATCAGTACAGGCTTGGGGTGGACCTGCTGGAGAGCAGC
>Ga0065711_1042897_pt1 | contig 15040 bp, 14 predicted proteins | sample Hoacrofraction12_FD_59098 | JGI IMG/M metagenome (GOLD analysis project Ga0065711, IMG submission 59098) | Hoatzin crop microbial communities from Cojedes, Venezuela - Epithelial fraction 12 v2 (version 2) | ecosystem: Host-associated > Birds > Digestive system > Esophagus > Crop | place... | reverse complement strand
ATATGCTTTTATCATGCGTGATATTTATAATTGCTCTGAATGTAACTGAAGTGGAACTGCTGTGAATTAATATCTGAGAATTTGACACAATAATTTGCTGAATGTTATCACTGACCGTGTTGCTGTGTGACAGCAAAGGTAGATATCTGCTGATGGATTCCCCATCTGTGCTTTTGTTGGTGCTTTTTCGTGAATAAAAATAAGATTTTGCACAAGAACTGTGGAACGTGCCAGGTGATTCCGATCTCCCTCTGGCTTACCCAAAAGCTCTGCCTCCTGGGCTTTCCCACTTTATAAAAAGAAAGCGGATAAGCTGGCATTCTCCAAGGGTCTCTTTCCAGTGGAGCCATGAGATCAGAACAGGTTACAATAAAACGAAAATCGTACCTTTCTATATTACTGTTAAATTAATCGTTCTACCTCCCCAAAGACACGCTGTATCAAATGGCCAAGTCACCTGGGGGGTCAGCTGGCAACTGTTCGAAAAACAGCATTTAGTTTATTGTTAATAGTTTTTGCGTTCTCACAAATGTACCTGACCTTTCCAATGCTTTTTCCTGTACCACCAGGACCAGTTCACCTGCCCAGACGAGTACGAGGACCCAGCGGTTTTGTATGAAGCCATCCAATCTTTCGAAGAAAAGGTTGTGATCTGTCACGAAGGGGACCCAGCCTGGCGCAGCGCTGTGCTCTCCAACAGAGAGGAGCTGCTGACCCTGAGACACGTGGTAGATGAAGGAGCGGATGAATACAAAGTTATCATGCTCCACAAAAGCTACTTGAGCTTCAAGGTTATCAAGGTACCAATACCATCTTTCTAACATTGCAGTAATTTAGGGCTGTGGTAACTAATACTATTTCTGAACCATCTGGCCAAAAGGAGAAGTTGAGTTGCAGTTATCAGAGTAGGGATTGGAGGCTGAACTCTCTTCAGCTGCCTTCCATTTCGCACCCAGACGTTTGTGTATCTGAAATAACATTCCCGGCTTTACCAGGGAGTAGCTGCAAAAGTTCATAAAACCTGTTGGTGCAAAGACACAAGGCGTTTGCACGCACAGCCGCTGCCCTTCTGCCTAGATCGCGTAGGTCTGCGTCTTCAGTAGCAAATATTTTCACATGCTCCTCGCGTTTTTTACCCTGCCTGTAGGTCAACAAGGAGTGCGTCAGAGGGCTTTGGGCTGGGCAGCAGCAGGAGCTGATTTTCTTACGCAATCGTAACCCGGAGAGAGGAAGCATCCAGAACAATAAACAGGTCTTGCGGAACTTAATTAATTCTTCATGTGATCAGCCACTGGGATACCCAATGTACGTTTCCCCTTTAACCACCTCGTACCTTGGGACACACAGCCAACTGAGGAACATCTGGGGGGGACCCGTCAGTTTGGACAACATTAAAAAGTGGTTCAGATCCAAATGGTTAAGGTAGGTGTTCAATTTTGGCTATGCAGATAGAGACCCTGCAGTCTCGGTGCCACTGTATTTTCTGTTAAAAGAGAGTAATTCCATACTGTATATGAGTAAAAAATTAATTGCAAGTAACTCAGAATATAACAAAATAGCCCTACAGATACAGCAGAAAGCAAATTCATTAACTCATTCATGGCTTTTAAGGAAAGCTTTCTACATGTTTAGCAAGATTTATTATCAAATGACTTAATGCTACAGACGTTGCCCTTATTCCAGGGAATTTTACAGTTTGTGCCTTGTAAAGAAGAATGTCTTTTCTGTATCTCAGTGACATGTCAGAGCAGGAGTAAATGTGTCGGTGGGTTTTGGTGGGTTGTGCTGCAAAGCTTTGGCAGTACAATCATCCCCAAGTCATTGTTCTTGACCAAAACACATCTGAAAATGTGCTTACTACCCATCATCAAAACTGCCTCCTTCCCCTAGGTATGCGTGGTCGGTATCCGCCGCGCTCCCTCTCTCATTCCTGTATGCACTTTTCATAGAGCAGTAACTCCCTCTTGTCTCATTCCCTCCATCTGCCCTATCGCCAGCGTGGCTGAGGAGAGGCTACGGGAACCAGCTTGCACGCCAAGACCTGTGCTGAAACACGAGATTGAATCGAGTGGCTTAATACTCTGGTTTCCCACCATGCGGCTCATTCCCACTGAGCTCCTCCAGCCCACTCCTCCTCTTTGCTGCTTGGTTACCTCATGCAAAAGTTGATCATTAGAGACCTCCGTAACATTAGATAAAGAGTCCCGAGGTCTTGCAGGGCTCCAAAACCACTTAGCACAGACAAGGAGAGATCTGGTTTGTGTCGTACACAGTTTTTTTCCAAGTACGCTTACGACACTGTCACCTTGGTCATCTCGTCAAATGTCAAAAGACCTGTAGTGGTACGAGAGAGAGGGCAATTACACATTTTGAGGGCACCTAACATTGGTGGCACACAATTTGGTGCCCCGTAAATGGCTGACCGCGCGCGTGTTGCTGCACACAGAATGCGGAAGGACTGCCACGCAGCTCACCACGAGAGAGGGAACGCTGAGGAGGCGGATAGCGGAGGGGGGTCTGCATCTGGCAGCAATTCCAAAGGCAATTCAAGCCAGAGCAGCAGCTCGCAGCCCACCAGAGATGGAACCCCTCAGCTGCAAGCTTCATCTCGGGAGGTCCACCAGCGTGCAGGTATTTGAACAATTTTCTTGGCTTTTTCCGTAGTCTTCTGAGCGGCCATGTAGGCTGATGCTTTGGGGCGTGCTCATATCCAGTGGAAAACTAATTTTAGACAGAGCGAGCTTTGTCTTTCCTAATGACCAAGCGCATGTAGAAGATGGCTTCCTGATATTGCTCCAGGTATTTACTGGGGGGCTGTGAGACAAATGTGGTTCACCAAAGGTTCCACTGTCAAACTCCGTTCTGTGTAACCTTCGGACGGGGAGGTGCCGCTAACAGTGCCAGAAAGAGAAATGCCGATGGGAGGGAGTCTGCGTGGGCGATGCAGGGAGCCTGCGCCACAGTGAACTGCGAACAGCAGAAGTGAAAGGATGCAAAATCCTTAATTATTTTGGAAGGACCATGGCGATTTATCTGAGGAATTGGTTTGGCTGTTCATCAGTGCCTGTGGAGAACAAACAAATAAAGAAATAACTTCTTATGTCTGTACAGCAGTTAGCGGGAGAAAATTAAATGCTGCCGACCATTCTGTCAGCTAACAGTTGAGCCCTTCTCAGATTAAATTATGGATTCAGAAGTACTTCAGACATATTCACAAGGTAGAACGACTGGCCTTCACGTTGGAAATATACCTAAAGTTTGGCAGTGGGTCGCTGTGAGACCTGTCACTGCGGGGTCAGTACTTGTAATGTAAAGCCAATTAACTCAACCTTTCAACAAGTTGTGGGATCGCTGTATAAATTAAAGCAGAGAACTAGAGGGGTATGACACTTGTTTGTTTCCCATTAGATCATTTTGACCTATCATTAAACATAATGGACAGGACTGGAGAAGATCTTGCCCTGAATGTAAATCATGTTGTAAGAATAAAATAACTGCTGCTTTTAATTGAGTCTGGCGTTAGAAGAATCCCGTGTGCATACTCATAACTTGACACTGCAATAATCAGAATGGCAAACTTAATTGTAAAATAATGATCCTGAGCATGCCATACAAGAATGAAAGTTAATTGTGAGTTGTTCAAAAGAATGTATTGGGTGCCCAGAAAATGACAATCAAGAGCGAAGGTCACACTTCGTTAAGAAAAGCAACGTGGCTTTGAGGTAAAATGAAGAAATGCACAACAAAGGCAAGGAAGTGGAAAACAGCGAATGCAAATCAGTATCCAGTCCTGAGAGACTGTTGATAAGAGAAAGCGAATGAAGCAAGAAGTTTCTGGCTAGCACCATTAGGGACAAAAAGATGAAAGTGGGTTTGGGGCTGTTTATTTTTAAAGAGTGTTAGAAGCCAAAGAAATCCCAGCAGTGGTCTCGATCCGTCGCTGTGTGGAAGGGCAGAGTTGCCAATAATGTAGAAATGAGAAATGTCTGGTTTGCGCTGGAAAAAACGCAGATGATCTGTTTCTACGATCTGGTCATGACGCAGTTCCTTCCACCCTGACAGCAATGAAGGACACGAAAGAGAAGCTGTCAAAGCTCTACGCTTCATTGAGCAAATCCAGATGACTCTTGGGCAAGGAGGTTTTTAAGAGACCTGGTTGCAAAGCAAGCTCTGTTTGATCTTCAGCACTTAGTGGGACACTGAGGCAATACCAGAGGAATGGGAGAGACCTTACGGTGTGCCTGATATCCCTGTGATGCTACGCCTGTTGTCAGAAAAGCAGAACGAATAGGGTCACCTGGGTACCGCACGTCTGCCAGTCTGACCTTGGTTGAGGACACCGCTGGCCTACCACGCGCAGTCCCAGTGCCCTGATTTAAGGAGGACATTTTTAATTTGGAAGGAGTTCAAAGAAGAGCCAGAAAATGATCAAAGATCTGGGAAATACTGTAGTGAAAGATTAAGAGCTTTCAAACAATTTATATTGTACAAGATGCTTTGATCATAGTCTGTAAGTACTTACCTGGGCAACAAAAGGTGACCAAAGACAGCTGATTTGAGCAGACTTAGATATAAGAAAGCTAAACAAATTCAGATTTGAGATCAAGTGCACATTTTTAACAGTGAGAGTAAATGAACAGTGAAACAAGTGACTAAGGGTTAAGATGGATTCTCCCTGACAGAGATATTGGATGCATTTCTTAAAAATAATCATAATAATCAGTAATACCATACAGGAATTAATTCCAGGAAATTCTATGGCTCATGCTGTATAGCAGAGCAGACTAGATGATCACAGCAATCCCTTCTAGACTCGTAAACTGTGAATCAAGTGCATTTAATGTTCTCATATTTCATATTTCATTTTGCAGCCTGGTGCCACTGACTGCAAAATGCAATGAAAGCCCCATATAAAAGCACGACCAAAATTGAGAGCATTGGAAACGTGTGAGGTTCTCCCCCGAAGTGTCCTTATTTCACGATGCAGTTTATAGAACAGCCTTTGTTTCCTAAGTGTTTTCAAGGACAGAGTTATTTATGTGTAGACGCGGGTGGTCTCCTGTCCAGGGCTCTAACCACTGCAGTTGGGATGAATATGGAATACTTTTGGACAGGGGTCAGCTTGGCAGTTTGAATCGCAAACAGATGTTTGGCCACGTTAGCCCCCGCACAAACTAACACACCACAGCCCCTCTGTTCTTAATTCTGGTCCGTTCTTTTTATTTAAAAAGGGCAACATATTAAAATAACCATCAGATGAAGAAACCAATGCACTTAAAACCCCGGAACCTCCAGAACCAGCATCCTGGTGGAGGCCGGATGGGCGCACGGCTGCCGGCGTGGCACGCAGGGGCCACGCGCGTCTGTCCCACTGCTCTCAAGCAGAGATACTGGGGCTCCTGTCACAGAGAATGCTGCTTTGCATGCCGTCGTAGGACAACTGTTATTGTTTGGAGTATTAACTGGCTGCCCAGGGCAGTGGTGGAGTCCCCATCCCTGGAGGGGTTCAAAAAACGTGTAGATGTGGCACTTCGGGACATGGTTTAGCAGGCATGGGGGTGTTGGGTTGATGGCTGGACTTGATGATCTTAGAGGTCTTCTCCAACCTTAGTGATTCTATTCTGTTCTATTCTGTTCTATTCTATTCTATTCTGTTCTGTTCTGTTCTGTTCTATAGTAGATCTAAAGACGCATTGTAAGCAGGGTGCGAAAGTGTCCAGTTGCCAAACCAACTAGGTTTTAGTCCAGCTGCAGATCTCCAGTTAGGTTGTGGCCCAGCTCTGCCATCTGACTCTGTGCCAGGTTACCTAAATTCTCTTTGCTTCAGCGTCTGAAAAATGGGGCTAATGCAGGTCTGTGGGTGTAAAACAGCGTGTTTCAGCTACATCATGTAAATAGTTTGACTATGAAATCCTGCATTACTGGAACCCTCATGAATTCAGCAGTCATGTTTCTAGAATATAGTGTGAGATTTAGATTCCTTTATGCCTGCAAAATTTCAGTACCTGGAGGAGTTTCAGTGCTTCCCTCCCCTCCATAGTTCGGGCATTGGGAAAAAACAAAGCAAAAAAAAAAATTACCAACAACCTGGAAATGCCTGCCAGCAAACTTGTTTCTGCGTTGATGGCTCTCAACAGATTGTCTGGCATCAACTCTCTACCCCCCAGCTAGAGCTAGGAAACCAAAATGCCAGCTGGTGTTAATGTCTGGTGTTTCCTGGAAAGCAAAAAGCCCCAGCAGGCAGTGGCGTGGCTGGGTATTTGCTGCGTAAGGCTGGGCCGGAGCCGTCTGCAGAAACACTGAACTCTCTCGGGGCCTGTGGCGCGTGCCAGCCCGGGGCACGCCATTTGCGGAGTGCCCGGGCGCACGCAGGTATCTGCTGGGTTCAGTGGCCAGTAAGTTGATCTGTTTTTCATTCTGCGCCTATTTAAATATGCAAGCATAAGAAATACAGAAATAATTTGTCTGAATGACTTAAGGTGTCAATATAAATGTTAAAAAGGGGGTGTATGTGTATAGGGAGAGAGACGTCGTCTAGGCACGTCAGGCCAGCCTATCTCACCTACTCTCCGTATCCCGCAGTGGCTGCAGCGAGACGCTTCACAGAATGGGGAAGGAGCCTTCTGTAGATCTCATTCAGGCCTCCAACAGACTACCCTGACTAGAGGCGTTCACACCTTTTCAGTCTGTGTTGTACTGTGAATATCACTCCTGAAACTCAGATATCATTTCATATTAGTCTTAAAAATTGTAACGCTGTAGTCTTCCACTCGGTTGAATTCTCCAATTCTCTTTCCCCATAGGCAGGAATAATTCTTTTTAATATGCCACTGTTTTAACTCACAGTTTTTTGGTTTTATTTATGCATTTGATTATACCAAGCCATTTAGGGTGGATATTCAACATCCCCTACCTTAGTGTGGCTGTCACAGGGGAGTGGAGGTACAGCAACACTGTGCTCAGCCATTAACCGGGCAGGTAAAATGTACGTGGCAGAATAGGCGCGAGCCTGCGATTAGGGTACTTTCCTTGGGGTGTCTTCTCATTTTCCTGTCTTTTGACTCAGTGCAGAACCACTGAAGCTATTCTGACCAAAAGCCAAAACCCCTGTAGTGGGAAACACAGAAAGGTTCACATGTTTAGCAATTTGTTATTTCTGTTATTCTTGGGATTCTTATGGTGATAAAATCAGTAGTAATATGCCAACAGTAGTATGTACACATGGGACATGGTCAATAGCGTGCAGTTCATCAGGACGCCACTTACTTAAATATATTAATCTTTCTTTTAAAGGCAGGAGAAAACCCAGGAGTCAGTCCGTCCAGGCACACGCTGCTTTAAACCAAAGGCCCCCTGCTTCAAGTCACTCCGGACCGATTGTCGAAAGCCGCCAGCCTTTCATCCAAACATCTACATCTGCTCACGAAATTGCCCAGAGGCTTTCTAGTAGTCAGCTGTCATTCCACAACTCGGCAACATCCGTGTTTTCCCAGTCCCCTGCTGTTCCTGTTGCTGGCCAGCTGACTGTGCAGGACCGAGCTGCAGCAATGCTCAGGTCCAGCCTGGCCTCTTCCACCAGCTCAACTCTCAGCCTGCTGTTCGGCAAGAGAAGTTTTTCAAGTGCTTTGGTGATTTCTGGGCTCTCGGCCGCCGACGGAGGTAACACCAGTGACACCCAGTCATCCAGCAGCATGAACATTGCCATGGGTCCCTCTGCGAGAGCGGCAAGTCAAGCAACGCGGGTAAGGCTGCAGCCAAAGCGCGTGAGCTGCTGTACTGCTCTTCAAGTCTCCTCACCCCCGTTCGGTTTCTTCCTTCTCACTGGTCAGGGTTGTGGTATTTGGTTGGGATTTTGCTGCATCCCAATGCAAATGGGACTGTTTAGTGTTAGTGTGTACGTGAGAGTGATGTGTATGTAAGTCGTTGAGGGGTTGGCTGCTAAGCATGCACCTGAAATTGCAAACTGGGGCAAAGTCCCTCTTCCTTGCACTCAGACCAGGGACTTAGGTCTCCATTTTCTGCAGCCCAGGTGACGAGTACCATCACAGACTAAATAGCTCCTTCCTTGCTTGCATAAGCAGGACTTCATAATTTGTACAGAAAGGAACGGTTCACGTTTGTTCTGTCCCTCTCTCTGACCAGAAATTCAACCCAGGACCTGAAAGCCTTGTTGCTGAAAGGGTTAGTCAAAGGAAGGCTGTAGGAAATATTTCCCAAAGGAAACCCACATGCCCTGTGATTCAGCGTTTTCTAATGGCGAAACAACACACACAGAACTTCCAGCCCTCTTCCCAGTAGGCTCCCAGTTCTGTTCCCATCTTCCCTGGAAGATTCAGTGCACATAGCAGTGTTACTGCTTTATTGTCTACTGAAATATATTTGTTTAACTTTGGTTGCCATCAGTTGCCTTCCTGAATTTTGAAACTTTCACCTCAGCACTACAGAGCAGTAACGCGAGAAGATGAACTAGAGAGAGAGGGCGACTGCAGCTAGAGGCTGAGCGACAGCAAAATTAAGACAGACTTTTGCATTTGGCCTATCAAAATGGAAACCAAACTGGCAACAGGGGAAGACTGTGGATGTGGAAAGTCCAAAACACTCTTCTGCTACTGTCATTCTGAAGTGTGTGAAACTTCCCTAATTTTCAAAGAATTCTCTAAACCTCAAGTGAAAAAAAGCTCCTTAGCCTGTGTGTATTTTGCTGTCAACCCAAAAATACCATGTATGGTGTAGTTCCCTGGAGTTTTGCCACGAGCTTCACCAGAAGTTGACTGAATGTTACTCACCTGGGTCCAGTCCTGCTTTATTACTCTAATGAGCATTAATAATAGTTCTACATGTACCTCTGAACAGATCAGATGACAAGGCATAATTCCAGCTCTCCACAGTTTATATCTACTTTGCAAGAACTCAGCCAGTCTGCAATACCAGAGGCAGGACTCACCTCGTCTAACTTTAAGCCATCTGAAATTTGGCCATGAAGCCTCAGCAGATTGTTGGTGTGGCCTCTCTATTCAGTGGAGAGGACAATCCACTCCATCCTTACGGCTGTCCGGAAGGAATCCCCCCCGCCCCGGACACTCGTATCTCTCTGCCAGCCACTGCCAGCCCAGACGGTACACTATGAAGACACGGTGAAGTTTAGATGAGGCGAGTCCTGGCCCAAGTAACTGCTCAGAGCTCAGGTGCCCCTTGGATTGAAAGGGATAAGGAGGAAGTGTTATATTTAAATGTTCACACAGCACAGCTCCAGAAAGCTTTTACACTAATGGACTCCTTCCAGTGGGGTGACACTGCGCGGAACGTTTTCAGACCGATAACTGCATTCCAGTTTTGCTGAAAAGGTTTCTTTGTTAAGTTGGATTTAAAATTCGGTGTATAAAGCAAGCCCCACAGCAAACCAATTTAACTTCTTAGAAGCCAGCCCTGCTTTGAGCAGCGGTTTGGACTGGATGACCTCCAGAAGCCCTTTTCAATCCAAATTATTTTACAGCTCTCTATACGTGTACATCTGCGGTACTAAACCTCTAGCTCCTGGTCTGCTTTTCTTTCCAAACGTCTGTGTTACGCGAAGTGTGACAAGTGCCTCTTCAGAAGTTCCTGTGAATAATGCCTGTTAAGAATCCCATGCAGTTTCACAGAACCACATTCCTACATCAATTTTTAACTTTTTTCACCTGTCACTTCAAAAAATAGCTGAAGTGTTACTTAGAGATTTCCGAAACTAGTTGACTTTTCCTTTCTCTCTTTCTTTCTTTCCAGCAACTCACCGAGACCTGTGAAGCAACCGATGCTACAGAGCCTCGGCCGCGGCGAGAGGCGGGTCCGGCCCACGCCCTATTCCTGAGTCAGAACCTCGAGTGCAGAAGGGCCAGCCAAGAAGATATGGCCCTGGAAGACACCGCTTCTCAGCAGAGCCTGTCTGAGGAGCAGTAAGGAGCATTCCTGGCGCAAGGGCCACGCGCTGCTTAGAATTAAAGACAGCGTTAGGTCAGGGAGCTGCACGTGGGTTTAGGTTCTTTCAAATGTAACAAGCAACCTCCAAATGTTTATTTTTCTAACTTCTACACAAGAATAGTACGGGGCAGATGTTCTTCAGCTAAAGGCCTTGGCGTGGGTGGGGTTGGAAGATGTCCTAAAAAACACACGGTGCCACTTCATCTCAGGTTCTTGTAAATCACAATGAACACAACCTATTTGACGTTCCTTCCCTGGAACAGCTGGAATCGCAAGTGAATACAGTGGGAAATATGAAGACAACTCAGTGAAAAGCACACAAGACATCTCTTTCCTGCCATAACTAAGCAGCTGATTGCATGCAAACTAATTGGCATTTGATATATAATCTATAGCAAAAGGCAACTTTGAACAGAAGCAACGAATACACAAAAGGACAGTACAACATGTACTCTAAGAGCTAAATCTGATTTTCTTTTTCTCCCAACAGCAAATCTCTTTTTTATTTTTCTTTTAACATGTTACGCAGGTGGCAATTCTGAATAGCAACATGGCGTCACACATTGACACACTGCATGCAGCCATACTGAAATATCGTGTGAACGAGCCATGCTACACAGAATAACTGAAGTCAAGTGTGAGAAAAGAAAGTAGCCAGTGCATGGAAAGCCTTCAAAGCATATGGTGCACCTTATTTGCAAAGAAAGCAGCTTTGTGTAAACAGCTGCTCTTAGGTATTATCTCGTGCTCCTGTTTGGTTTACGGCAGTGTTTCTCAAATTCCAGGCAACAGCCCCCTTGGGAGTTGCAAAAGGGCCCAGGGGAATCCTCCTAAAGGACAGGAAAGTGCAAAGCAGGCTGTAATTATGGTCTGGAAGTGTTTCTGTTGAGAACAGCTAAATGCTTTTAATTGCTGGACACCGGGCAGTGTCCATAAACACAGGTAGCCAGTAATTACAGAGCATTCTGATTTCCCTCCCCCAGAGAAACTGAGCTGCTGCCAATTCAGTGGCTGCTTCAAGACAGATGATGCAAAAAGGGGGAGGCCACGCTCTCACAGTTTGAGAAATGCTGATTTACAGGACTGCATGACTACTCTGGAAGCCAAAAGGTTGCAACAAATCCTTCCTCTACTATAGCCTCTAAACCCACACTTGTTTTTTTTTAATTAAAAAAATTGCAGCTATCGGTGTCTTGCCGTTCCTCTTTACTGTAACTACCACAGATTGTTTCTAATTCTCAACATGATGATGTGCAGCCAGGCTGTCTTGTCCCAATTAATAAGAAAGATTTAACAAGAGATGCTGTAGCTAATGCTCATTACTGTTAGGCGATACACAGTTGCATTCTGAGCTTCCTACTGTGCCACACTTAAGATTATGAGTAGCAGAACTAAATAACACCTAGCAAAAAATAAAATGATCCAAGTATGTTTTGTGTGGCAGCAGTTTGTGGGTTTTCTTTTTTTATTTTGAATTGGTTTCACTTGCTTTCTGCCATCTGAAATTGAGAAATCTGCTGGTTTTCTTTCACTTCAGATCTTGATGAATTGATTATTTATAAAGCTCAGCACAACTTAGGCTCTTGTTCGCAAGGGCAAAAGCAGAATATTCACGTGCAGCCCCCCCGAGACACCTGGTCAGCAGTGCAGGCCAGGCCCTGCCGATGTCTCCGCCAGCATCCAGGTGTGATGTGGAAGTGGGAATTGAACTGAGCTGCTCCCTTCGGAGCACTTCTGGCCGATCGTACCTCTCCTCCCACCACCCTGCTCATGAAGTGCTTCCTCACAAATGAAGGTGGGGTTACACAGGTAGGTGGAGGGCTCTTACCAGCAGCCACCGGCCCCATTTCTGCCTCGGGGGCTTTCGCCTGGCAGCCTACCAAGATCAGCCATCGCTGCTTCATCTTCCCAAAGCCTGCCTTGCGTGGAGGCAGGGCAAACAGGCGGCTGTGGAAAGCACTAAAAACTCTCCCATGTTCAGTTCGCCTCACTTAGGCCTCCAAATTTCTTTAAGTTTGAATGACTTTCCATCAAAACAAAGTAATTCCAGTAGTCCCCATCAACCTAAATTATTCTGTGCATCCAACTCAAGCATACTAAACCAGACAGGGGAGCAGCTGCCCCAGTCCTTCCAGCAGCAAGCGGCTGCACCCGCTTGGTGCGGACCCAGGCCCAGCACCACATCTTCTGTCAGAGACTCCACCACCTCCACAGCCTCTGGCACTGCACCCAAGGCGGTGCAGCTGCCTCACAGTTCCTGACTCAGCTCAAGCCACCAGCCCCTGGAGCACAGCTCCTCGGGGACAGCAGCGTGCCATGAAGCCCGACTCCTTGGCTGAGGCACAGCGCACAAGCAGCGCGGAGCAGCAGCCAAGGCAAGATTCAAAACTGGGTTCCTTCTCGTAGCCAGTTTTTATTTTGCTTTAGTTGTCACTGTAGCATAGTGGGTTCAAAAACCCTGGAGTGACCATTAACAACAGGAACAAAGACAAGAAAATAAACTGAAGATGACAGCGCAGACTGTCCCACATTACATTTCTCCATAATTTTGGAGATAGTGTGCTATCGTTAATAAGACAACTGCTGTACGCAGTGTGTTTAAATATGGGCCCATCACACAGAATAATCAGCCACGATGGTTAGAAATAACATCTGGACCTAGGCAAGAGGTTGCATTGATTAAACCCATCTTAGACCTCCCCCCGTGTTTGCATGAGGCAGAGACAGACCCGATTACTCTGCACATGACGGGAGATGCACTTAAGGCTCTGATGCACACAAAGCTAACAAACGGGTACCCAACCTTTACACAGGGCCTAATTTCAACAGTAAGCTGCTCAGAACAGCTCTGCAGAGCACCAAAAGGCACCCGAGTCTGCAGGAACACCATTCTCAGCACCACTGCCTACAGAGACACAACGGCTTTAAGCTGTATTTTTACTGCTGAAAGACCTAAGCAGCTTCATACTTAACCTCACACCCGAGGCGCTTCAGAGCTGCCAGCTGGAAGCACCTGTGGCACACCAGGAACCCCACCTCTTCAGCAGCTCTAGGCTCCGACTAAAAAGCAAAGGCAACTGCTTTTCAGTCAGCGGCGGCACTGGCGATCGGTTTCACCACGAACAACGCTGCTGTTACAGCTTGGCCCTGAAGCTGCTGACGCTGAACGGTTTGCCTACATTACTGCCTGATCTCTTGCCACAGCTGTGATGGAGGAAGGGTGGCCACCACCCACACGTAAGTACCTGTTACGTGCAGTTCCATTTTGTGTCAGTTTTGAAGATTCAGGTGCTATGCTTGCGATTTCCCAGAGCTGCGGAGGCCACTGACTCAGCAGGGGCTGAAGGCAGAAGCCTGCCCGGTGCTCGTTCAGCCAGCCCAGAACCTTCTTGTTTCTCCAACCTGCAAGGAGCGACGCTGCCGTGTCGCTGGCAAGCTGAACACATCCTCCGAGGAAACCAAGCACTCCATCCACCGGAGCATTCGGTACCCGGGGTTCTTTCACAGCAATGTCTGAAGGGACGATGAGATGGAGGCCCTGCCCGCCTCCCCCCAGCTCAACCCCAGATACCACCACCACAGCTGAAAAGAAACAGCCGGAGCGATTCTGTCCACCCCGGCTCAGCAGGGCCCTCGCAACCAGAGAGCGGAGAGTACAGCAGGGTGCAGGGGGGAGGGCAATGAGGATGTGGGAAAACAAGCACAAACGCAGCACTTCAGCCCTTGGATTAAATGTGGGACACTTAAGCCCTCCCCATTTTGTTTCCCTAAACTTCCCTTTCACTAGTCGGCTCTTGTTTACATCATACAGTAAAAAGCAGGTGCTACACTCCCAAGGGTGAAACGCATCCCCAAGATCCAGTAAAAAGCCTTTTCAGTCACCTTTTACCAGAGCCAACCCCAGGCTGCTCAGCTGCTCGCGTGCCCCAGGCTCGCTGGCAGCCCCCCACCCTGGCTTCAGCCCGGCTGTGTCCCAGCACAGCAAGCAAGGGGGAACAGCGACGGGCGCGATGTACAAAGTTCGCTTCCGTTCATCTAAAAACCCAAATGCCACGGGGCCTGCTGTTCCCTCCATTTTGAAGTGTCACACAGCCTCTTCTGCGTGAGGAGCTGGGGTGCTCGCTGAAAAGTCTCACCTCGTTCCCACAGACAGAAAAATCCTGGCATTCGTTGCATTTAAGAGAAATGTTACCAAAAAGGGCTTGCCAGTATGAGTCTTTTTCCCCTGACAAGATGGCCAGATACTCTCAATACCTATGAATGACATTCTGAAACTATTAACTTCTTAGCAGTCTCTGCGATGTCATTCACAGCTTTTCTAAAAAGCTGTTTATTAGAATAAAGGAAGAAATGTCATCTGCGTTTGGCTCCAACCCGCCAACTGACTGCTCTTCTCTTGCTGGGGAATTTAAGTTAAAGATTAGCTCAGTTTTTTGCAGCTCATTTTAGAAGATCAGAATTGCCAGTGAAATTCTCCAGCATGTAATAATCATCTTCTCATCAATGCATATTTTTTAACTACCCAGTTATTGCCATATTTAGATTACTCCCTGGATTGGGAGCTGGTATTTAATTACAATGTTTCACTAGTGCTTGAACATGCTTAAATCTGCAGCACAGAGGTATTACTTACAATTAACTTCGCAGTAGGTCCAGCGTTAAAGATTCACCTCTCTCATTCAGCCTTCTCAGAGCTCTGCAAGTCAAAAACTGTCTAATGCATGATAAATAATGCAGGCCCTGCTTATTCCATGCTGTGTGCAATTTTATGGTGGAATTACAAGCTTCCTTGCCAAAAACGTCCTTGATTCTCGGGCTTCAAGAGAGTAATTGGTACCTCATATTCTCCCCTTTTTTTGCGCCAATTAAAACCTGCAGGTGCACTGATGTTGTCATCTGGAATCTTGCTGCTGCATCAGAGGTTATTTTCACCAAATGTGTGCTATTACTAAAATCAGCCCATCAGGGGAATTGTGAACGCTCTGTTTGTTGTTACAGCACTCTCAAGGCTTTCCAAATATTTTACTAGTGCAAGACCAGACAATAAATTTTTACCTCCAAAGTAAACGCAGAGTGTCATAAA
>Ga0065711_1042950_pt1 | contig 15041 bp, 10 predicted proteins | sample Hoacrofraction12_FD_59098 | JGI IMG/M metagenome (GOLD analysis project Ga0065711, IMG submission 59098) | Hoatzin crop microbial communities from Cojedes, Venezuela - Epithelial fraction 12 v2 (version 2) | ecosystem: Host-associated > Birds > Digestive system > Esophagus > Crop | place... | reverse complement strand
CCCCCCCCCCCCCATTCCTTGTATTTTGGAATTTAAAAACAAGTTTTCCTGTCTCTTTGTTTCAAAATACTATCTTGCACCTTTTCTGCATTTCTTTTACATTTCTTCTAGCTGTATTCCACGTTAGTAAGAACTATTATCAGTACTGCTTAAGGCTAGGACCATGGATAAATAGACTGTGTTCTCAATTTGAAAAGGTCTCATAAGACAGCAGATGTTCTCTGTATTTTTATACAAAAAAATATAGTTATATGACCACTCAGTGGAAGTATGTGTGCATCTTGGCCAGGTGCTACAGGAGTCAAAAGAGGGTAAGTGCTTTGTTCCCTGGGCAGTATAAAATAGACCAGACTTTGATCCCACTGCATCACAGGCTGAATCTGCGTCTCACGGTATCTGGAGCTCTGGGTGAGACGGGAGTCTTCATCATGCTACACATGCTACAGATAGGGATTCTTTCTGCTCCTCGCAAATTTGTAAGTTTTCTGACATAAAATTGATTCGAAATTGATTTCTGTTTGATGATGCATAATGCCATTTATGTGACACAAGAACTTTTTTTATTATGAAATGTAAACATTGATTAAAATGAGAAGATTCTCTTATATTACCTAAGGATAGTAAATAACAGTCCACCTCTTCATATTAGATTGGTAATTCTTAAAATGAGAAATGTTTTAGGGGTCAAAGGAAGCAGCAGATTAGGTAAAAAATGGAAATTAATATGAGCAGTCTCATTTCAGTTATAAATTTGCATGTACACATTTCGTATCTATCACAGCTGACAGAGAGGAACTTGACTGGCAGTCCAATTAAGAAAGGCAGAAATCTGGAGTTACAGGTAATTTCATTTACAGGTTGTATTGGTCTGGGAAAACATACCCAACGACTGTGACATTATGCTTGATATCAGCTCATGCTACAAATCTATAACCTATAGTATTTATAATAAATAGGAATTAATGGCAAGCTCTCTCCATTCTCCTCCCTCTTTCTTCCATCATATATTGTAAATACCGCACTTGCAGAATGGATCCTGACTAGTCTCTTTTATATAGCTTTTAAGGCATACAGACATCACACAAAGAGGCATCTCAGATTCCCAGTCACTTTTGATAACATTTGGAAGAAAACAATGAACTCAGACCCTCTTTGAATACAGACAGAAAAAGGACTTAACACATCAATCAAGAAGCATAAGAACAGAAAAAAGCCAAGAGAAAGAGGATGTTTGTGAGTTACTATGTTTTAATGTTGCTGAAATACAAAACTGGAAGCAACCTCTGTTCAGTGGTACATAAAATGTAAGGCTTCATAATGCTTCTACTGTCTCCTTCATGATCCCAATTAAGTCCTTAAAATTTCATCCACAGTACTACAGCTACTTCTTTATAGACTCCTTTCTAATGCAAAACTGAAGTACATGCAGTCTTAACAATCTTTGTGGAATAATGAGATTTGACTCAACTATGAGACTCTTCATTGTAATTGGCAAAAGGTGTGAGAAGATGCAAAACCTCCTTTCCCTATAATCTAATCAAACCCAGCAATATCAGCTTCCAGATCGCAACGTCAGCCTTTCCACTGAAGGGCTGAGCACGAGGTTAGGAAAAAATTAATCGTAAACATTAATGTAAATACCAAAAGTTCATATGGTCATGCTAGGGAAGCCACCTCAGCAACATTTGTGTTCCCTCTTGTACTCTCTGGCATTGGCACTGCTTTCAGCATCCCGTCTCACAGGCTGAAGCAGGAGCTGTATTTTGAAAGGTTTCCCAATGGGTTGCTTGAAAACTCAAATTGAATGTTTTCATGAGGAGCTCACAAGAATTCAGAAATCAGAATGACTTCCAACTCATCTGGTCAAAGTCAAAGCCAAGAGGAAATTTAAACTCTAATTCTCCATTCAGAAAGAAAAGATTTATGCAAGAACTTTTAGGAAAGAGTCTCTATGAGCCACCACTGTTGCAGCAAGGCAGAGGAAATGACTCCTGTGGTATTTATGAAAAACTGGAGTTTCAGCCTGTGCCGATACTGCATTACGGCTGCAACCACCTTCCTATCCTTGACGCTGGTGCTCATCAGGTGCATCAATGCTTCATCACATTGGGGAAGGACAGACATATTGTCCCTGAGTCCTGACAAGCAGCAGTCTTCACTCACCTACAGCAAGCAAGAGAAAACCTTGCCTGAATTTCTAAGAGCTTGCTTTGCCGTTGGTATAGTACAGTAGCCATGAAGATGAGAGCACTGTTCAGGACAATGTGACTTAGCCAGCTAATATGTCTGAGAGAGGTGAAAGACATAAGCAGTGCCTCTTCCACCCTCTTCAATGGCTGACAAGGAGCTTGGGAGGCTTGCTGAGGAGACACCGCACCACTGCTGAGGCAAATGTGACGAACCATCAATTCTTGGATTATCCATTCTCACAGCCAGTAGCAAAGTGCTAGAATTCAAAAAGTAACTTTTCAAAAACAGCTAAAAAAGATAAACTCTTTTCGCACCATAAACAACAGCAATCCTTTTATGGCTCCTTGAGTCTCTGTATGCAAGCTTGCCCAGATTTCTAAAGCCACCCCTAAACCATAAAGAGATGAAGAGATACTTTTTGTGTTCTCCTCTGCATAGATAAAGGAAGACTCTGAAACCCTCAAGACAATCCCCAAGGCAGGGATGTCTGTTTGCCTACAAAAATATTTCAGTGACCACGAACAGCATCATCTGTCTCTGATCTTTTGTATAAAACATATAGAAGCAAAGGTGAGATATTTGATACAGAGGGGAGTGAGAAAGCAGCTGGAATTACTGCAATTTATGCACAGCCAGCCAGCCACGCTGTTGCAATGGATGGTTATGCATTTCAGCATAGCCTGCAGTTGGGACATTGTTTAAATAAAAAATATGATGCCCACACATTCAAAGCAATGATGGTGAGCTAATGATCAGTTTCATAGGAGTGGGCTGTTGCTTCTTAATTATTATTTGGACTCACTTTTTGATAAGCTAGTGCTGGGTTTTGTTTTATTAAATATTATCTTTTATGAAATACATCCTCTACTACTTAATACCAAACAACTCACTGCTGAAGTGAATGATTTTAGATAAATGCCAGAATTGTATTTCTACTGGGTAGGCCTTTTATGCACTAACCAGAAACACGGAATGTAACTGATATTGCTAGCAGATACTGGCATCCTATTAGTGGCGGGGCAAATCTGGCAAGTGTATCATTGGGATCAATGTTAGTAGTGCAGTGGCCAGGATTTAATATGCTATAAAATACTGAACATTAACTCAGATGCAATGTGCCATGGCTTCTATCTTACTTTCACCCATCTCAGTCCACTAAAATAATTCAAGGGACATGGAGTTACTTTTTTTTCTGCTTCTTTGCCACATTAAATTCAAGCAAAGCACACAGAAATAGACCTGATCTGAACAAATGATGAACAGTTTCTCTTGGGCTTCAAAGGCAGGAAGCTGTTATAGGCAAAATCCAGCCTTTTATTGACTGTGGGCTCTACCCAGAATAGAGTGGACAGAATAGAAAGAAACAGAATTTGTTAGAACTTCTAACTGGAGAAAAACTCCTGGCAGCTGCCAGCATTTCCTTTATATGAGACAATACCTGGCAACACTTGTATGTACATTAATATGCCCAGCTGTTGAATTGCAGAGGAGGCCTGTTCAGATTATGCTGATGGTGGTGCAGTACATATCAGATAATAAATGTATATAATAATAAATCTATAATAATATATAAACCCTAATCCTTAGCTAACCCTAAGCCTTAGTTTTGCGACCATTTTGAAACCTACTAACATAGACTAGAAGCTGTTTTCACTGATCTAGTAAGTTATTGTCAATTTATTGTGAACTTGCAGAAAATGCATCCCGTGGTTAAGGCATTCATGATCAAGGAAGAGGGTCCAGTTCATGGAGTCTTCTGTACCAAAGGACAGTGGAAACAGAGAGGGAGATAATTTGGGATTGCCAGTACAGGCAGAGACCTGCACAATTCATGCAAGCATTATCACAGACTGTTAACTGTGCTCAGCTAAGAAAACAAGCAGACTAAACTTACTATGATTAATTAGTAACTAGCCTTACATATTTTATTTTTCTTTAATGTATGCTGGATACTGGTGTTTTTATTTTATTTTATTACTATATAAACTGGTTTTGTGTTGTTTTGGGGTTTTTTGAGCATTACAGTCCAGCTTTGTCCACCTCAATTTGATAATTAGTTAGCCAGTAATATCACAAAATGCCCTGTAACTCAATTCAGTGCATGAGCCTTGGTGGCTTTCTGAGCGCTTCTGTGTTGTAAGAATGGTTCTTCTGAGACCTGCTCACAAATCAAGCAGAACTAACCAATCCTTCTTGGACAAGCTGCTCACCTGGAAAGCCATAGTCCAGTGAGTTTGTTCTGTCGGCCTCTAAGATATGAACACATAATAAATGCAACTTCCAGCAAAAGTAGCACATCTATGATGCAAGTATCTGTTACGCAGGTACAGGCAGCACAAGCACAGAATTTCTGGCTACTGTCACAAAATATTCAACTGTGGCAGGGAAAGCACAGGCATCTTTTTTCTACCAGTCAACGCCTCACAGCAACTAATTTCCCACCAGTGATCAGGAAGCTCAGAGCACTCTCTCATCAACACTCAGGGAACTGAACTAGATCCTGGTGCAGAACACTTTGCCCTTCTGGTAATGTAGTTTTTGTTTTAGATTTTGTTTGTGACAAGCTTTGCATTTTGCTTGGGTTTAACATGGCATTACAGCTGATAGGTGTCACACTTTGGTACTGCCAGATTCAGAGATACCACAACTTGGAAAAGCAAAACAAGTGCCTGCAACAACTGATTGACAGGCCCAAAACACCTGGGAGAAGACCATCGCACAAGAAATAATGGCTTAGAGAAAAACAAATTAGAAGTCCATTTATATTCCAGGAGACATTTTATTGCCTGCCACTCTCCATCCCACTAAAATATTGTGATGGATTGGGGTGAGTGAAGAGAATTGCTAGGTGCTAGTAATGACAATTTGAACAATGAGGTGAAGGAAACACATCATGCTTTGCCTCTCTCCAGAACTCGGGTAACTTATTGTGGAGGGAATCAAGGAAGGGAATATGACCCACTAGTCCCTGGAGACACCTCGAGATATGTTGTTCATAGGCACATTCACACTGCGGGCATCCCTAACCCCAAATTCCAGTCAATTTTAAGTTCTGTGTTCTAAGATCAAACTACTGAGAGGGAATTGAAGACTGAAAGCAGATTAAATGGAGCTCCACTTGCCTTCCACAGAGCTGCAAGCCAGCCAGCACTTACTTGTCAAAGCATGGGAAGAGATCTAGCCCGTTTCATCTACAAAAATCTTGGTGAAAGAGGGGTGGGAATGTGCTGTGAAAATGTTAATAGACTAAAACATATCTGAGCCCTTTCTATGAAAAAAATCACAATGTGACACCGTGCAAGCCAGGCCACTTCTGAAATGATGGTGTTGCGATTACTGTCATCATCATGAACCTGCACATATAGGCATCTAGCTTTCTGAAAATGTGTGTCAATCCTGCATTCCCAATAGCATTAGGAAATAATACTGGCAAGATCTCTTTCATTTGATACAAAAAAAAGAAACTTCTTGGTAACATCTAGAGCCAGAAGCACAGACTTTTTCTGCCAAAGGGAAGTGATAGCTGAAAAGAGATGGGAAGACCGTGATAGGTAGATAGCGTAGGTGTAAATTGAGTCATGGCTTTTCTTTAGTATCAGTGGCCAGGATCCAGCCTGGCCTCAGGTAGTATGTTATCATGACAACTTGTCCAAAAAAATGAAGGAGTACACGGAAACAGAAAACAGAAAAGGATCTTTGTTTTTCAGCACACTGTCATGAAGGAAGATTATTAGAAGTGGGTCTAAATTCCTAAAGCAATGGAGCTCTTGGTGATGTTTCGGACATCTCTGAGATTTATCAAAAAAGGTCCAAGGACTGTCACGGAAAGGTAGTCTTTTCTTTTTTACCCTGGGAGACCTGGGAGATTTCCAGGGGCGTCAGGATGCTTTTATACTTCTTAAAAGTCTGCATACACTCTGTTAACCTGACTTGCTCAGCAGTAAGTGTCTGACATCTGCTGGCTTGTCACTAGGTGGAACAGGGCTTTTCTGTGCACACGCTGTTCAATGTGAGCTATGAGATGTATCTTCAAGCAAATGTGGTCTGAAGTAAGGTTCAAAATGTCAGCCTCGAAATCAAACTGAAGTCTTCTTAATGCCTCTTGACTCTTCATAAGAAAAGTATTTGAGAGGGTAGATGTGCCTGTCAGGTGAAACTGTGGTAACTGCTGATATACAACAGTAGGCTATTGAAAAGGAGCCCAAAAAACCTCCTTCTTTGCTACCATATGATTGGAAATATTTTGGGAAAGCAATAGAAACACAGAGGTGAAAAATTCTGAGGTCTCTTCCCTCTGAGGCCAGGTATAACTCTAGCATGAGGCCTGTGGTTATGTGGACAGGAAGGTAAATAACAGAAGGACTGTTCCCTGAAATCCCTTTTCAAGGGACCAGATAGCCAGTACTGACACAACTACCTCCTTCCTAATCTTTTTGTGATCTTTTCCTTTGTTGAAGGATTTTTAAGCAATAGGAAATAAATTCTCAGTAGAATCAGAGGAGACTACTTGAGGGATGAGAGTGTGGAAACAGCCATATGGATGGAGACTGACTTTATTCTCTGTCCTGGAGTTTTTGATGACCTGAACTAGATAGCACAGCACTCCATCTGAAAGAGAAATGTCTGGGTCATACCATGGCAGAACTGATGCCTTCCCCATGCAGACTTCTATGATCTCCGAGATGGACTGAGCCTCATAGTAAAAGTAGGGTTAAGAGATCAAAGGAAAAGTTGATTTTAGAAAGCACGCAGAAATAAGAAAGGAAAACTCCCGACAGGAAAATCTCAGATCTAAGGAGACTCAACAGTAAACAGGCAGAAATACTTTGAGTCTTTTAAGGACTCAGATTCTGCAAACATGACACACTAACAGCAAGCCCACCATGTGTTTTTTCTCTCACCTCTAGTATTTCAGATCCAACAGATTTGGTATTGGGAAAAATGAGGAGAGGCAAAATGGAAACTGGCCCCCATGTAAAGGGCCTGATTTTGTTGGGGAAGACATCCTGGAGAAAAAGATTCTTAAATCTTAGAGAGAGTATGAGATACCTTCTATGCCACTTTCCCCTTTTGGGAGGGAAAAAAGCACGCAACATGTCCAACTGCTATGCCAAAAGTTGAAACAGTTGAAGGAAAATTAGGCAAATAAAGAAGAAAGGTTAACAAACTTTGATCTCACTGAATAAATGCCAGATGTGCTCAGTGAGTAAAGAGGATTCCAACTCAATCAGGTCACTAAGAGGAGATGAAAGGATGGGAGATACCATTGTCCCTCTCCTACTACTTGGTCACAGCATGCTGGAAGGCTGCAGAGGTGAAGTACGCCACTTCAAGACCAACGCTGGACTGCTAGAAGGCCTCCTCTACATATTAGGCAATGACAGAAAAAAGAAAGACTTTATTTACCCTATCATATCTTGTAGAGCCAACCACAACTCATTATTTCTGTTTTAAGACTAGTGTTGGTTTGGTTTTTTTTAATCTGCCTCTTATGGGTCACCCTAGTTTTTAATTAAGAATGTTTATTAAACATGTTTATTAAACATTCACTTCCCATAAGTACTTCTTTTTAATCAGCTCCTTGACTGACCAGTTACCATATCACTTTTTTTTAATAACTGAAATAAATATTATTTAATATTCAATTTTGTTCTTGAAAATGAGTGGACTGTACATATACCTGGAGGAAAAAAAAATTCTTGGGCTTCTGCCACCATTTCGAGCATGGCATGGAATACCTTGCTGGTCAGTATCGGGTCACCTGTTCTGTCCACCCCTCCCTGCAAGTGCGACTCTTCACGACTCCTCACTTGCGGTACCTAAGAGATCGATCGGTGACCTTGGCTGCTATAAACAGGGGCCACTTTCTGCATTCTTTTCCTACCGTTAGCTCTGTGTAACTATAAAAATTAGGTGTTACCAGCTTTGGGGCAGACACTGTAAAATATGCAGCCAGCTTCAGAGAAATGCAGTTACTTAGAAGAACTCAGATGTAAGGAAGATTCACTAAAAGAGAATTGGTTCTGTTTTAACCAAAACCAGGACAGCTTCTAATATCACATGCATTGTGGAACTTCAATTTAATGTCAGACATCTTTTCAACTGGACAAAAATGGCTCCTCTAAAAAATTCTATCATGTTGTAGAATAATGCACAAAATGCACTGCCCATAAACCCACTGTGCCTAAAATACACATACATGAAAAAACCTAACTTGTAGCTTTCCAACATCTTTAACTTAGGCATATTGATGTTTTTACAGATTCCCCTGACTGAACAATACCACAAATCATTTCTCTCCAGGTTTTAGTAAAAGTCAGGCAGTTCAGGCGAGCACCTCATGATGATATGAGTCAGTCAATCCAGCCTAACGAATCTAAGAAAAACAACTAGGAAACAAACATTCTGTAGTAGATGATTGCTGTAAGTGGCAAAAAACAATGACACTGAAATCACAGAAGAATAAGCTGGAGTTTGTAACTAAAGATTTTGACTAGATCATTGGATAAGTGCACAACTGCAATCTTGAGCAAGGAACTTTGATGGACAGTTCTGATGATACTTTACCTGCAATAGTATCTGCATTTCTGAAAACCCCTTTCCAAGAAAGAGCTTAAGCAGTTGAAATTATTTAAAAGAAAAGCGTTAAGGAGACTGTATTGTGCTGCAGAAACTAAGAAAGATTAAAATAGCTAAATATGAGGAGCTTGGCTAAGGAGCAAACTCCAGAAGAAGAGAAACATAGTGTACTAATATGTAGAGCACATAAACACACAGAGGAGATAATCAGTGAGGATAAGGTGGGTGATAGGTTAGTGGAGTAACAGTACAAATATAAAAAAAGAGAAAGGAAAACAAAGGAAAAAGTGTAGTCCAGATGATAAGAAAAAATTTTTAGACAGCGATATCTACTCAGCTATGAAATATTCTCTCAGAGGATAAAGAAGTTCTATAACCTATGACTTCTTAAATCCACTGTAAAAAATTCGCTAACATTAAAAAAAGAAAATGTAGGAAACTTTCGGCTCTGGACAAAGTGACCTAGTCCACTCATCTATGTTAAATGTTAAAAATTCAATGAACATTTATATTACCCATTTCTCCAAAGATTGCTCTCACCAAATAGTGGAATTTCTAATGTTTTGTGCCCATCTAAATCACAGTTCTACATATGGTACTTTACGTGTTCACCATTCAACATTAATAGCAGAATTTTCATAATGTAATACTGATAAGGAGATCTAATTTATATGAAAGAAAAATCTCTGAAAATGTATTATCAGTCGCAGGTGTGCTGTGAGGTGAGAGAGCGATTATCAAGATCATTATTATAGTACATTAGTGTCTAATGGTGTGTGACAAGGATTGTAAAATGCCTACTATGTACTACGCTATCTTTCATTTGGTATTCAGAGACAGCAAAGAAAAGAATCTGTATTGTATGTATACACTGAACGACTGAGAAAATAGAAAGCAGTATCAAATGCTTAGAGATGTAGAACAGAAAACCAACAGAAAAAAAATTAAATATTTTTAAATTTTTATCAACAGCTCTGCCAGCTTTGGAAAAAACGCCCCATAAGAAGGTGCTGAGATGGTGTCTTGAGTAAAGCAGTTTCTATTTCCTAGGGTCTCTTAAAAAGAAGGTCATAATGTGCTTGCGCATGTGTGTGTCCATGCACACATATGCACAAAGGACCACCAATTTTATATACAATTTTTAAACAAAAAGCTTTTCTTTCACCACAATTGACTTTTTGAGCAAAAGATGTCTGGCTGAATCAATTTAAACAGCAACATAGAATTTGGCAGCAATCCATTTCTGCTGAGATTAAACCAGCTGCTACTGAATCCATTGATCCTTTTAGCTATTGATTTGTTAATTTAATAAAAAACGAAGTTTTAGAATGTGAACAAATTCACAATGCTGAGGAGACAGGATTTTGATAAGCTCTGCTGCCAGACTAAGCTGGTAACACTGTCAAAAGAGAAAATCACACATTATTTAAATTAAAGATTTTCAATGCGGCAGGTTGCTTAAAATATGATTCCAAATAGAAGTGTGACCTGTGAGAAAAAAGCACTCATAATTATAAAGGATAATCGTAAACCAACAGATCTGCTCCCTTTGTCTTCTATCTACTAATATTAGCGATTAAAGCAACTTTGCCGTATTTCAGACTCCTATTTGCTTTGAAGAGCCAAATTGTCTTTAGAAGAAAAGAATAGATTCTATTCTTGTGACAAAGAAAATTAGCTCAAGTTCTAACTAAGGATCAGGTTCTGCTTGAGATAGCTCCAGTCCTCTCTGTGCAGCTCCCAGCTTTTGCTCTCCATCAAAAGAGCTTATTTCCAAACAAGTAGAGATTTTGCTGTCTAAACATGCCCTGCTCTTAGTAGATACCCAATTTGTACCACTGGCACTCAGATTCTGCTGTCTTGTTCCCTACTCTAGACATCACGCCCATTAGGATGTACTTGTTTTCTCACAAATTCAGTTCACATACATGAATGCTTGTGACTCAGAGGGCCACTCGCTACCACTGTGCAGTAAGACTGCCAAAGTGACAGAGTGACCTCTCCTGCTGGTGGTGTTTAAGGCAGGTCAGCGATTTACCACCAAAATAGTTTTTCCCTGGAAAGTGGTAGTTGCAGAAAATTGATGATTTGGAAAAAAATAATTTGTTACAGATCTATAGCAACTTGCCTGTTTTCCTACCAGCTGTCCTGAAGTACTGCTGCGGATCCCAGGCTGTGAACAACTTGAGCTCCAACAGGCTGACAGGACAGAGGTATCTTATAGCAACTTCCAGCAGCTCAGAGGTGAATTTGCTCTGTGTGGACTGCATCAGAGGTAGGAATTAAAATATTTTCAGTGTTTCTGTCTCCATCAAATGGACTGAGGTTCTGTACTCCCAGCATAAAACTGAAGTTTCTTCCCCCAGAACAAAGAGGATGCATGCAGATGCACAAAGAGTTGTAGGGGTGTATTGGCAAGGATATACATTTTCTCCTCCAAAAATTAAACTAAGAAGTACGAAAATTGAAATGTAGAGGGAACAAACCCCAGAAAACTTCCACCCACAAAAAGTTGTTTGTTTTACCCATGGCCTATTCCTTTGGGACTTGGATCATTCTTCTTATATCTAATGTTTATATTCTCCATACAATACATATCTATACAGTACTGATGGACAAGATGTATAAAACACACACAAAATCAATATATTCTCATTCTACAACATGCTAATAGTCCCAGAAATCAAAGAGCAGTCTCTTGGGTGGCCAAGTGAACAGCTTGAAATAAAGCACCCACCTGCCATGACAGCAGCTGAGAACACTCTTTAATGAAAGACGAAGCAACAAAGAATTAACACATCACTATTGAGATAAGCACCTTGATACGTTTGAAGGAAAGTGCAGACTTTGAACTTTTCACATTTTCCATCACATACAGGTTTACTCTATTACTGAAAACACGAACATGGGTATAGTGCACACAAGTCAAATTCAAGGAAAACTTAGTATGTTTGTAGAGGTACATGACATGTGAAATAATAGAAAATGACAAAGCCCAGGAAATCTAGATAAGTATTAATGTGAGTCTTGAGGAAATTCATGTACTTCCAAATTTTCCCTGGCCATGAAGTTCCAGTCTGAACAGAAGTAACCCAAGGTCAAAGCTACGAATGTTATGCAGCTTGTGCAATAAAAATGTAAATATCCTTCATTCTATGAAACTACAAATGTGTTTAGTTACACTGTGCAACTGGTCATCAGCACAGCAAGGAAGAGAGAGTGACGAGTCTATTCTTCATAGACAGCCAGTTCATGTAGTGATAAACAGAAGTATAGAAAGTGCAGCTCTTGCTGCTATGGTATTTCTTCTGTATGTGCACACACCACATACACATACACACCACATACACATACAATTAAATCTGTATCAGTGAAGTAAAATAAGGAGAAAAAGACCTAAAAGTAGATAGCATATATATAGGCATCAGTAGTGATCAGAGAGTTGACAAAATACCTGAAATGATTCTGAAAAAATTAAAATATTTAAAAGCTATCTGCTATTTTTATATCTCCATTTATTCATTATTTTATTTTGGAACAGCTATAGATTGGAAATATGACATAACCAAACCAGCTTTCAACTGGGCTTAAAGTCAATTTCCCTTGCAAGTCCTGATGCAATTTAAAATCTATTGTCGTTTTGAGTGGAAATCTACCTTAATGTGACGATGGTTAAAACTGATAGTCATGCCAAATTCTAAGTATTTCCATGACATAAGGGTTTACATTTCAGGCTCTGCAGTGCAGCGCCTGTTCTTTCTGGGTATTTTGAAGGGATCTTGAATGACAGGATCAGGCTTTCTGAATATCTGCCATAGCAACTCAGAATTATATTAGCACTCAAACAATGAAAAATCGTGAAATATCCAGTAAATTCCACTGATGTGATTACTTCAGACATCATTTAGTTGCCTTCAACTTGATGCACCCCACAGCCACCAACAAGAAAGTAAACACTGTTGACAGTGAAATGAAACAGTAGACGCTGTACACTTAATATAAACTTCTACGCCATTTTGAACATTAGTCCTTACTTAGGATAGGTTATTGACATACGAATATACCAATACTTCCCACATTTTTTTAAAAAAGCCATAGAAGGCTCTGCTACCTTTCATGTTTGAAAGGGATACAGCATTATCTTACCTTCTAAAGAACGGTGACTCAAAGAATGCTGTATCTTTTAACATTTCATCCCAATGTGCAAACTGAGTCCCAGTATCATCCTAAATAATTAGAATAGGATTTCTGTACCTGTTATATTCTGCAGCATCAGCAAAAGAAAGTCTAAAGACTAATCCTGAAGCAAAATGAAGAATTAAAACTTCAGATGTTTAAATTTAACACACAGTTTGCAGTAGAGGTGGCAAACATATTTTCTTCCAATAGAAATTAGTAACCTCAATATATATATTTTGGAATCAATCCTGGTAGTTCTATTGTATTAGCTGATACAATTAGAATAATAGGTTTTAAATGGGTTTATATTTCAAGTATGATTGTGCTGAATTGAATTATTCCCTACTTATCATGAAAATATTGGATGAACATTCCTCATTTTCAACCCACACTTCTAAATTGATTTCCATCCACTTCAGCATGACTAAATTTTTAAAATAAAGTAGGCAGATACTTCACACTCTCAAGTGCTGTCACAAGTAGCAAGTATCCAGAATGTAAAAGTAACTGTACTAAGTCCAAACTCTCTATACAAGTATGCAAATGGACACACACCTAAGGGAGTCTACACGTTGTCATCTGTTCTCTAGCTGAGAATTTGACTCACACGGAACGATACAACATATTTTTTTAAGGCTTACCAATTAGAAGCATTTAATTGTTGAAGAAATGTTGTTGATGAAGTTCAAAGGGACTTGGAAAGGAGAACTAAAAGAGGGTATAAAGCAAAACTAGTTCAGCTGGATAAAGTGGTTTTCTCCTCAAACAATATGTGACCATTAGTTCCATCCTGCAGAACCTAGGAAAACCCTCATAATCTCTTCTATGCGCATATATGTAATGAAGTAACTCCAAAGAAGGAAATTACTTTGTACAATCTGTCTCTCTGATACACAGAAACTCCTCTTATTGCTCTCCAGCTTCCTGCAGAAACCCAACTGATTTGTGGAATTCCGCTGCAGCTGGTGGAGTGAGAATGTCACTTCCCAGAGAACCTAGCACAATGCTAAGGACATGAAAACATTTTACATAATAAAAACTATAACTGCTGTGTAATGTAAAGTGATATAATTAATGCATATGGAGCAGTAGAGCTCTAGTATAAAAATAAGGCACCATTTGAAAACCCTTATACCATTAATGATACCTTTTATGAGAATATATTGGATTTGCATGGCAAGGTATTTGTAGCAGGGGGGCTACAGAGGTGGCTGCTGCGAGAAGCTGCCAGAAGCTTCCCCCACTTTTGATAGAGCCAGTGCCAGCCAGGTCCAAGACGGACCCACTGCTGGCCAAGGCCAAGCCCATCAGTGATGGTGGTAGCACCTCTGGCATAACATAGTTAAGAAGGGGAGAAAAACTGCTGTGCAAGAGCAGCAGCAGCCAGGAGAGAGGACCGAGAAGATGTAAGAGAAACAACTCTGCAGACACCAAGGTCAGTGAAGAAGGATGGGAAGGAGGTGCTCCAGGCGCCGGAGCAGAGATTCCCCTGCAGCCTGTGGAGAAGACCATGGCGAGGCAGGTTGTCCCCCTGCAGCCCATGGAGGTCCACGGTGGAGCAGAGATCCACCTGCAGCCCACAGAGGACCCCACACCAGAGCAGCTGGATGCCCAAAAGAGGCTGTGACCCTGTGGAGAGCCTGTGCTGGAGCAGGCTCCTGGCAGGACCTGTGGCCCTGTGGAGTGAGAGGAGCCCATGGTGGAGCAGGTTTGCTGGCAGGGCTTGTGACCCCATGGGGGACCCACACTGGAGCAGTTCATGAAGAACTGCAGCCCGTGGGAGGGACTCACATTGCAAAAGGTCGTGGAGGACTGTCTCCCACAGAGGGACCCCGCGATGGAGCACAGGAAGAGTGTGAGGAGTCCTCCCTGTGAGGAGGAAGGAGCAGCAGAGATGATGTGTGATGAACTGACCGCAACCCATGTTCCCTGTTCCCCTGCACTACTGGTGGGGAGGAGGGAGAGAAACTGGAAGTGAAGTTCACAGAATGGTAGGGGTTGGAAAGGACCTCTGTGGGTCATCTAGCCCAACCCCCCTGCCGAAGCAGGGTCACCTACAGCAGGCTGTAGAGGACCTTGTCCAGGCGGGTCTT